>SXGT01581130.1_pt1 | contig 16172 bp, 19 predicted proteins | sample 3176221 | NCBI WGS metagenome assembly SXGT01 (sample SAMN11356862, study PRJNA531348) | freshwater metagenome | isolation source: freshwater sample F1-120 | place: China: Fuxian Lake, Yuxi | collected 2017-12-25 | reverse complement strand
GATGCTGCGCGCCCAGTGGGCGTGGCGTTACCGAGTGAGGGTCAACCCAAGGATCGAGTCCGCAGATCAAGGCGCGACGAGCCCCACGGGGAGCGGCAAGGTGGGCCGGATGGGCGCCGCAGCCACGATCTCACTGCCGCAGACGTCCCGACCTGGCTGGCCCTGGCTGGCCGCGGTCTGGTCGTCGGGCTTTGGGGGCGTTCGAATTTCCGATGCGCGGCCGAAGGCGCGATGGACTTCGAGCTGAAGGAAGGTGCCCGCGCCGCGCCGCCCGGGCTGATGCCCTGGTGCGAAGTGCCGGGGCGCGCCAGCGCCGCCGAACGCATCGCCTTCGGGCACTGGAGCACGTTGGGCCTGATGCTGGGGCCTCGTCTGATGGCACTGGACACCGTATGCGTCTGGGGTGGCGCGCTCAGTGCCGCCTGCATCGACGGTGGGCGCGTCGAACTGGTGCAGGTGCCTTGCACGGCCGCTCGCCGGGCCGGAACCTAAAGTGGCGCGGATCCGGGGGCTTGGGGGAGCGGCTGAACCCAGCAGTCTTGAAAACTGCCAGCCCGCCGAATCTCACAGCCTCCGCCATGCGTTCGCCCTGCTCGTCACCCTGCATCGCCTGGCGGCCTGTAGCGCTTGCTGGGTGCCGCGGCCGGTCAGCCTCAACTCCAGTCCAGCTCGATGTGGCAGTGGTTGTGCGCAGCCTCGCGGCGGTATCGACAGGCTCGCGCAGCGCGCCGCAGCAGCACCAGCCCCAAGCCACCTGGCGTGGCCTGCTCCAGCGTGGCCGGCCGCGGCGGCGGCTCGGCGCTGAAGGGGTCGAAGGCCACGCCGTCGTCGCTGAACGCCAGCGCCAGGCCATCGTCCAAGCGGCTGACCTGAAGTTGGGTGTGGTGCAGACCGCCTTCGGGCCATGCGTGCCAGACGCGGTTCATCAGCACCTCCTCCAGCACCAGCTCCAGCCTGTAGCGAAGCCGCTGCGGCGCAGTGTCGCCCGGCAGCGCATCCAGCCAATCCAGCACGGCCAGACGCGCCGGCGCCAAGGCTTCTGCGCGGTTGGCCACGCTCAGCACCAAAGATGCCGACGCGGCCATGTGCGCGTCAGTGGCTGACGGCAGCGACGGCCTCGTCCTGTGTGCTGCAGATGGGCATCACCTGGTCCAGCGCGGCATCGTCGAGGACCTCCTGCACCATGGGCTGGGCGCCGAAAATCGCCATGCGCCAACCCTTGGTGCCCAGGGCGCGGGCAGTGGAGATCAGCAGCCGCAGCCCCATCGAAGCGATGAACTCCACGTCAGACAGGTCCACCACCGCCGGCTGCCCATTGGCCGCCGTGGCGGCGCTGAAACGCAGGCCGATGGCATCGGCGCCTGGCCCGTCCATTCGGCCGGCCAGGCGCACGACGCCGATGCCCCCGTCGAGTTGTTCGGTCTTCAGGTCCATGGTGGTCTGGCGCTCCGCAGTGGTGGGTGGGGAAAGTGATCGAGCCGGTGGCCTCAAGGCAGGCAGCGAGGCCGTGAGGTGCAGCGCCTCGGCGGCGCGCTCGAAGCTGCCTTCGCGCAGCACGGCGGCCACTGCGGCCACCTGCGGGTAGTCGAGCATTCGGTGGGCGGGGTTCGGCCGCGTTGATGCGACCGTAGCAAGTCTAAGCCGCAGGCCGTCGCGCGCCGGGCCTGCTGCACGCCAGGTCTTCAGCCTCTGTGTCTGCCGCCGTCTCGGGCTTCGCGCTCGGCTTGTCGCTCATCGTCGCCATCGGCGCGCAGAACGCCCTCGTGCTGCGCCAGGGGCTGCGGCGCGAGCACGTGGGGCCTCTCGTGGCGCTGTATGCGCTGTGCGATGCGCCGCTGATGTTGGCCGGCGCCCGTTGCAGGCGCAGGTGCTCACGGCGGGCGGCATGCTCTTCCTGGGCAGCTACGGCGTCCTGGCGCTGCGGCGCGCCTTGCGCCCCGCCACCTTGCGCGCGGCAGAAGGCGGCACGCCGCTGGCCCTGCGAGCCGCGGTGTTGCAGGCGCTGGGCTTCGCGCTGCTGAACCCGCACGCCTACCTGGACACCCTTGCTGCTGCTGGGCAGCCTGGGCGCGCGGCAGCCGGGCCACGCGAAGTGGGCCTTCGCCGGGTCGGCCGCCGTTGCCAGCGTGCTGTGGTTCAGCGTGCTGTGGTTCAGCGCGCTGGGGTATGGCGCGCGTTGGCTGGCGCCGGAGTTCGCGCGGCCGCGCGCGTGGCAGGTGCTGGACGTGCTGATCGGGCTGGTGATGCTGGCCCTGGCGGCGGGGCTGGGCTGACGGTTGTGGGCAGGGCGCTTTTGGGGCGGGCTGCTTCGTTCCCTGTGGATTCCGCGAGTGGAAGCGAGGCCGCTTGTGCTGCCGGCAGTCACGGATGGATCGCCGCGACGAACGGCGCTTACCGACCCGCTCCAGACATTCGATGCCTGATTGGGCCGCCGCACAGCGGCCGGCCGCAGTACCAGCGCCGCCAGCCGCTGCATGGACTTCGGCTGCGTCATCACCAGGTGCGTTGGGCCATCGCGCCAGGGGGTCTTGAGCTTGTGCTTCACCCGCCCGGAGGCGTTGAGCTGAACCTGCTCGTCGGACAAAGCCGGCCGGGTGACGTGGCAGCACAGCTGTTCCAGCGGCTTGCGGTCGTGCGATTCGACCTGCACCGCGGCGTGCAGACCGAACCCGTCTCTGTTGGCACACAGGGGCTGCGCGTGGCACTCAACAAGTTCGAGCACTCGGTGATGCTGGTCAGCCACTACCGCGCGCTGCTGCGCGAGGTCTGCAACAGGTTCTGGCTGGCATGACGTTCAGCACGGCGCTGGTCCTGTTCGACCTTTTGGTGGGCGCGGTCCCGCCCCCGTGCTTGCTTGACTACAGGTCACCCATGGGTTACGGTAACCGAATGGTTACCGTTTGTTCCTGCGGGGCCCTGTGAAAGGCGCCGATGCACGGGCCCGCTTGGCGGCGCTGGCCGACCCCACACGCGAGGCCATCGTTCGCTTGCTGATGGACGGTGAGCGTTCGGTGGGCGAGATCGCCGGGCAGCTGCCCGTGAGCCGCCCGGCCGTGAGCAAGCACCTGCGGCTGCTGCAAAGCGCAGGGCTGGTGCACCAACGCAGCGAGGCCACACGCAACTTCTATGCATTGGAGCCTGCCGCGCTGGGCGAACTGCGCGACGCCATCGACAGCCTGTGGCGCCAGTCGCTGGCGCGCTTTGCCCTGGTGGCGCACAACAACCCCCAACGTGTTCGAAGGAGCAAGACATGAACGCCGCACAGAAGCTGCCTGCGGTGGACCAGCAGGTGCTGGTGCACCTGCAGCCAGAGCACGCCTTTGCCTTGTTCACGCGCCAGATGCAGGCCTGGTGGCCCTTTGCCGGCCACTCGTGCAGCGGCCAGGCTGGCGCCGACGTGGTCTTCGAGCCGCGCGTGGGCGGCGCCGTGACCGAGGTCGCCCCCGACGGCAGCCGCCACGCCTGGGGCACGCTGTCCGAATGGAACCCGCCGCATGCTTTTGCCATGAGCTGGCACCCCGGCCTGCCTGTCGAGATGTCCACCCTGCTGCGCGTGAGCTTTACAGAACTCGACGGCGCCACTCAGGTGCGTGTGCTGCACAGCGGCTGGGAAGCGCGCGGCGCGCAAGCAGCCGAAAAGCGCGACCAATACAACGGCGGCTGGCCGCACACGCTGCAGGCCTTTGTGGCCGCCGCGCAAATGGAGATGCCATGACACGCCGCATCACCCTGTGCCTGACGCTGTGCCTGGGACTGGCGCTGGCCTGGCCGGTTGTTGCGGTGGAGCGGGCCATCAACAAGGAGGTGCTCGTCAACGCCACGCCCGACCAGTTGTGGGACGCCTGGACCACCCGCGAGGGCATCGTCAGCTTCTTCGCACCCGACGCACGTGTCGAGCCGCGTGTGGGCGGCGCGTTTCACATCCACTTCGACCCCGGCGCACCGCCCGGCGCCAAGGGTGCTGACGACATGCGTTTCATGGCGCTGCAGCCCAGGCAGATGCTCAGCTTCGACTGGAATGCACCGCCGTCCATGCCGCAGGTGCGCCAGCAGCGCAGCTTTGTGGTGGTACGTTTTGCGAAGGTGGACGACAAGACCACCCGCGTCACGCTGCACCACACCGGCTGGGGCGACGGTGGCGAGTGGGACCAGGCCCATGCCTATTTCGACCGCGCCTGGAGCAATGTGCTGAACAGCCTGAAGACGCGCTTCGACAAGGGCCCGTTGGACTGGACGCCCTGGCTCAAGCAGTTGGAAGCCAGCCGTGCCGGCCCCAGGTAGCTGCCGTTGCGTGAACAAGCTGCCGGGCACGCGCGGGAACTCGCACCACGACAGCGCCAGGCAGTCCCGCGCTTGCTGAGGTCGCAAAACCCATGATCCTGACCTCCCTGCCCGACCTGCCGCCGCGGCCGCAGACGCCAGCCAATGCGCACTTCAGGCAACAGTTCTATGCCCGCTGGGGCCGTGAAAACGCCATCGTCAGTGGCCACAGCACACACGCCGAGTACGCCCGCATCGCGCAGACGCTGTCGATCAAGATGACGCTGGGCGGCCGTGAACGGTTTTTCCTGCCCCAGCGCGACGTGGTGCTCGATGACGACAACCTGCTGGTGCTGAACGAAGGCTCGCGCTACGGCAGCCTTCTACAGGCCACCCAGACGGCCTGGACCTTCGCCATCTTCTTCCGCCCCGGCATGCAAGATGAGGTGGCAGCCCAGCAAGCGCGCAGCATGCAAGCGGCGCTGGACAGTCCGCAACAGCCTGGGCGGGCGGTGGGTTTCGCCGAACACCTGCGCCCGCACCAGGGCCCGCTCAGCGCCCAGCTCAAGCGCATCGCACGCGCTGTGCAGGCCGGCGAACGCGACGAAGAATGGCTGGAAGAGCAGCTCACCGCCTTGCTGGCAACGATGCTGGTGCAGGAGTGCCGCCAGGTGGCCGACGTGGCGGCGCGCCCAGCGCTGCGTGCTGAGTTGCACCGGCGCTTGCGGCTGGCCGCCGATTTCATTGACAGCCACTACACCCAGACCCTCACGCTGCAGCAGATGGCCGCGGCCGCCACGCTTTCGCGGTTCCACTTTGTGCGTGAGTTTTCGCGCTTGTTCGGGCTCACGCCGCACGCCTATCTCACGCGCAAGCGCGCACGGGCAGCGGCCCGCATGCGCCTGGCGGGCGTCAGCGACGCAGAGCTGGTTGCCCAGCACTGCGGCTTCGGCAGCCGCTGGTCGCTGCAGCGTGCGTTGCAGCGCTACGGCGGCCAGCTGCCGCCGTAGCGGCCCGGCAGTGCCGGTTTGCAGCGCGCAATTTCTGCACACCTGAGGCCGCAGCGGGCACCTACCATGCAGCGGCTTGCCTGGCATGTGGCGTCGTGCAGCGCGCCCGGCAGGCCCTCACCCGACGTCGCTCCCGCAGATCTCGCTCCTGCCCATGACGACCCGAACACATCAAGCCGCAGCCATGCCCGCATCACCGTCACGGCGTCGCGCCTGGGTCCTGTCTGCGCTGCTGGTGGCCGCAGGCACCGCCACGGCGCAAACCGCCACCCCGGCTGCCGCGCCACCCGCGCCCTGCGCCGCACCCGAGCACCGACAGCTGGACTTCTGGCTCGGTCAGTGGGACCTGCGCTGGGACGCCAGCCCTGGCGTGCCCGCCGGCAGCGGCAGCAACACCATCACACGCAGCCTTGGCGGCTGCGTGGTGCAAGAAGCTTTTGTCGGCGGCTCGGGGCCGGGTGCGCTGGTGGGGCAATCGGTGTCGAGCTTTCATGCCCCGGCCAAACGCTGGCGCCAGACCTGGGTCGACAACCAGGGCGGCTACTTCGCGCTGGTCGGCGGCCCTGAGGGCGAGCGCTTTGTGCTGGTGTCTTCACGTCTGGACGACGGCAAGCCCGTGCAGCGCATGGTCTTCGAAGCCGTCACCGAGCGCAGTCTGACCTGGCGTTGGCAAGCCACCAGCGATGCCGGCGCCAACTGGTCAGACCGCTGGGTCGTTCACTACACCAGGGCTACGCCCGTGGCCACGGCGGCGGCGCTGACCGAGCGCCTGTTGGGCGCCATCGGCGGGCGCACGGCCTGGGCGGGGCTGAGGAACACCGTGAACGACTCGCAGCAATTCCGCATCGGCGAGCCCACCGAAGTGCGCGCCGTCATCAGCATGGACTTCATGCAGCCCCGTTGGCGCATAGACACCACGGCCCCGGGCTTGCAGCTCAGTCGCGTGGTCGATGGCGACAGCGACTGGCGCCGCACGCGCGATGGCCAGATTGCGCCGCTGTCGGCCAGCACCCGCCAGGAAGATTTGCAGTGGTATGCCAGCCATGTCTACCGCACGTTGGCGCGTGTGGCCCGGCGCGACCCGCTGCTGCAATTGGGTGTAGGCAGCGACGGCCGGCTGGAGGTTTCGCAAGCCGGGCAGCGCATCGCCTGGTTCAAGCTCACGGCGCGCGGCGAGCCCTATGCCTTTGGTGGCGCTGGCGACGGCCCGGGGTTGCTGAGCGGGCCGTGGACAGCGTCCGACCAGGGCATACATCACCCGGTCTGGGTGGCGCAGGCCGACGGCAGCTGGCGGTCCAGCTTGAACCGGCTGCAGGTCAACGCCGAACTGTCCGACAGCCTGTTCAAGCGGCCGGATTGACGGCGACTGCTACCCGGGTCGCTGCCGGACTTTGCCCAACCTGTGCCCTGGAGAGCGCATGACAACAGGTCGAACACCCGGGCTTCGGTGCCAACTGGCCGCCGCCAGCTTGGCGCTGCTCTTGACTGGCGTTGCACTGGCACAGCCGGCACCTGCGGCATCGGCCGCTGCGGCGGCCACCGCACCCGCCGGGTTGTTGTTTGCGGTGGAAATCAAGACCGGGCCGGCGTGGGACACAGCCAAGTCGCCGCAGGATCAGGCCCACTTCCGCGAACACTCGGCGCACCTGCGTCGGCTGCGCGACCAGGGCGCGCTGGTGATGGGCGCGCGCTACGGCGACAAGGGCTTGGTTGTCCTGCGCGCGGCCAGCGAGAACGAAGCCCAGGCGCTGATGAAGGACGACCCATCGATTCAGGCAGGTGTGTTCAAGGTCGAATTGCACGAGTTCCGGGTGTTCTACGGCGGCACCCTCGCGCCGACGGCGCGGCCCAGATGAACGCCCTCCGCCCGACTGCAAAGCGCCGCGCCATGCCAGGCCCCGCGCTCACCCGGCGCCACGCGCTCTGCGTGCTGTCGGCGCTGGGCACGGCCTCCCCTGGCCCGCCCGCGGCCGCCGCGCTGAGCCTGCAGACCGAGCCCGGTGGCCCGCGCAGCGTGACGCTGCCCTTTGATCTCATCGACAACCGCCTGTTCGTGCAGGCGCAGGTCCACGGCCTGGCACCGCTGCACTTCATCTTCGACACCGGGGGGGGCAACATCCTGGACCTGTCGGTGGCCCAGAGATTGGGGTTGCCCTTGCGCGAAGGCTTTTCCATGCCCGGCGCTGGCCAGGGTGTGCTTCCGGCCTGGCGCACGCATGTGGCGCAGGCCAGCGTGGGCGGTCTGCGGATGCGCGATCTGCCGTTTGTGGTGCTGCCCTTTCAGGCCCTGCGCCAGGCCATCGGGTTCGAGCACCTAGACGGACTGATCGGACACGAGGTGCTGCGCCGCTTCGTGGTCAAGCTGGACTTCGTGCGCCGGCGCATCACGCTGAGCGAGCCTGACCAAGACCCGGGCCTGCCGCCCGGCACCACCGAACTGCCCATCGACTTCACCGGCAACCTGCCACATGTGGCCGGCTGGGTGGACGGCCGCGCCGGTCGTCTGGCCATCGACAGCGGCGACCGCTCGTCGCTGACGCTGTTCACGCCCTTTGTTGACGACCACCACTTGCGCCAGGCCTACCCGCGCCGCTTTGCCGCGATGACCGGCTGGGGCGTGGGCGGGCCGCTGCCGGCCGAGGTGACGCAGGTGCAAGAACTGCTGCTGGGCCCCGTGCAGGTACTTGGTGTGACCACCCGCATGCCCACAGGCCGCGGCGGCGTGTTCGCCACGCGCGAGGTGCAAGGCAGCGTGGGCACGGGCGTGCTCAAGCGCTTGGATGTCACCTTCGACTACAGCCGGCGCCGGGTGCTGCTGGCATCCAACGCACACAAGTTGCGACCCGACCCGGTGGACCACAGCGGGCTGTGGCTGTCGCAAGGCGAGGGCGCGTTTGTCGTCGCCCATGTCAGCGCAAACAGCCCAGCCAGCAGCGCAGGCTTGCGCGAGGGCGACCTCGTGCTGGCCGTCAATGGACGACCGGCGGCAGACATCAAACTGCCCGAACTGCGCCAGCGCTGGGCCGAACATGGGCCCGGCCTGCAGTTGCGCCTGCAAGTGGCCGGCAACGTCAGCCGCGGAGGGGATGCGCCGCCGCGTGAACACCACCTGGTACTGCGCGACCGCTGGGCCAGCCCGCGTTTGCCGTAACGGCGCCTGCCGGCGCAGGACCGTTGGCATCGAAGTTGCCCGCCTATTCGCGCCCGGCTGCGCCGCACCTTCAAATGGCCGCGGCATGCCCGAGTTCCACAAGTTCACATGGACCTGCAAGCGCTGGCAACAGGTCATGCGGTTGGCGCGTGAACACCACTTCAAGTGATGTGCGCAGCACGGTGCTGCGCACGGTTCACGGCAGTGGGGTCGACCGGGCAGTGCGCCAAGGCCGCGTCACGCTGCAACTACCGGCGCTGGGTGCGGGGTGTGGGTGGCGCACTGAGAGGCAACGACGGCACCGCGAAGCGGGCTCGCAAGGTGGCACCCACAAACGTCGTTAGCGTCAGCCGTTCACGCCCCCCCGCCGCGCAAGTACCGGTACACCGTGGAGCGCGAAACGGCCAGCGTTCTTGCCGTCTGGCCGACGCTGTGGCCGCAGCGTTCATACGCCGTGCGCACCGATTCGTCGGCACCCTGTTGCAGCCGTGACGCGGGTGCATGCGCCCGGGCTGCCGGCGGCACGGCCTGCACGTCGCCCAGGCTCATGGGCTGCCCACGATGCGCGGCAGCGCGCTGCAGCAGGGCACGGGTCAGCACAGCGCGCAGCTCACGAGAGTTGCCGGGCCAGGGGTGGCGGGCCAGGTGCGCCAGATCCGTTGAGCGTTGACCAGACGAGCAGCCGGGAAGCCGCCCGTCACCACCGTCGGCAGGTGGCCGGTAGCGGCCAGTCGATGTGCGCAAGCGGAGTGGCCGCACCTGCTGCCATCCGGACGCCTGCCTTCCACCGCAGTCTGTCGTGGCCGACGCTGCGCAAACCCCGGTTTCCACCGTGCGGCTCGCCGCCCGCTCTGGGTCGATGCGCGGTGCGAACCCTCGACCGGCCGCCGTGGCCGTTGCCTGAAGCGATGGCCCGCGCCGAGCGCCCGAGCAGCCAAGCCGCGATGCACCGATCACCCGGCCCCGTCCGACGGCCCCGGCCCCCGGTGAGGCACCGAATCGTTCGCGCACAGCCCCGACCCGCTGATGCGGTCGGCGCGCGAGCGCAGCGCCTCGATCAGGAAGCCGGCCACCCTGCGCACCGGGCGGTTGCCGCGCTGTTCGCGCCGGTACACCAGCGACAGCCCGCGCCGCGCCAGCACCTCGGGTGTCAGGCGCACCAGCCTCGGGTCGGTGTCGGCCAGCAGGCAGGGCAAGAGGGCGAGGCCCGCACCCGAGGCCGCGGCTTCGAGCATCGTCGACATCTCGTTGGTGCGCAGCACCACCGCCGCCTGGCCGGCGTGCGCTTGCAGCCAGCGTGCCGCGGGCATGGCGGACAGCTCGGCGCCGAACGCCACGAGCCTGTGCCCGCTCAGGTCCGACAGCGTGATCGGTGCCGCTTGGGCTTGCAGATAGCGCGGTGAGGCATAGAGCGACGAGCCGACCTCGCCGAGTGAGCGTGCCACCAGGTCCTGGTGCTGGATCGGCCCGATGCGCAGCGCCAGGTCTGCATCGCCGCGCTGCAGGTCGGCCAGCTGGCCGCTGCTGACGGTTTCGAGCGTGATGTCCGGGTGCTCCTGCGCCAGCCGGGCCAGGTCGTCGGCAAACAAGGCGACAAAACCCGAAGGAAGCGCCAGGCGCACGCGGTTGCGCTTCGAGGCCACGAAGTCGCGCAGCGCCTGGATGTGATGCCCGGCCTTCTGCGCCAGCGGCAGCAGCTGCTCGCCCATCGGCGTGAGCGTCAGGCCTTCGGGCCCGCGCAGGAACAGCGGCACGCCCAACGAGCGCTCCAGCGCGGCCAGGCGGCGGCCGATGGTGGTGTGCTGCACACCGCCCGCGCGCGCCGCACCGGCCAGCGTGCGGGCCTGCGCCGCCAGCAGGAAGTAGAGCAGGTCGTCCCAGTCCAGAGGGGCGGCATCGGTCATGGGCGCGACTCTACGCACGCGGGTGCACCCACCGGCCGCCGCGGTCTTGTGCACCGGCGCACACCCCTGTGCGGGCACGGGGAGTCGACGCCGCGAGCGTCGCGCCGGACCATCGCTGCCTTCGCAACGCCTCCCGAGGATCCACCGATGTCCGTTCTCGTCACCGCCGAAGTCCGCGGCCAGACCGCACAGGGCTACGACCAGATGCTGGCCACCCTGGCCGCACCCCTGAAGAGCGCACCCGGGCTGGTGCTGCACAGCACGCACGCCACCGAAGACGGTTGGCGCGTCATCGAAGTCTGGGAGAGCAAGGCCCAGTCCGACCGCTTCTTCGCCACCTTCGTGGCACCGCACCTGCCGCCCGGCATCCGCCCCAAGCGTGCCGTGCAGGCGCTGCACAACGTCGTCCTGCCGGTGCCGCCGGGCACCCCGGGCCCGGCCTGACGGCCCGGCAGCGCCGCCCTGGAGATGTGCGACAAGCCGGCCCGCCGCGTTGTCGCGATCGTGCAAGAACCGGCGGCACGGCCCGGCCACCATCGCGCCCCTGCTCACCAGCCTGCGAACCATGCCGCACCCCCACTTGATGTCGCTGCTGCTCGCCGGCAGCCTCGCTGCGCTCGCAGCCTGCGTGCAGCCCCCGTCGGCCGCTGCCAGCGCGGCCGGCCTGCGCTGCAGCGCGCAGACGCTGTCGCGCCTGTACTTCGGGCTGGACACGCCCGACGGGCCCCTGGGCGAAGACGCCTGGCAGGCCTTCGTGCAGGAGGAGATCGCACCCCGTCTGCCCACCGGGTACACGCTGCTGGCGGCACGGGGCCAGTGGCGCGACGCAGCGGGCCTGGTCCGGCAGGAAGAGTCGCGGGTGCTCGAGGTGGTGGGCGACGACGGCGTGGCCGCGCGCCAGCTGCTGGCCGAGATCGTGGGCCGCTACAAGCAGCGCTTCCGCCAGCAGCAGGTGCTGGTCACGCAGCTGCCGGTGCGGGCCTGCGGCGGCTGACCGGCGGACACAAGCGCTCACAGACGATGCAGGACCAGGGCCCCATGGCCGCGGGCGGCAGCGCCGCCCAGAATCGCCGCCCACGAGTTCAGCGAGAACCTCCATGCCCGACCCCATCACCGCGTTGCCCGAGGCCCCGGCGCTGCCCGTGAACGCCCATTCGCTGCCCGTGTGCGGCGCCTTGGTGCCCTATGTCAACGCCCTGGTGGCCCTGGAGCTGGGGCGCACCGGCCCCTTGCCACTGGCCATCGCGCCGCACGAGTCGATGGTGCTGAGCGTGCAGTTCGGCCGCGGCGCCGGTGGCGTCGAGCGCAAGGGCGAGCACGGCGAGCTCACGCACCTGACCGGCATCCGGCAGTGGACCGGCTCCTTCACCGGCAGCGGCGATTGCGTCGCGCTGCTGGCCCTGCTCACACCGCTGGGCGCGGTGCAGCTGCTGGAGAGCCAGCCGCTGCAGGCCCAGCCGCGCATCCGCGCCCCGGTCGGCGGCCTGCTGGACCGCAGGCTCACGCGCGAGCTCGAGTCGGACATCGCGCTGGCCTGCACCCTGGTCGACAAGCTGCAGCGCATGGCCGCCTGGCTCGAAGACCGGGCCACGCGGCGGCGCCAGGTCTCGCCGGCTGCCCTGCGCGCGGGCCGTGCCGCGATGCGCCTGTGCGCCCAGCCCCGTCTGGCCACCGACACGCTGGCCGACGAGCAGCATGTGTCGCGGCGCCAGCTCGAACGCGACTTCATGCGCTTCATCGGCACCTCGCCCAGGCACCTGGCGCGGGTGGCGCAGGTGCAGGCGGTGTCCCGCCGCGGGCAGGCCGGCGCCGGGCTGGCCGACATCGCGGCCGACATCGGGTTCGCCGACCAGGCCCACATGTCGCGCGTGGTGCAGCAGCTCACCGGCCTCACGCCCAGGCGCTTCGTGCGGGCCGGCCACACGCCGATGGCCGCGGTGTTCCGCCGTGCCACGGCGGGCGGCACGGTCTACCTGTAGCGGCAGGGCAGGGCGGCCGGACAGGGCGGCCGGGCTAACGCCCGAGCTTGCCGAAGCCGGAGTCGCGTGCGCGCACGATGGCCTGCGAGCGGTTCTCCACCTCGAGCTTGGCGAAGATGCTGGTGATGTGGTTGCGCACCGTCTTCTCGCTCAGCCCCAGCGTGGCCGCGATCTGTGCGTTGTCGCGGCCCTGGGCGATCAGCTCCAGCAGCTCGAGCTGGCGCGCCGTGAGGCTGGCGAACACCGGGCCGGTGGCCGCCCCGGGTGCCAGGAAGCTGCGCACCTCGTCGATCCAGCGTGGCCAGCCCGGCTCGTCGGCCAGCAGCAAGTGGTTGCCGCTGTCGATGGGCACGAAGCGCGCGCCGGCGATGCCCGTGGCCAGCAGCCGGCCCTCTTCCAGCGGCTGGCGCACGTCACGCTGGCTGTGCAGCACGAGCGTGGGGCACTGCACCCGCTGCAGCAGCGCGGTCACGTCGATGCGCGCGAACTCGCGCATGAAACGCGCCGCGTTGGCCGGCGAGGTCGAGAGGCGTTCGAGTTCGTTGAACCACTGGTGCTGCTGCGGCGTGCCGCCAGGGATGAACTGCGTGGTGAAGAACTGCCGGAACGACGGGTCGGCCTTGCCCCAGCCCAGCTCGGCCAGCTTGGTCATGGTCTCGACTTCCTCGCGCTCCTGCGGCGTGTCGCTGCGCACCAGGCGGCCGCGGGCGTAACCGCCGTGCAGCACGAGGTGGCTCACCCGCTCGGGGTGGCGCACGGCGTAGGCGATGGCGATCGAGGCACCCTGTGAAATGCCCAGCAGGGCGAAGCGCGGTTCGCCGGCGGCGTCGGCCACGGTTTCCAGGTCGCGCAGCCAGCTGTCGAAGCCGAGGTCCTGCACCGCCCAGTCCGACAGGCCACAGCCGCGCTCGTCGTAGCGCACCAGCGTGTGCTCGGCCGACAGCGCGCTCAGCAGGTGGCTCCACACGGGGCTCTCCCAGTCGTGCTCGAGGTGCGACAGCCAGGTCGCGGCCTTGATCAGCGGCGGCCCCTGGCCCGAGCGCGCCCAGGCCAGACGCACGCCGTCGTGGCTGCGCGCGAACCGGATCTGCTGGGTGGGCGGTCTCATGGGCGCGGCGAGTATGCCCGCGCGTCCGCCAGGCCCGGGATCCCCCCTTGCTTGAACCCCCGATCTTGAAGCGCTGCGACACGAGCTTGTCGCGCTTCGACAAGAAGCAACCGGCCCCCCTGCGCAGACTCGCCGCACCGGCTCCGGCCACCTTGTCCTGCGCTGTCCCATGTCTGTTCGAGCCCTTTCCCGCCACCGACTGGCCCGACCCTGGCGAGCCCGTTTCTGTGCGGCCGTATGCGCTGCCTGGCGGCGGGTCTGTGCCAGTCCGCGCTCCCGTCGCGATCGGTTCCTGAGCCGGGCCAGCAGCCACGCCGACCTCGAGCAACGCATGCGCGAGTGGAGCGACTTCGAGCGACGCCCCTGGCTGCCGCCGCGTTGAGGCCCGCGCGATGCCGACCGACAAGACCTTGCCGCTGCCGGCCCGGGGGGCCGTGGCGCCCGCCGCCGACGGCAGCACCGGCCGCCACGCCTACGTGGACGTGTTCCGCGGCCTGCTCATCGCCCACATGGCGCTGGACCACGCCTCGCTGATGTTCAACGCCGGGCGCGCCGGCGAGGAGATCGCCGGTGCCGTTGCGCCCGTGTTCACCGACCTGTGGCAGTTCCTGGCGCGCTTCACCGGCGTGCCGGTGGCGCCGGGCTTCTTCTTCATGGCCGGATTCATGGTGGCACTGACCAGCCTGGCCCGCGAGCAGCGGGGCGTGCCGGCTGCCGAAGTGACGCACCGGCTCGTCGTTCGCGGCCTGGTGCTGATCCTCGTCGACGCGCTGGTGATGGGCCTGCCGCGTGCGCTGATGGGCTTCTACTCGTTTGCCGTGCTGAGCTCGGTGGGCGCGGCGCTGATCCTGCTGGCCGCGCTGCGCCACCTGCCCGGCCCCTGGCTCCTGGGCGCGACCGTGGCGGTGCTGGTGCTGCACCCGCTGCTGGACCTGTCGGCGCTGCCGCTGGCGCTGCAGGCGGTGCTGCAGGTGCCGGTGCGCACCGGCGCTTTCCGCTCGCTGTACCCGGTGCTGCCCTGGTGCGCCGTGCTGGTGGTGGGTTATGTCGTGGGCCGCGATGCGCTCACGCGCGAGCGCCCGCTGCGCCTGTGGCTGCTGCTGGGCGCGCTGTGCCTGCTGCTGTTCTTCGCGGTGCGCCTGCACGGCGGCTATGGCAATGGCTACCCCACCGCGCCCATCGGCACCCAGGCCTTCTGGCTGTTGGCGAAGTACCCGCCCGACCTGCCGTTCCTGGCCTGGGCACTGGCCGCCACCTTCGTGGGGCTGGCCGCGGTGCGGTGGGCCACGCGCCAGGGCCTGCCTGCGCTGCTGCAGCCCCTGGCGGTGTTCGGACGTGTGCCGTTCTTCTTCTACGTCGTGCACTTCTACGTGCTCGGCCTGGCCTCGGCCGTGGTGCGCGCCCGGTTCAGCCTGGCCGTGGTCGTGCTGATCTGGCTGCTGCTGCTGGCCGTGATGCTGCCGGCCTGCGCCTGGTACCACGACAAGAAGCGCGAGCGCCCCAACCGGCTCACGCGGTACTTCTGAAACCCAAGGTGAATCTTGAACTCCGTTCTCATGACACGGCGCACGGTGATGCTGCCGGCCGCCCGTACCGACCTGCCCACGCTCACCGCGCTGTGGTGCGACACCGGCGCGCGCGGGCCGCTGCACGAAGCCGAGGTGCTGACGCAGGCCCGTGCCGAGCAGTGGCTCGATGCCGGCCTGGCCGCCGCGCGTTCCGGCCTGGGCTGGTGGCTCGTGCACCCCTGGAGCATCGGCCCGGCCCTGGGCTGCGTGGGCCTGCTGCCGGGCCCCGCACCCTCGGTGCCCGGCGAGGCGGTGCACGCGGTGGCCGCTTTCAGCCGCGAAGCCTGGACCCAGGGCTACGCCCATGAAGCCCTGGCGGCCCTGGTGGAGCACGCGGTGCACGCCCTGTGCGTGCCCGGGCTGGCCATGATCGGTGGCCCGCCCGGCCCGCTGCAGGAAGTGCAGCCGCACAAACCGGGTCTGCAGCCACGCCTGGCGGCCGGCGCCAGCCGCGCCCGCCCGCGCGCGCACGAACGCGCGAACGGGGGCTGAGCCATGCAGCGCCTGCCCGCATCCCCGGTGCAAGCCGGCTTCTCCGGCGCCGTGCAAGGCCTGCGCGACAGCGTGCGCGACCGCGTGGCCGCGCTGGGCTGGCTCGACTTCGACGCCGGCGACGGTGCCACCCACGCCAACCTGCCGTCCGACCTGTTCATCGTGACCCTGCGACTCGGTGAGACGCCTGAAGCCGAGGCGAGCCCGGGGCTGCACGTGGTGATCACGCCGGTGCGCGAGCAGGCGCGGCGCTACGGCGTGGCCCGCCACAGCCAGATCGCGGTGGCCACGCTCACCACGGGCGGCATGTTCGGCCTGTTCGGCACCGAGTGGCAGGGCCAGGAAGACCGGCCCGTGCCGCTGGCCGCGCTGAGCAGCGCCAGCCGCGCCCGGCAACTGCAGGCCGCACTGCACCACAGCCCCGGGCTCGATGCCAGCACGGCCGCTTTCGGCCGCTGGCTCGAAGCGGGTCTACTGGAGGCGGGCCCGCTGGCACCCCCCGAGGCCCGTGTCGCACGCACGGCGCTGCGCCTGAGCAGTGACGTCGCCCAGGCGGCCGATGCCCGGGCCCTGGCGCGCCTGGAAGGGGTCACGCGGCGGCAACTCGAGCGCGACTTCCGCCGCTGCCTGGGCCTGTCGCCCGGCGCCTTTGCCCGCGTGGCGCGCTTCCAGCGTGCGGCGGCCGCGGTATCGGGCGGCG
>SXGT01057164.1_pt1 | contig 16172 bp, 16 predicted proteins | sample 3176221 | NCBI WGS metagenome assembly SXGT01 (sample SAMN11356862, study PRJNA531348) | freshwater metagenome | isolation source: freshwater sample F1-120 | place: China: Fuxian Lake, Yuxi | collected 2017-12-25 | reverse complement strand
TCTCCGGGGCCGTTGACAACGCAGCCAAGCACGCTGATCTTGATCGCGGTAGTGCGTCCCGCCAGGCGCTGCTCCAGCTGAAGGATGATCTTTTCGAGGTCAATTTCCAGCCGGCCACAGGTGGGACAGGCGATGATTTCTGGTCGTCGCACGCGCCGCTGCGTCGCTTGTAAGATGTCGAAGGCGGCCGCGATTTCGGGGACCGGATCCCCCAGCAGCGAGATGCGGAGGGTGTCGCCGATGCCGTCCAAAAGCAAAGGTGCTAAGCCGCAAGCAGATTTGGTGACGGCGTACGGCGCTTTGCCAGCTTCGGTGATGCCGATGTGCGTCGGATAGTTCGCCAGCTTGGCGTACATTCGATACGCCTCGACCGCGGTGAGAACATCGCTCGACTTGAGCGACACGATGATATCGTGATACCCTTCTTCCTCGGCAATCTCGATGTAGCGGATCGCGCTATCGACCATCGCCGGCGGGCACGGGTAGCCATACTTCATGGCAAATTCGCGTTCCAGGCTCCCCGCGTTGACGCCGATGCGCATCGGGATGCCCTTGTCCTTGGCTTTGCGCAGGACAACGCGAAAACGATCCATGCCGCCGAGATTGCCGGGGTTGATGCGAAGCTTGTCGATCGGATGATCCATCGCCGCCAGGGCCATCTTGTGATCAAAATGGATATCGACGATGAGCGGGATCTTGATGCGTTTCTTGATTTCGCTCAAGACTGCCGCATCCTCCGGCTTGGGTACCGTGACGCGCACCATCTCGCAGCCGGCTTCTTCGAGGCGATGGATCTCGGTAAGCACCGCCGCGATGTTGTTGGTATCGGGGGTGGTCATCGACTGGACGACAATGGGGTTATCGCCGCCGATGACGAGATTGCCGACGCTAACTTCACGGGTCTTGTGACGTTGAAACGTGTGTTTGTACACGGATGATGCTCCCTGGTTGGTGTGGGCACGAAAGCCCCGGGGTGAGGTACTCCGAACCCCAGGGCTTGGAATACCTCGCCCCCGGGCTTCCTTACCGGCGTACCTTCATTTTATCGCGGAACCGACCGAAGACATCCTAATTTCTTACCCAGGGCGGCGTCAAGCGGAGGTGATGAAGGCCCCCAGGACACAATGGAGCCTTTCCTTCATGCGCCCCCCAGCTTCCACCACCTCGTCATGATGAATCGGTCCGGTACCCAATCCGGCCGCTTTGTTGGTGATGCACGAGATGGCGGCACACTCCATGCCGAGTCGGTGCGCGGTCTCAATTTCGCGCGCCGTGGACATCCCGACTGAATCGACGCCGCAAGCGCGCAAGGCGCGAATCTCCGCAGGCGTCTCGTAGCACGGACCTGTCACTTGGGCGTAGACGCCGGTCGGGAGTTGCAGCAGGTCGAGCAATCGCGTGGAATAGCGATCCATACCCCGCCGCTTTCGCTCCGGGCTCGCAGACTCATGCCACCAATTCTCACGCGTGCAATCGACATGAGCGCTAATCGCCATCAGGTCGCCGGGCTGCAAATCGTTGCGGATGCCGCCGGCCGCATTCGTCGTCACGAAGGTCAACGCCCCGAGTTCCCTCGCTATGTGGATCGGCTGCACCACGGTCCGCCAGGGCTGCCCTTCGTAATAATGCAACCGGCCCGCGAACACCAGCACCGGCACACGCGCCCACATCCCAAGCAGCAGCACGCCGCGATGCCCCGGCACACCAGTCGCACTCAGCCCGGCAATCGCTGCGAACGGTAGTTCAACCGACTCCTCAAGGCGATCCGCCAGGTCCCCCAGGCCGGAGCCGAGGATCAATGCAATCCGTGGCGGTCGCGCGCGCGTGATTATCTGAAGTTCGGTGTAATCGGTGATACGTCGTTGCATTCTCGTTGGGTGCGTGCAACGCACCTTCCCCGCAACGGTGCGTTTCAGGCACCCTTCTCGCCCCAGCGCCGAAACAGATCATGCTCCACCCCAAGCTGATCGCAGATACGCCCCACGATAAAGTTGATCGCGTCATCCAAACTCTGCGGCTTCGTGTAAAACCCCGGCGATGCCGGCAGCACGATGGCGCCGACCTCGGCACAAATCGTCAGGTTGCGCAGTTGCACCACGCTGAGCGGCGCCTCGCGCGGCACCAGCACCAGTTTGCGCTTCTCCTTCAAATGCACGTCGGCCGCCCGATGGATGAGATTCTGCGAAGTCCCATGCGCAATCGCGGCAACCGTCCCGCCGCTGCATGGGCAGATGACCATGCCGTCGGTCGGAAAGGTACCCGATGCAATGCCCGCCATGAAGTTGCGGTAGTCGTGATAAAGCACCTGCCCTGGCGCAGCGGTCGCGGCGGCCGGGCCCAGCAGATCGTCCAGCTTGAAGCGTCCCAGATCAATGCGGCGATCCATCTCCTGCTCGATCACTTGCACCGCCGCGGGGCTGAGCACGAGATGCACCGTACGGCCTGCACGGATCAGCACTTCCAGCAGCCGCACGCCGTAGGGGGCGCCGCTCGCGCCGGTCATTGCGACGACAAGGTCATTGGCGGCCATCGGTACCTTTGTTTAACCGGCCCTCGTAGAAGGCCGTGGATAGGCGTGTGCGCGCGGTCCTCTACGAGGGCCGGCTATTCTTTCTTCTCCTCGACGCCCGGACGCAATTCGCCGAGCTTCTCCTCGGCGGGCGCCGGCGCGGGTTTCACGTCGGGATGCGAACGGTGCAGCACCTTGTCGGCCATGCTCTCGGCGACCGATTCCAGCTTCTCCGTCATCGGTCCAACGATCGGCGGCATTTCGGTCGGGTTACCCGTGACCATCGGCTTGCGCCACACTCGATACAGAACATAAAGGCCAATCCCCGCCAGCACCACCAGCACGATGATCGGTTTCACCAAGCTCGCCTGCTCGACCAGCTCCAGAATACTGTCGGTGAACCAGTAGCTCAGGAAAAACAGGATCGTAACCCCTGGGACGGCATAGATGGCGTCCGCAAAAAGGAAATGCGTGATCGGCAGCTTGGTGATGCCCGCCGTCAGGAAGATCGGCGCCCGAATCCCTGGCGTCAACCGCGCGAACAGCAGAATCTTGACGCCGTACTTCTGAAAGTTCTCGGCAATGCTGGCAAATCGCTCAGGCGTCAGCAACCGCTTCCGGATGAACGGCATCTGCACCAGCCGATTGCCCCAGAACCGTCCGATGAAATACAAGAAACTATCGCCGATGATGACCCCCACGATGCACACCGGCAGCATGATCCACGTGTAGACCTGTCCGTGCGTCGCCAGGGCGCCGCCCAGTACGATGGGGAATTCCTCCGGCATGGGAAAGCCCAGTCCCGTGGCGAGGATGCCGAGGAACACCCCCAGATAGCCCCAGCTTTCAATGAATTCCTGCATCGGATCTCCAGTGTAGCCGTCGCGCTCCGCGTGACGATCTCGCCTCACGCCGAGCGTGAGGACTACACTCTTCCGCTCAGATCATAAAACACACTTCAATCTGCCTACCCTGCGAACTTTTCGAGGACTCTCCCATGAAACTCGGCCTCATTAATTCCGCCTGGGCTCAAGCAGGCCGCGAGACCGCCTACGGCATCCGCATGACCAAGGAGATCGGCTTCGACACCATCGATATCTTCGTCGATCCGCTCGACATCGACATCAAGGAGCGCCGACTCATCAAGCGCGAATGCGACCAGGCCGGCTTGCCGATCGTCAGCGTCGCCTGCGTCGCCGTCGGGTTGGTCGATTTCAACCCCAGCGTGCAGCGATTTCATATGACGCGCGCCAAGGCATATCTCGATTTAGTCTATGAATTCGAGGCCAAGAACCTCTTGCTCGTGCTGGGCGAATACATCTGGGAGCAACAAGTAATCCCGCCCAGGGAGCAATGGCAGATCGCCGTCAAAAACCTGCGCGAGCTGGGCATTTTTGCATCCGACCTCGGCGTGCAGATCGCTCTGGAGTTGGAACCGTTCAAATTGTCGCTCTTGAACAGCGTGGACAGCATGGTCCGCTTCATCGACGAGGTGGATCACCCGGCCGTGCGGGCAAATATTGATGTGTCGCATCTGGAGCTGGCGCACGTCAAACCCGAGGAACTGCGGCGTCTCAAGGGAAAAGCGATTCACGTTCACATCAGCGACTGCGACGGCAAAGTCCACGGCGACCTGCCGCCTGGCCGCGGCGTCATGAACTTCGAGCCGTATTTGCGTGAGATCAAGGCCCTCGGCATCGACGGCGCCGTCTCGATCGAACTGGAATATTCGCCACAGCCCGACAAGATCGCCGAGTGGGTGCGCGAAGCCTACACGGCAACGAACAAATTGATGCAACAGGCTGGATTGAGGGTATAGTTCTTGCTCCCCTCTCCCCTCCGGGGGAGAGGGGCCGGGGGTGAGGGGGCGGCGTGTCCCCAACGTGTGGTAACCCCTCTTGTATTGATTTCGTTTAGCGCTCGCCGACCGCGCACGGTCATGGGACGGTAACAACAAACGACCCAGCGAGCCCGGCGAGCGCTAAACGAATTCGCACTACTTGAAGTTCACCTTCGCCTCCGGCGCGACCTTGTACGTCACCTCCCGCGCAACATCCCACTTGCCATCCTTCAGATACTCGGCCGGTACCTGCAGCCGGCCATCGGGCAGGATTTTGCTGGTGGACTTCACCTCGGTGATCCCCTTGGCGGCGCCGGCCACGACCTCATGGGCGATGAACTTCCCGTCCTCGTGCTTCATCGTCCCTTCGGTGCGGAAGCCGGCGGTCGTGAAATACCAGTACGCGAGGGACTTCTTCTTGGCGTCCCAGACGATGAGCGTCTCGCCGCCGTAGACGCCGTCGTTGACCGAATGCAGCACGCGGATCGCCTGGCCGTTCAAGGCGCGCTCCCAGCGTGCCACATCAAACACCGGCTTCTCCGGCGTCGAGTTCTTGAATTCCCCTTTCCAGGTCTTGCCGAGAAGGGGAGCAAATGCCTTCAGCGGTTCGGCTAACTTCTCGCCGCCCTCGCCTGCGAAAGTGAGGCCGACGGTCAGGGCCAGAGCGATGGGGACGATGGCGCGAATGCAGCGGTTCATGATGATCCTCGGATGGGTGGGCGGAATTGCTGTGAAGCGAATTCTACGGAGCGGTGTTGGGACGTGCAAGCCTGAGGCCGAACCGGGCCGTAGGCGGGTTCGGAAGCTGTGCTCAAAGTACCTCCAACATCTTGCGCTTGCAACGCAACTCCCAGCCCTTGCGCTGAAAGGTGTATTCCTCAATGGAGCCGCCCTTAGGGCCGTAAAGAGGTGTAAAGTCCAATACAATCTCTCCGAAGGTCTCCGATTTGAGGCTAATTGTCATATAGACTGTGCTGTTGAATTCATGTTTCTGAAATGCGGCCTTTTCTTCCTCCGCAGTCACTCTGTGCACACGTGGATCATGGCTAAGTGAAATTTCGGCTGGAAGGATATCACACACCACAAAGTACCGCTCCTTCTCCGGCCTCTTGGTGTTGGGAAGACCCGAGCCTGGCACTGATCGGCCCTCGACGACCCACGCGACTAAAGCCCTCGCTGCGTCGGTCCTGTCGAATTCACGAGGAGATTGCATCAAGAATACCGCGCCACCTACCAAAAGGCAGGCGAGTGCGGTGCCCAACAGCAACCACAGCCATCGTCGAGCGGATATGCCATAGGCCATGCTCCAATTATTATCCCATGCCATACTGGTATCTTTTCACTCTTAGCCGACGCTCGGCTATTTGAACTTTATTGGGAGTCCATTAGCGCGACGACGTTCTCCCACCCAAGCGACTTCGCCAGTTGCAGCGCCGTCATGCCATGATCGGTTTTCGCGTGAACATCGGCCCCCGCCTCCAGCAAGACCTTCACCGTAGGAACGCTGCCCGCGAGGGCTTCCTGATGCAGGAAGGTCCAGCCGCGGTCGTCGGTCTGCGTGAGCATCGACGGGTTTTCCGCCAGTTGCGCCTTGAGCGACTCGGCCATGGCGACGCTCATCGGATGGTCTTCAGAAACCTCCTCGCGCTTGCCGAACCAGCGTTTCAGGAAGCCGCCGCCGCTGTTCGATTCGGGAGCGACGCGGATTTTCGCCGGGTCGCCGAAGTTGAAGCCCCAGGCGTCGTCGTGTTCCTGGCGCTCTTGCCGGCCCATGCGCGAACGCATGAGGTTGACCGTGTAGCCGCCAAAGACTTCGCCGCTGATGGCGTACATCCAATCACTGATTTCATCGAGCGGCCGGCGTGCGAAGTCTCCCTCCTTGACCGTCGTGAGCCAATTCGGAGCGTTGAGCAAGGTGCCGGTCACGGTCTTGCCGTCGAAATCGACGTCGGACAGCCACATCTGCTCGACCTGGGGATTGCCATCGTCGCGCTCCCCCTCACCGTCGCAGAAGCCGACCTTGACGCAAGCCAGATCCAGCGCCGGGATAATCCGCCGCCGTTCCCACGCGACCTCGCGCCAGAAATACCGAAAATTCGCGCGAGCCTTCTCGTAAGCTTGCTGCATTGCTGAATCGCTGTCGTCGAACAGGAAGACTTTGGAGGGTTGGGAATTACTCATGGCTGGACGTTCTCACACTGGGCCAAAAAAGGGCGCGAGTTATTTGTTCGCGCATTTATTTTTACCGTCATGTTGCCTTCCATGACGACTGCGGATCCCTTTTCTGTTCCGCCGACCGTCCTCAAGAGGCTTCTAACGCCTTGCGGCTGCAACGCAACACCCGGCCTTTGCGCTGGAAGGTGTATTCGTCAGAGTACCCTCCCTTGCCGCCGTACAGATGGGTAAAGTAAAAAACGAACTCGTTGTCGTTGTCCGATTTCACCGTTATTGTGACATAGACTGTACTGTCGAACGCATGCTTCTGAAAAGCGGCCTTCTTGTCCTCCGCGGCCAATCTGTGTACCCGTGGATCGTCACTCAGCGAAACTTCGTGGGGAAGGAAATCGCACACCACGAAAAAGCGCTGCTTCTCCGGTCTCTTCGTATGGGGTAATCCGGACCCCGGCACCGGTCGGCCCTCGACGACCCATGCAACCAAAGCTCTCGCTGCATCTACTTTGTCGAATTCACGCGGGTAGAATAGCAAGTAAATCGCGCCGATCACCAGAAAACATGCGAGCGATCCGCCCAATAGTATTCCCAGCCACTGCCGAGCGGTCATCGCAAGTGCCATGCTCCAAATATGATCCGATCCCATACGCCCCGCCCCCTCACCCCCGGCCCCTCTCCCCCGGCTGGGAGAGGGAAGGAAGATCGACGATACGCCCTTCGCGTGCCGACAACGCCAGGCCATCCATCACGCGTGCCGACTTGATCGCTTCCTCCGGCCCTGGCCACACCGGCTTGTCCTCCAGCACGTAGCGGCCGAAGTCCTCCAGCATGCACTGGATTTGATCGTGCCCGGGAACGACGAACTCCTCGCTGCTCAAGGCCTCATTGTACTGCACCGAGTAGCCCGCCTGGCGCGGGATCCACATGTCCGGAACCGTGATCGTCCCCTCGGTACAAACGATCTCCAGCCATTCGCGATAGGGATGCAGGAAGCTGCAATCGAAGTTTGCCATTCGGCCATCGGCAAAGAACAGCGTCGCGCTCATGGCGCTATCGACCCGCTGTTCGTACCGGGCCGCCGCCCACACTTTGACAGGCTCCTCGCCGAAGGCCCAGCGGATGCCGTACACGCAATAGCAGCCGACATCGAGCAGACTGCCGCCGGCCGTGCCTGGTTGCAGGCGAATGTTCGCCTTGTCCATCGGCAACGTGAACGTGAATGCCGCATTGACGCGCTCGACCTGCCCGAGCTTGCCGCTGAGCAGGTACTTCTTGATTTCCTGGGTGCGCGGATGGTGCGGCCAAAAGAAGCCGTCCATCAGCTTGATCTTCTTCGCATGGCAAAAGGCGACGAGGGCCTCGGCTTCGGGCGCCGTCGGCGTGAGTGGCTTCTCGCACAGAACGTGCTTGCCGCGCTCGGCAGCCTTGCGCGTCCATTCCGAGTGCAGCGTATTGGGGAGCGGGTTGTAGACTGCATCGATGTTGGGATCGTCGAGCAGCGCCTCGTAGCTGCCGAACGCCTTCGGAATGCCCGCCGCCTTCGCCGCGGCTTGCGCCTTGTCGAGTGATCGGCTGGCGATGCCGACGAGCTCGGCGTTCCTTGCCTTGGCAAACCCCGGCAGGAGCCGTTCGTTGATCTTGGCGACACCCAATATTCCCCAGTGAAGTTTCTTCGTCATCGTGGTTTACACCTCAATCCGCCCGCAACCATTCCAGTGCCTCGGCTTCCGACGTGAACACTTCGCCGACCATGCCGCGGTTCCTGGCAACGGTGAGGCCGAATTTCTTGGGATCGATCATGACCGCCGGCACAACCAGGGCGACCTTGACCGCGCCTTGTGCGGCTCGGGCAATCTGGCCGCCCAGCGTGAAGCGTTCGAGCGTCGTGGGGGGATCGAATCCCGTGAGTCCCGTGGAGTCGATGAGGAGGCGCTGGATCGCCCGTTCCCGTGCATAGGCGATCGCAATGCTCAACAGGTTGACGCCTTGTTGAAGCGTGACCTGCCCCACGGGGCAATATCTGGCGTAGCCGTCCGCCAATGCAAAATGTTCGGGTGTATCCATGAGTTCCCCCGCGGAAGAGTGGGAACATCGTACCACGTCGTGCCATGGTTTCAAGAATAGAACACTGGCGATTTTCTCTACGCCAGCAACTCGCCGATCACGTTGCCCCATGGCACCAGCGTGTAGGGCCGATTGAGGCGGTCGCGCAGTTCCAGGTCCGCGGGGATGCCGAGGCAGTGATAGATGGTGGCGATGATGTCGGCCGGGGTGAGCGGGTTGAGGCTGGGCCGGGCGCCGATGCGATCGCTGGCGCCATGCACATAGCCTTGCTTGATGCCGCCGCCCGCCAGCATCAGGGAATAGCAGAAGTTCCAGTGATCACGCCCGCCGCCGCTATTGTTGATGCGCGGCGTTCGTCCGAACTCACCCATGACCGCAACGAGCGTGCGGTCGAGCATGCCGCGCATCTCCAGATCGGCGATCAGCGTGCCGACGGCGCGGTCGAGCTGCGGCAACAATTCGTTGCGCAGCTTAGTGAAATTGTTGCCATGCGTGTCCCAGGTGGCGTTCGCATCCGGCGCCCACGACACCGTGACCACGCGCGTGCCGGCCTCAATCAGGCGGCGCGACAGCAGCACGCTTTGACCATAGATATTGCGGCCATAGCTATCGCGCAGTTGACCAGGTTCGCGATTGATCTGGAATGCCCGCTGCGTGGCTGGCGAAGTCAGCAGATCGAAAGCCCGGGCCTGGAAGTTGTCCATGTCCTGAAGCGATCGGCTTTGGCCGGGCGAACCAAGCGACGCCGATAACCCGCGACGCTGGCCGAGCCGGGCTTGATTCATGTCGGCGCCGAGACCAAGCTCGGGCATGTCGAACGTGGGCGCGTTGGGATCGCGCAGCACAAAGAGCGGATCTTGATTGCTGCCGAGCCAACCGCCGGTGAATCCCGGTTGCGGCGGACCGCCGGCGCCTTCCTTCGTGATGAACGGCAACGAGACGTAGGGCAAGACACCGCTGGGCACGGAGCGCATCATGCCGGCGACGCTGCCGAGCGCCGGATGATCCGTTGGCCGCGCACCGCCGCCGATCTCGCCGCGATCGTGCCCGGTCAGGCCAGCGTAGACCGCGGCCGCATGGGCGTTGTTGACACTGTGATGCATCGAGCGCACCACGGAAGAGCGGTGCATCTGCCGGGCCATGCGCGGGATGTGTTCGGAGAACTGCACGCCGGGGACGCTGGTCGCGATTGGCTGAAACTCGCCGCGAATTTCGACAGGGGCCGACGGCTTCATGTCCCACATGTCGAGGTGGCTCGGTCCCCCGTTGAGGAAGATCACGATGAGGTGATCGGCCGTCGCGTGGCCAACTTCGCCGGTGGATTGGGCGCGCAGCAAGCGTGGCAAAGTCAGTCCGAACAGACCAGCGCCGCCGATTTGGAGCATGTTCCGGCGCGACAGAAGCGGGCCGGGGCAGGGGGTTGGTTTCATGTTGGGTATGGTATCAGAATGGCGGTTTGGCCGCAACGCTGTAGGCGAGCGCTATAGGAGCAAACCTCGGTACCGAATCCGGTCGAGCGACTTTGCCTCGCCTACGGTTTGGACCAATCTTCCGTGCGAATGTCCGGGAGAGCCTCGAAATCGCGGTCGGTCGTAAGAATGGTGAGTTTCATCTGCCGAGCCAAGGCGGCAACCATGATATCGACCTGGGATAGAACTCGACCCGCTCGGCGCAGCTCCGTGAAAATGTCGCCGAAAACCCGGGCGGTTTTCAGGTCGATTGGCCAAATTCGCAATTGGAGTAGAAGGTGGTTGAGATCGCGCCGATAGTTCACTTTTCGTCGTACCTGGCGCAGCCCGGCCTCAATTTCGCAAAGCACCGGCAGACAAGTCCCAAGGCGGATGCCGGCAAGGCGAGCCTCAACCATTCGTTGGCCCACAATCGAGCCTCGATCCACAGCCAGTCCAACATGATTCGTATCGAGCAAGTAGGCGGGCATCAATTCAATCCCATTTCCCGACGCATCGATTCCTTGGCCAGGCGGTCCTGGTCAGCAAGCGCGGCGGCCATGCGCTTATGGTCCTCTGCTGAGATTTGCGCCGACAGAGCAAGCAACTTCTCGTGCCACTTCTTGATTTCCGCTGGATCGTCCGAAGGTTCACCGCCTTCAACGGTCAATGCCTGGCCGTCACGCCAGTGTTCCGGCAGCGCATCCAGCGGCTCGATTTTGCCCTTCTTCAGAATAGCGCGGATCATGTTTGTCCTCCCATTCCAGTGTACAACAATCGCGGGGATGCCGAAAGTTCGACTTGGCGAGGTAGTGTGGTTCCCGTTTACGGCCCGGTCACGATCCAGCCGTGGCGGCGGCAGCGATAGCGGCGCGCACCTTCTTGAAGCCTTCGCCAAGGCTGCCAACGGTGATGTGCGGATTTTGCGTGTTCTTGACTTTGAGTCGGAGTTGGTATCGATTCAATTCGGGGATCGCGTCCAGCCAAATGTCGTCCCTACGGAAGTGAATAATCACCGCTCCTCGTGCAATGGCCTGGCGAACAAGGTAAAAGTTGTATTCCTGGGAGGGAACTCGTAGTTTCTGGTGCCCGAATCCTCGAGAAACATACGGAAAGAATGTCACATTCAAAACTGATTTTGCCACGACCTCCATTCCAAACTCGCGATGCAACTCCTTTGTCTTGGTCTGCCACCATTTGCGGCCGAAATCACGAAACTCAGGCGCCAGGAAAACGAGTGGATATGGCAAATTCCCTTGCTCGAGGTTTTGCCGCATTGCAGCCCGGAATGCCGGATCGTTCCTCAGTGGAAGTGACTCATCGGTGTATCCTGCATTGTTGCTCAAGACCACAACTGGCGCGGTCGTCGATCCAACAAACGGTTCTGGAAGGACGTTTCCGTGCAAGTAAGAACTGTGCGCCACCCCCCAGCGTTCGTTCGCATTCCGCAACTTCGGCTTGTCAATCGGGAGAAAAAAAGGCTCGTTTCGTGGAAGATCGCACCAAGGATTATTCAAGCGATCACCTCTTGTTCACACCGCCACCACCGGCAACGCCAGCGCTCACCCCGCCAAGATTGAGAACTGGCCACTGAACGAATTAACTCATTATCCCGAATGAAGATCGGCCAATTCTGCGCCTTTCGTTCATTTCGTTCACGTTCGAGGGGGGTGTCGGTGAACGAATAAACGAATGCGCCTGCCATTCACACCGCCACCAGCGGCAACGCCAACTGCCGTCCCGTCTGCCAATCGCCGCGTTCGCGGATCACCTCGTTGTACAGCGTATCGCGTTCCACCGGCACGCGGCCGGCTTCCTCGATTAGGCGGCGCAACTGGACGACGGTCAGCTCTTGCGGCGTGTCGCTGCCGGCGTCGTGGTAGATCTTTTCGTGCACCACCGTGCCGTCGATGTCGTCGGCGCCGTAGCTCAGGGCGAGTTGAGCTGTGGGGATGCCGAGCATGATCCAGTAGGCTTTGATGTGCGGGAAGTTGTCGAGCATGAGCCGGCTGATGGCGATCATGCGCAGGTCCATGATGGCGCTCGCCTTCTGGATCTTATGATCGACGCCGAGCTTGGTGTTGTCGGGATGGAACGCGAGCGGGATCAGCGTCTGGAAGCCGCCGGTCTCGTCTTGCAGCTCGCGCAGCTTGCAAAGATGATCGATACGATGCAACGGCTTCTCGATATGGCCATAAAGCATCGTCGCGTTGGAGCGCAAGCCGAGCTGGTGGGCTTCGCGGTGGATGCGCAGCCAGGAATCGGTGTCGGCCTTGTGCTCGCAGATGATGTCGCGCACTTCCGGATGAAAGATCTCCGCTCCCCCGCCGGGCAGGCTGCCGAGCCCCGCGTCCTTGAACTCGGCAAGGATGTCCTTGGTCGGCCGGCCCGTGAGCCGCGCGAACCAGTCCCACTCGACGGCGGTGTACGCTTTCAGGTGCAGCCGCGGATAGTGCTGATGGACGATGCGGACAACGTTGAGATACCACTCGTAGGGCAACTGATGGTGCAAGCCGCCGACGATGTGCAGTTCGGTCGCGCCGCGGTTTTGGGCTTCCTCGGCACGGTGCAGAATCTGCTCGTCGGGCATCACGTAGCCCTTTTCGCTCTTGAGGTCAGCGCGGAATGCGCAAAAGACGCAGCGATAGACGCAAACGTTGGTCGCGTTCAAGTGCGTGTTGACGTTGTAGTACGCGACGTTGCCATTCTTGCGCTCGCGCACGGAGTTGGCGAGTTCGCCGAGCGTGAAGAGATCGACGTGTTCTTCAAGGAATAGGCCGTCGTCAAAGGAAAGCCGGCGGCCGGCTTCGACTTTGGTGCGGATATCGTGGAGGGTCATAAAGTGCCTCGGAAGCTACGAGCCGCAACCGTGAGGGAGCGGGGTATCTACCGCTCCCTCACGGTTGCGGCTCGTGTTATTGTGCGAAAAGCGACGCGGCCTTTCCATACGATAACCGCACCAAACCCAAGGAGTTAACCATGATGAAACGATTGCTCACGGGCGTTTTCTGTTTCGTGCTGATACCAATCGCATCCGCGCAGGACAAAAAGATCCCCGTCACCGGCCTCGCCGACGCAAATCTCGCCAGCTTCGACGAAATGATGCTCAAGTTCATGGCCGACAATCAGGTCCCCGGCGCCGCCCTTGCCGTGGCGAAGGACGGCAAGCTAGTCTACGCGCGCGGCTTCGGGCATGCCGATCTCGAACTCGACCTGCCGGTGCAGCCGGGTATGCGGTTTCGCATCGCCAGCATTTCCAAGCCGATCACGGGGGCGATGATCCTGCGGCTCATCGAGCTCGGGCTGATCAAGCTGGACGACAACCCGTTTGTCGTACTGAAAATCGCGCTTCCGGCCGACGCCGATCCGCGTTTGAGGAAGATCACGATCAGGCAGCTCTTGCACCATACCGCGGGGTTTGATCGGGCTGTTTCGTTTGACCCGATGTTTCGGCCCGTCGTCATCGCCAAGGCGCAGAATACCAAGCCGCCGGCCAAGCCGATGGACATCATTCACTACATGATGCATCAGAAACTCGATTTCGAGCCGGGCGAGCGTTACGCTTACTCCAACTTCGGCTATTGCATCTTGGGCCGGGTGATCGAGAAGGTTACGGGCCAAACCTACGAAGCCGCGGTGCAGAAGCATCTCTTCGATCCAATTGGTGTCAAACACACCCAGATCGGCGCCACGTTGACGACGGCGAAGAACGAGACACATTACTTCGATGAAAAGAATCGCAAAGCGAATGCGATCATGGGCCCGAACTTTGGCAAGCCGGTGCCATTGCCTTATGGAGCGTGGCATCTGGAAGCGATGGATTCGCACGGCGGCTGGATCAGCTCGGCCCCGGACCTGGTACGATTCGCGTCGGCGTTCAACCAGCAAGAAAAGTGCAAGATTCTCAGCGCAGCCAGCATCAAGACGATGTTCGCACGGCCAGAAGGGTTGGCGGGGCACGACAAGGATGGCAAGAAGAAAGACGTCTTCTACGGCTGCGGCTGGCTTGTGCGTACGCTCGGATCAGAGGAAAAAATCAACACCTGGCACAATGGAGCACTCGACGGGACGGCGACTATTCTCGTCCGCCGCGTCGATGGACTGGCATGGGCGGTTCTCTTCAACGCACGCAGCAATGCCAAGGGAGCCTACCTCGGCACGCTCATCGATGGACCTGTGCATCAGGCGGCAAACAAGGTGAAACGCTGGCCGCAGCGCGATTTGTTCGAAAAGGGACTTTGATCACAACGAACGAACCCCAGGGTTCGGAGCACCTCACCCTGGGGCTTCATTTCCTTTACACGGACGCCCCCTGCGGTGTCGGCTGCTTGGCTCCTTGCGGCTGGGCATCTTCGTGCTTGCCTTCGCCGAACATCAAGAGCAGCGGGCTGGCAATGTAAATCGAGCTGTACGTCCCGACCAGCACGCCGACCACCATGACGAACGCGAACAGGTGAACGCCCGGACCGCCGAACCAGTAGAGCACCACCACCACCAGCCAGACCGTCAGCGATGCGAGCACCGTGCGGCTCAAGGTCTGGTTGATGCTGTCGTTAATCATCTTCGGCGTTAGGTCGGGATTCTTGCCACGAACCTCGCGGATTCGGTCAAAGACGACGATCGTGTCGTTGACGGAATAACCCACGAGCGTAAGGAGTGCCGCTACGGAGGGCAAGTCAAGCTTGAAATCGTCGATCATCAGAAGATCGCCGAGGAAGGTTCCGTGGATGAAGTAGCATCCGGCAATGGCGCCGACGGTGAAGAACAAGTCGTGGACGAGGCAGATAACCGCGGCGAGTCCGAAGGTCCAGTTACCGAACCGGAACCAGAGGTACATGAGGATCGCCGCCCAGCTTGCCAGAATGGCCCACAGGGCGCGGAGGCGGTTCTCGTTGCCCAGGGCGCTGTCGAAGTTCTCCAGCCGATCCGGCAGCGGCCGGGAGGAAAAGACATTGACGGCCGCTTGAATGGCCTGGTCAACCTTGCCAAAATCTTCCTCCTTGAGTTCGGCGCCGAAGGCCACCTTGATGGAGTGATACTTGCTATCGGTGTCACTGGAGCCTTCCGCGTTGACCTCGTAGAGGAACGGGAGCGGTTCCTTGTCGTCCTTGAGGACGCTGGCGAACTGGCGGCGCAACTCGGCCTTCAAAAGGTCCTTGACGATGCTCGGGGCCGCAGTGGCTGGCTTCGCGCCGTCGTCGGTTTCCTTGTCGAAGAATCGTAGATGGGCCTCACGGTTTTCGAGCTTGGTGGCACGCGCGAAGATCTTCTTTAGCAGCGGTTCGTCTTCCTCACGCAAGAGCTGATCGAGGCAGGTCTGCACGAGCCTCGGCTCTTTCTCGGTGGTACGGATGACGAAGTTTCGGCTCTTGCCCAGCTTCATCTCTTCCTGAATGTCCGGCTCCTTCGAGGTGTTGTATAAGAGGTCAACGGACGGTTCGGAAAGAAGGCTGGCGCGTTTGCGGATGTTGGCGATGCGGTCGGCACTGGTGGCGCCGTCGGGAATCTTGTTGAACGAAACCGTGTGCGTCTTCTTGTCGCCATGGGGGAAGGTCAGATCGTAGACGCGCCCGTCGCTCCCAACGACTTCCGTGACGACGACGTCGGCAAGGATCTTTTTCTGGTGTTTTTCGTCGACCAGCTCGCGCAACTGTCCGATGAAAACTCCCTTAGTCAGTTTGCCGCCATACGCGGTGCCGCCGACGAAATCGATGTTGAGATCATTGGGAATACGGCCAATGAAGAGGGCCAGTCCCACGATCGAAAGGCCGAGGGTGATCGCAAACATGACGTAGCGGATGCTCATGAAATCGATGTCAGGCTTGGCGAAGAGCCGCATCATGGTCAGCTTGGTCAACCAGCCCTTCAACTGCCAGAAGTCGAACATGACGCGGGTCATGTACAGCGAGGTGAAGAGGCTAATGATCAGGCCGACGGTCATACTGACGGCAAAGCCTTTGAGGTTATCGTTACCCACCACATACAAGACGATGGCGGTGAAGATACTCGATAAGTGAGTATCGATGATGGTGGGCAAGGCTCGATCGTATCCGTTGCGGATGGCTTGCAAGAGGCTGGCGCCGCGCTCTCTTTCTTCACGCAGTCGTTCGTAGATGAGGACGTTGGCATCGACCGCCAT
>SXGT01410449.1_pt1 | contig 16175 bp, 11 predicted proteins | sample 3176221 | NCBI WGS metagenome assembly SXGT01 (sample SAMN11356862, study PRJNA531348) | freshwater metagenome | isolation source: freshwater sample F1-120 | place: China: Fuxian Lake, Yuxi | collected 2017-12-25 | reverse complement strand
GGAGCGAGCGCCAATTTCACCCGGCCCGGCAGGACCCGGGGCTGACCTCGTCCCGCCCCACCTCAGACGTTTGCCCCGATCCGAACACGCCGACCCGCGCCCCGGGGTCGACGCGTCTTGCCCGGCCCATTGCCGCCGCGACCCGCGGGTCCATGACCCGGAACCACACCGGCGGCACCCACGCGAGCAGCAACATCCCGGCGTACCCCGTGGGGAGCTGCGGTGCGCCGTCGTGGTGGCGGAGCTCGCCGAAGCTCCGCGCCGCGAACGCGTGGTGGTCGGAGTGGCGGGCCAGGTTGAGCAGGATCCAGTTGGAGACCCGGTGGCTCGAGTTCCACGAGTGTTCGGGCCGGACGCGGACGAAGCCGCCGTCGGCGCGCGCTTCGCGAACGAGCCCGTAGTGTTCGATGTAGTTGATGGTCTCGAGCATCAGCACCCCGACCGCCGCCTGCGCGAGGAAGAGCCCGAGCCCGAGGGGGCCGAGCCAGGCGCCGACCCCGACCAGCACCACCCCCTGCAGGGCGAAGCCCTGGAGCACCCGGTTGGCCGGGCACCAGCCCACCCGCTCGGCCTCGATGCGCCAGGCCGACCGGAGGCTGCCGAGGAGGGTGCGTGGCAAGAAGCGGACGATCGACTCGCCGAGGCGGGAGGTCGCGGGGTCGTCGGGGGTGCCGACCCGCTTGTGGTGGCCCTGCACGTGCTCCACCGAGAAGTGGGTGTACAGCGTCGAGCTGAGCAGGACGGTAGCGAGGGACGGCTGGACGCGACCGGCGCGGTGCATCAGCTCGTGGGCGACGTTGATCGCCATCGCGGCGCTGAACCCGCACCCGGCGGTGAGCGCGGCCGCCTGGAGCGGCGGCGCCTGCGCCGCGACCGCGAGCGCCCACGCCGCGGTCGCGAAGTGCGCGGGGAGGAACAGCACCGGCAAGAGCCCGAACCACCGCGGCGGCACCGCCTCGGCACGATCCTGGGGCACCAGGTGGTCGAGCAGCGGGATGACCCCGAAGAGCACCACCGGCGGCAGGAGCAACGCCCAACCGCCGAGCGCCGTGGAGACGGCGAGCAGGGCCGGCGGCAGGAAGACCAGGAGGAAGGGGGTCATTCGGGCACCGGCAGCCTACCCCAAGGCGGAAGAATGTTCAATGACCAAGTTTCAGCGTCGCCCTCGTGCGCGCCGCGCGCCGGACCCCGTCCACGGCCGCAGGCCACGGACGGTCGCGGCGTGGCGCCCCCCGGGCGTCGGGGTGCCCCATCGGCGCTCGGGCCGGGGTAGGTTCACCGGCCCATGGCACGCGTCGCGATCGTGAGTCGCGGGGACCTGTTCCCCACCTGGCACGGCGCCGCCGTGAAGATCGTGCGCACCGCCGAAGCGCTCGCGGCGCAGGGCGACGCGGTGGTCCTGGTGAGCGACGACCGCGACGGCTACCTGCGGCGGCACGAGGGGCGCTGGCAGAAGGTCGCGTTCGGACCAAGGTTCCGTGCGTTCCAGGAAGCGCCGTTCCTGCGCGATCAGGCGCGCTTCGAGCGGTGGGTGGCGGCCATCGGCTACCCGCAAGACGAGACCTTCCTGTACCGGCCCGTGGTCGATCCCGCGTGGTGGGCGCGCGTGATGTACGTGGGGCTGCGCGAGCGGATCGAGGTGTACCAGGCGGAGTTTCCCGGCTACGCGGTCCCCGTGGCGCTCGCGGCCAGGCTCCTCGGCGGGCGCAGCGTACTGGTGCAACACAACGTCGAGCACGACCGACTGCGCCAGATGGCGGGCCTCGGGCGCGCTGCGCTCGCGCGCATCCGCCTCGTCGAGGAGGCGGTGGTCCGCGCCGTCGACGACGTGATCGTGGTCTCGGAGGAGGACCGTGCGCGCCTCGGCGGGCGCGGGTGGTTGGTGCCCCATGGCGTCGACGTCGAGAACTACGGCGGGGTGGGCGTCGATCTGCGCGCCCGGTACGGGCTCGGCGCCGGCCCGGTGGTGTTCTTCCACGGAACCCTGCACTACGAGCCGAACACCGAGGCGGTGCGGTGGCTCGCCGACGTGCTCCTGCCCGCGCTCCCGGCCGACGCGAGCGTCGTCTGCGTGGGAATGGGCGCGCCGAGCGGCCTCGGGTCGGCCCGCCTGGTCTTCCCGGGACCGGTCGACGACCTGCCCGCGCACATCGCCGGGGCCGACCTGTGCGTGTGCCCCCTCCGCGCCGGCGGGGGCACGCGCATGAAGCTCCTGGAGTACTTCGCGGCCGGGAAGGCCGTGGTGTCCACACCGCTCGGGGCCGAGGGGCTGCCCGTCCGGCACGAAGAGCACCTGCTACTGGCCGAGCCGGAGGCCCTCGTGGGGGAGGTGCTCCGCGCGCTGGGGGACGCGGGGCTGCGCGCCCGGCTCGGGCAACGGGCGCGTGCGTGGGCGGCGGCGCGCGACTGGGCCGAGGTCACGCGCAGCTACCGGGACGTGCACCGGGGGGAGGGGCGCGACTTCCGCCCGCGGCCTTCGATCGAGGCGCACCTGCCGCCCCGCACGCCGTCCAAGCCGCTCACGCTCCTGTTCTTGATCAACCGGGGATGCAACCTGCGCTGCCGCTTCTGCGACCTGTGGGACCGGGCGGAAAACATCGCGACCGAAAAGGCGCTCGGGGTGATCGAGGAGGCGGCTCGGATCGGCACGAAGGTGGTGGTGTTCACCGGCGGAGAGCCGCTGTTGCATCCGGGATTGCCCGACCTCGTGCGCCGGGCCCGGTCGCTCGGAATGTCGGTGAACGTGACCACCAACGGCATCCTGCTCGACCGGCACTACGAGCGGCTGGTCGACGCCGGGGTGCACTCGCTGAGCATCTCGATCGACGGGCTGCCCGGCACCCATGACCGGCTCCGGGGGCAGGCCGGCGCGTACCAGAAGGCGTGGAAGCAGCTCTTGCGCGCGCGGATGGACGGCCGGGTGGACCTCGCGGTGTACTTCACCGTCACCCGCGAGAACGTCGGCGAGCTGGTGGCGGTGTACGACGCGGTGCGGGCGGTGGGGGCGCGCTTCGACTTCTGGCCGGTCAACGACGCCGCGGAGCTGTACCTCACGCGGCCGGACGACCAGGCGACGTGGCGCGAGGCGGTGGCGACCCTCGCCCGACGCGACCCCGAGGTGGCCGCGAAGGCGCACTACTACGAAGAGGCGCTGCGGTACCACGCGGGCGAGCGCAGCGCCGTCCGCTGCCTGGGCCTCGTCGACCAGTACGGCGTCACCTACCGCGGCGACCTGCTCCCGTGCTGCGTGTGGGGCGGCGAGGGGCTCGTGGTGGGCAACGTGTTCACCACCCCGCTCTCGGAATTGTGGCGCACCCCCGCGGTGCAGCGGCGGCGGGAGGCGTTGTGGGGCGAGGGGTGCACGGCCGGTTGTTACAACCACTCCCTGTTCGAGCTCGTGGCGTCGACGGGGCAGAGCCACCGGTTGGCGGGCCCCTCGGCGGGATAGCCGTGGCCCCATGCCGTGGGCACGCGCGAAGTTCAAGGGGCAGGAGGTCTGGGCCGAGGTCGACGCCGACGGGGCGCCGCTGGCGCGCGCCGGGCGCATCGGCATCCGCTATTCCGACAAGGCGGGGGCCACGATCTACCAGGCGGGAGCGGGTCGTGTGGAGCCTACGGGCGCGGCGCCGGTCACGATGCCCGACGGCGTCGCGGCCGCGGAAGCGCCCGCCGACCGGGGCAGCCCAGCCTTGCCGCCGGGGGCACGTCCGCCGAGCGCACCACCACCGGGTTCGCGGCCCAGCGGGCGCGGGTCGGGGTTCGGTTCGGCGGGCAGCCGCACCGCGGCGCAGGCCACCGCCGCCAAGGCCGCCGCCACCGCGCAGGTCGCCGCCGCCGCGGCCGCGTCGGCCATCCGCTGCTTCACCGACGGGGCCTGCACCGGCAATCCCGGTCCCGCGGGCGCCGGCATGCTCGTGAAGTTCCCCGACGGCCGTACGGTCGAGGGGCATCGTGCGCTCGGGTACTCCACCAACAACGTCGGGGAGCTCACGGCGATCGAGATGGCCCTCGACGAGCTCGACGCCGCCGGCGTCCCCGTCGATCACGCGGTGGTGATCTTCAGCGACTCGCAGTACGCACGCGGCGTGTTGTCCCAGGGCTGGAAGGCCAAGGCAAACGTGGAGTTGATCGCCGGGATCCGCCAGAAGTTGCGCCGGCGCCCGGGCGCCGCCCTGCAGTGGGTGGCCGGGCACGTCGGCCTCGCCGAGAACGAGCGGGCCGACGCACTCGCGCGCCGCGGGGTGGAGGAGTCGCGTCGACGGGGATAGCGCGTGGGGTCATGACCCGCGCTTCCTTCGTGCTCTTCTCCGTCCTCGTCGCCTGTGACTCCGAAGACACCGGCGTCGAGCCGCGCGAGTTCTCGGACTGCGACCCCATCGCGTATCGGCGCTGCGCGGAGCCGTTCCCGTCCAGCTTCTACCTCCGGGACGACGCGACGAGCCCCACGGGCGTGCGCGTGCACCTGGGCGAGACGACGATCCCCTACACCACGCAGGGCGCCCTCAGCTACCAGCCCTCGCCGCAGTACTTCAACGAGCTCGACGGGTTCTCGCCGATGACGCCGCTCATCGTCGAGATTCCGGCGATGGCGATCACCGGCCTGCCCGGCCACGCCGCGATCGGCGATTCGTTGCTCGACACGAGCAACCTCGTGGTGCTGGACTGGGACACCGGCGAGCGCCACCCGGTCTGGGCCGAGCTGGACTACGCCGGCTACGCGATCGAAGACTCGCGGATGTTGTACATCCGGCCCGCGCTCCCGTTCGTGAACGGGCACCGCTACGTGGTCGCCCTCCGCAACGTGGTCGACGACGCGGGCGCGCCGATCGCCGCGTCGGCGGGGTTCGCGGCCCTCCGCGACGGCACCGAGACCGAGGACTGGGACATCGAAGGTCGCCGCGAGTTGTACGACGAAGTGTTCGGCAAGCTCGACGCGGCGGGATGGAGTCGCGCCGAGGTCACGGTCGCGTGGGACTTCACCATCAAGTCCGCCGAGGGGGTCGCCGGCCGCATCCAGTTCATGCGCGACGACGCCAAGGCGCGCGTGGGGGACTCGGGTCCGCCCTACGTCATCGACACCGTCGAGGAGTACACGGTCGAAGAGAACGCCCACACCTGGAAGCGGGTGTACGGCCGCATGACGGTGCCGCTGTACACCGAGCTCGACGGGCCCGACACCATGCTCACCCGCGACGACGCGGGCATGCCCACCTACAACGGCGAGACCGAGGTTCCGTTCACGATCATCGTCCCGCGCACCGCCCAGACCGAGCCGCGCGCGCTCAAGTTGCTCCAGTACGGCCACGGCCTGCTCGGCGACCAGGACGAGGTCCACGGCGGCTACCTCGCCGAGGTGGCGGATCGGTACGGCTACATCCTGTTCGCGGTGAACTGGACCGGCATGGAGGGCGACGACTCCGGTCCGATCTCGCTCATGATCCTCGAGGACCTCAGTCGGTTCGCGATGATCCCCGAGCGCTCGCAGCAGGGCTTCCTGGAGTTCGCCGCCGCGGTGTGGATGATGCAGGGGGCGATGGCCGAAGACGATGCGATGAAGGCCGATGGCACCGCGCTCATCGATCCGAGCGAGGTCTACTACTACGGCAATTCCCAGGGGGCGATCCTCGGCGGCGGCTACGTCGCGAGCTCGCCGGAGATCGTCCGGGCCACGCTCGGCGTCGGCGGGGCGCCCTACGCGCTGCTGTTGTCGCGAAGCGCCGACTTCGTGCCGTTCTTCGCGCTGTTCCAGTCGGTGTACGAAGATCAGCGCGACCTGGTCTTGTGGATGGCGCTCATCCAGCAGCTCTGGGATCCGGGCGAGGCCGGCGGCCTGTTGCGCCAGATGAACGCCGAGCCCCTGCCCGGCGTGGGCGCCCACCAGGTGCTCCTGCAGGACGCCCTCGGCGACGCCCAGGTGACCACGCTCGGTGCACACAACATGGCGCGGGCCTACGGTGCCATCACGCCGGGCACCCCGGTCGCCGACATCTGGGGCGTAGAAACGACAGAGTCTGGCACCGGCAACGGCATCACCGAGTACGACTTCGGCGCGCCGCCCATCCCGACCGACAACACGCCCCCCGACCACGAGACCGACACCCACGAGGACACCCGTCGGGCGTGGGCGGCGCAGGAGCAGATGGCACACTTCTTCGCCACGGGCGAGGTGCTGAACTTCTGCGATGGCGCCTGCTACTGCGCCGACGGCGCCTGCGACCCGTAGCGGTTCGGAGGGCCGGGGGCGCCGCGCCGCGACCGTCCCCTCGTCGGGCACACCCGGGGCGCGCGGCGCGCCGGACTACGGCGTTGCACCGAAGACGTTCGCCGCGCCGCTGACCACGGCCGCGACGGCGGGGTGGCGAATGCGGCGCTCGCCCGAGAGCGCCCAGAAGCGCTCCACGACGTCGTCGGCGGTGCCCACGACGGCGACGCCGTGCTGGGCCACCACGGCGTCGGCGACCGCGGTGGGGGCGGCGAAGATGCCGGCGCCCGCCTGGCCGAAGGCCTTGAGGAGCGCGCTGTCGGCGACCTCGCCCACCACCACGGGGCGGAGGCCGAGGCGGTCGAGCCACTCGTCCAGGGTGCGGCGGAGCGGGGTGCCCGACGCCGGGAGCAGCAACGGGGCGCCGTCGAGGCACGCCGGGAACGGTGGCCGAAGGCGGGCGACGAGCGCGGGCGCCGCGAAGAAGGTGGTGCCACACTCGCCGAGGGCGTGGTTGTAGGCCCGGAGCGCACGACCGGTGGGCACGGGCGCGTCGGAGAGGACGAGGTCGAGGCGGTGGGCCTCGAGCTCGCGCAACAGGGTGTCGACCTCGCCGTCGCGGACCTCGAGCCGCGCGCCGGGGAGGCCGAGCCCGGGCTCGAGGAGCCGGTAGACGAGCAGCTTGGGGAGGGCGTCGGCGACCCCCACGCGCAGGCGGGGCCCGTGCGCCGCCGCGCCGGCCACGACCTCGATCAGCTCCCCGCCGAGCCGGACGATCTCGTCTGCGTACGCGTGGACCGTGCGCCCGAGCGGAGTGAGGTCGAGGTGCGGGCCTCGGCGGTCGAACAAGGGCTCGCCCAGCACCGCTTCGAGCTGGCGGATCTGCGCCGACAGCGTGGGCTGGGCCAGGCGGAGGCGCCGCGCCGCGGCGGTGACCGACCCCGCCTCCACGGCGGCGTGGAAGTACACCAGGTGGTGGTAGTTGAGCCGCTGAAGCATCGGTAATCTCGATGATGAGCGCGTGTATTATCTATTTTTCAGCGGGGTTGCCGGTGACCACCTTTCCGCCGTGGAGGGGTCGTGCCCGAGCGAATCTCGTTGTTCCCGATGGCCGAGACGTGGTGGGTCTACGGCGTCTTCCTGCTCCTGGTCTTCGCGATGTTGGCGTTGGACCTCGGGGTGTTCCACAAGAAGTCGCACGTGGTGGGCGTGCGCGAGTCGGCGGCGTGGAGCGTGGTCTGGGTGACGTTGGCCACCGCGTTCGGCGGGGCCTTGTGGGGGTGGGCGGCCGCGAGCTTCCCGACCAACGCGCGGTTGATGGCGATCCCCGGGTTCGACCCCTCCGCGGCCGCCGAGCGGGTGTTCTTCGAGTTCCTGACGGGGTTTGTGATCGAGAAGGCGCTCGCGGTCGACAACCTCTTCGTCTTCGTGATCGTCTTCTCCTACTTCGCGATCCCCGCGGCGTTGCAGCACCGTGTGCTCTTCTTCGGCATCCTCGGGGCGCTCGGTTTCCGCGCGGTCTTCATCGCGCTCGGTTCGTGGCTGATGCAGGTGCACTGGGTGGTCGTGCTCGCGGGGCTGTTCCTCGTCTTCACCGGGGTGAAGTTGGCGTTCGCGGGGGAAGCGCAGATGGAGCCGGACAAGAACCTGCTCGTGCGGCTGGTTCGCCGGTGGTTGCCGATCACCGGCACGCTCCGCGGTGACCGGTTCTTCGTCGTGGAGAACGGCCTGCGCCACGGAACGCCGCTACTGCTGGCGCTGGCGGTGATCGAGCTGAGCGACGTGGTCTTCGCGGTGGACTCGGTGCCCGCGATCTACGCGGTGACGTCGGAGCCGTTGCTGGTCTTCACCTCGAACATCTTCGCCATCCTCGGGCTGCGGTCGTTGTACTTCCTGCTCGCGGGCGTCATGGACCGCTTTCACCTGCTCAAGTACGGGCTCGCGGTGATCCTGGTCTTCGTGGGCCTCAAGATGTCGTGGCTCAACGCGGCGTTCGACGGGAAGTTCCCGATCTCGTGGTCGCTGGGCGTCATCGGCGCCGTGCTCGCCGCGAGCATCGCCGCGAGCTTCTGGAGTCCCCCGAAGGGGACGGTGCGCGCGACGGGGTGAGGCGACGGGGGCGGGGGGGCCGCGAGCCGCGCCGGACCCTGCCCGCCTCCGGCCGGTCGCGGCGGCTCGCCCCGACTACTTCCGGCGCCGCCGCACCACGACCGCCACCGCCATCGCCGCCGCCGCGAGTCCGGCGGTGTCGGCGTGCTGGCAACAACAGGCGCCCTCCGCACACTCCGAAGGCACCTCCGGCGGGCCCGCCTGCGGCTCGACCGGCGTCTCGTAGTTGTGGGTGTTCTGCGGGTCGTGGTGGATGCTCTGCCACTGCACGGGCTGATCGGCGTGGCCCTGGGTGCGCCACGCGAAGAGGTGGCCTTCGCGGCTGGAGGCGACGACCTCGACGTAGCCGTCGCCGTCGATGTCGCCGACCGCGGGCGAACCGAGAAGCCAGTTGCCGGTGAACTTGGGCCACCCCGGCGCGAGGTTGCCCTCGCCGTCCCAGGCGTAGAGCATGTAGCCGGCACTGCCGAAGATGGCCTCGGGCTTGCCGTCGCCGCTGACGTCGGCGATCGCGGGGGCGACGAGGAACTGGAGGTCCTCGATCTGGCGCGGCCAACCCGGCAACATCTTGCCCGTCGAGGTGTCCCACCCGGCGGCGACGTGCTGGTAGTCCATGCTCGCGGTCAGCGCGAGCGAGAGCAGGTAGTAGGTACCCGCACCCCCCGCGAAGAACTCGGGGCGCCCGTCGCCGTTGACGTCGCCGAAGCTGACGTTGTTGGACATCGTCGTGAGGCTCGGCTCGCTGGTGTTGGCGCCGGCGTCGTAGCTGCTACGGACGTACCCGAGGTCGGACGCGACGCTGCCGTCGTGGTGGTAGAGCGGGCTCATCCCGAGCATCACGCAGCTCGCGATCTCCAGGTCGCCGTCGGCGTCGAGGTCGGCGAACGCGAGGCTCGAGGGGTGCCCCTCCCCGACGATGGGGAGGAGCGCGGCTTCGCCGACGAGGCCTGCCTCTTCGAGGGGCCAGCCGGCGAGGAGGGTCGCGGTCTCGGCGTCGAGCAGGTAGCTGACCGAGTACCGCCCATCGCGTGTGGCCTCGTTGCTGCCCACGCCGAAGTCCGCGTCGCCGTCCCCGTCGACGTCGCCGACCGCGACGCCGGTGATGATCCGGTTGCCGGCGCTGCCGCACAGCTCGGGAGCACACAGCTCGACGGGGTAGGGCCCCCACGGCGCGCCGGTGGAGTCCCAGACGTAGAGGCGTTGGTCCATGCCGGCCGCGATGATCTCGAGGGCGCCGTCGTCGTCGAGGTCGTAGAGCGTGGGGGCGCCGGCGAACCCGTTGTCCCACGCGTCGGCGGGGCCGAAGGCGTCGCGACCGATCATCTCGATCGGGAAGCCGGAGACGGCGCTCCCGTCGGTGTGCCAGGCGTAGACGAAGCCGGCGCCGCTGGCGGCCACCACCTCGGGAGCCCCGTCGCCGTCGAGGTCGCCGACGGCCACCGTGCCGATGAACGCGTCGTGGAGCGGTTCGAGGCCGGCGGTCTCGGCGGCTTGCCCGGTGTGCCAGCGGGGGGTGACCTGCGGCTCGACCGGCCAGCCGGCGAGCTCGCTGCCATCGCCCTGGTAGGCGTGGACGCGGCCGCCGCCGGTGCCGATGACGACCTCGTGGTCACCGTCGCCGTCGAGGTCGTAGAGCACCGGGCTCGACTCGCCGCTGTCGCCCATCTCGACCGGGAAGCCGGAGAGCAGGTCGTCGTCCTCTTTGACGAAGAACGTCTTGCGGGACTGGGCCTGAACCCCGTTGGCGTCGGTGACGGTGATGCGGACGGTGACGGCGGGCGCGAAGATGCGGTCGACGCGCTGCAGGATCGTCTCGCTCAGGTCGGGCTCGCCGACGTCGGCGCCGAGGCCGGACAGTGGGAGCTGGGCGACGGCGCCGTCGAGCGCGGTCGTGGAGTCGCCTTCGGCGAGGGGGGTCCACTTCGGCGTGTCCCACCCGCGCGCGTACTCCACCACGTAGTGGAAGCCCGTGGAGCGCGGCGCGGCGATGCGGGCGTGGATCGGGAGCTCCCCACCGAGGATGTAGTGGGTGTCGAACCACTCGGGCGAGTCGACGCTCACCGTGGGCGGGATCTTGCCGTCATGGAGCGCCTGCATGGCGGCGCCCAGGTTCATCCGGCCGTAGCCGAAGAAGAAGTCCCACCCCTCGGCGGACGGGTAGGTCTGGGCACGGTCGACCTCGTCGGGGGTGAGCCAGACGTCGTCCACGTTCATCGCGAGCAACTGGCGCACCTCGCCCGGGCTCAGGTCGATCCCCTGGTCGCGCGCGTAGGAGATGAGCAGGCCCGCGGCGCCCGAGCTGAGCGCGGCAGCACCGGTCGCGCACGCCGAGGTGTCCACGCTCCAGTCCAACCGCGGGCCGAAGTTGTTGCAGTTGAAGAAGTTCATGTAGGTGTACGCGTTGACCTCGCGGTCGCGTACGTCGGGGTGGATGGACTTGACGTAGAGCACGTCGTCCATCATCGAAGGCTGGTTGTGGTGGTAGGCGTTCTCGTCGCCGGCGACGCCCACGAGCACGACGCCCTGATCGGTGGCCCAGCGCACGATGGCGTCGAGCTCCGCGGGCCGGGAGAGGGCGCCCAGCGACATGTTCACCACCGCGGCGCCCTGGCCGGTCGCGTACGCGATCGCCATCGAGACCCGGTGTCCGTCGGTCACGAACCCGTCGCCGGTGCGCAAGAGCAGCACCGAGCAGTTGGGGCAGATGCCGATGTCGCCGCCGTCGCCGCCTTCGGCGGCCATCTCTTCGACCACGCCGTCGCCGTGGTCGCCGTAGGAGACGCGCAGCTCGGCGTAGGGGTCGTTGTCGTCGGCGAAGAAGTCCCACCCGGCGATGTCGTCGACAAAGCCGTTGCCGTCGTCGTCGACCCCGTCGCTGAAGGTGTAGATGAGGTCGCTCGGGTCGAGCATGCCGTCCCCTTCGTCGCGCCCGGCGGTCCAGTCGACCCGCGCGTCCTCGGCCCAGTCCTGGATGTTGACGAGGCCGTTGCCGTCGACGTCGTAGTCGGGGGAGTCGCTGCCGTCGGCGAGCTGGGGGAGGGGGAGCTCTTCGAGGTTGAGCGCCACCTTGTTGACGTAGTTGCCGTTGTGCCACTCGAAACCCGAGTCGGCCACCGCCAGCACCACGTCGAAGCGGCCCGTGGAGTGCCGCCACGCGAGGTCGGCGCTGGCGCCGCTGGCGGTCTCGCCCTCGCGGATCGTCGCGCGGCTGCCCTCGGGGATGTAGCTGATGAGGTGCCAGTCCCGGCCGAGGTCGCTCGGACACACGGCGTCGTTGTCGGGCTCCCCACACTCCGGGTAGGTCGGGAGCGGCAGGACGGCCGAAGCCTGGGCGAGGAGGAGCAGCAGCATCCCACCGGGGTAATCCGAATCGCCGGGGGCCGCCGGGCACGCGGCGCCCCCACGATCGTTTGACAGTGGCGGCGTTGCCGGCGAGGGCGGCGGCGTCTACCATCGCCGCGTGATGCAGTTCACCGTCGTCCAGCGCTTCGCGTGCAGCCCCGAGACGTACTGGAGCCGCAGTCGCGGCCCGGAGTTCGAAGCCGCGCTCGCGACCGCCGCCGACGTGCAGGTCGAAGCGCTGCCGCCGCGGGGCGTGGTCCAGCGCACGCGCGTCACCCAGAACCAACCGATGCCCGGCGTGGCGCAGAAGGCGCTGGGCATCGAGCGGTTCCGCTACGTGCAGGAGGTCGAGTCCGACGATGCCGCGTTCCTCACGCGGTGGACGATCGTGCCCGACGTGATGACCGACCGTGTCACCTGTCGCGGCGAGTCGCGCGTCCGGGCGAGCGCCGAAGGCTGCGAGCGGGTGATCACCGGCACCATCGAGGTCCGCATGGCCCTGGTCGGCGGCACCATCGAGAAGCACATCGCGGAGCAGGTGCAGCGCGGCTATCAGAAGGCCGAGCCGGTGATCCGACGCTACGTCGAGGGGGCGTGATGGAGCTCGGTCAGGTCGCGCTGCTCGCCGTCGTCGCGGCCGGGTACGGCGTGCCGGAGGAAGGGTTCCCGAGCGACGAAGAGCGCGCGCTGGTCTTGTGGACCAACGCCGCACGCGTCGCGCCCAAGGAGTTCAAGTCGGAGTATTCGGCCGGCGGCTGTTCGCTCGCCGACTTCAGCGACGACGAGAAGACCGCGAAGGCCCCGCTGTACATCGACCTCGCGCTCACCGAGGTTGCGCGGGTGCACTCCAAGGACATGGCGACCAACGGGTGCTTCCAGCACGAGTCGTGCGACGGTACCGACACGTGGACGCGCATCGGCAAGTACTACAAGGACGCCAACGGTGGCCTCGGCGAGAACATCGCGATGGGCACCTCCGACCCCAAGTACGCGGTGATGTCGATGTGGATGTGTTCGCACTCCGGGCATCGTGCGAACATCATGAGCGGCGGCTACAACGAGATGGGCGGCGGCATCTCGGGCCAGTACCTGACGCAGGACTTCGCGCTGGGCGAGCTCAAGGAAGGCGAGCCGCCGGTGCGCGTGGCCGCCGAGTATGGTGACGCGGTCTACGCCGACTGGGGCGACGCCGACCCTCCCGCGCGCTTGCAGGTCAACGTCGACGGCCAGCGCACCAACCTGGTGATCTTCGTCGGCGAAGCGGACAACGGCGTCTACTACCAGTCGCTCGAGCCGGAAGGTTGCGCGCCCTGGATCGTCGAGTGGGAAACCGCGTCCGGCGACGCCGGGCAGTTCCCGGCCGACGGTGCGCTCCTGGCCGGCGACTGCGACGAGGAGTTCGACGCAGGCGCGCAGATCGGCGGCGGCGGCGACGACGATGGCCAGGGGGGTGGGGGTGCCGGCGACGGGGTGATCGCCCTCCCGGAGCTCATGTGCTCGACCAGCGGGTCCGGCCTGGCGGGGCTCGCGAGCATCGCGATGGCCGCCCTGGTGCTCCGGCGGCGTACGGTCGGCCCTCGGGCGTAGGCCCCGGGGCCGCAGCGGGGCGCGCGGCGGACCCGGCCGCCATCCGGACGGTCGCGGCGCGCCCCCCTTGCGCGTCTACTCGGTGGGCGCGGGCTCGACGGGCGGCGGGGGCGCGACGGCGGCCTTGACGGGGAGGTCGGCGAGGTAGAAGCCGTCGCCTTCGACCGGGGCCTCGATGACCGCCTTGCCGGCCTTGAAGATGGCCGAGCGGCCGGCGAAGAAGACGCCGTCCTCGTCGCCCCAGCGGTCGGCGGCGACGAAGGTGCCGTTCCACCCGCGGAGCTGGTTCATCCAGTAGCGGTGGACGTCGGCGTTTTCGTCGACCCAGTTGGTCGGGAACAACACCACGTCCGGGCGCACCTTGCGCACGTGCGTGAGGAATCGGGGATCGTTGATGTCCATGCAGATGCCGAGGGTCGTCTTGCCCCACGGCGTCTCGAAGACGGGGTACGGGAGATCGCCCGGGTTGGCCCAGGTGTGATCGTCGATGTACAGGAGACGCTTGCGGTACACCGCCTCGAGCTTGCCCTCGGGGGTGATGACCATGGCCGCGTTGAAGAGTTTGCCCTCGTTGTCCTCGACGAAGCCGACCACGATGTGCGCGGTGTGCTCCTTGGCGAGCGCGGCGAAGACCTTGAACGTGGCGCCGCGCGGCAGCTCGGACATCGGCCGCACGACCTCCGGGTTGGGGAACCGGTAACCGGTGGCCGCCATCTCGGGCAGCACCACCAGCCGCGCACCGGCCTTCAACGCCTGACTCGTGAGCGCCGCCAACTTGTCGAGGTTGGCGTTCCGTGCCCCGCGCCGGGGTTTGAACTGGACGACGGCGAGCATCGTCCGAAATGTAACGCGCGTGGAGAAATGCGTGCGCCCGCCGATGCGGCGTGTACATTGTTGCCGGATGGAGGCTCTCATGCGTTTCGTTCCCTTCTGGATGCTCCTGGCCCTCGGCTGCTCGACGCCCACCGACACCGGTGACAGCGGAGACACCGACACCGACACCGACACCGACACGGACACCGACACGGACACCGGGGACACCGGCGACACCGGCGTGCTGAACGCGAACCTCGGATTCGACGTGACGGGCGACGCCACCGGGGCCTCGGTGGAGCTCACGTGGCTCGACTTCTCGTCGCTCGGCACGCAGGAGCTGGTGTTCGGTGACGTACTGCTGGTCGAGGAGATCGGCGGTGCGCGCGTGGAGGTGGAGGCGCCGGCCCCCGAGGCGGGGCTCCTGGTCGAGGTGGATCCGGAGAACGCCCCGGGCATGCTCGTGGCGTTCTACGTGCCCGCGATCCTCGGTGACGACGGCTACCTCGGCGTCGGCATGGCGTGGCCGGTGTACGTGACCGGCACGATCCCCGAGACCATGGCCGACCTCGGCGTGGCGGAGGGGTGGAACGCGATGGAGGTGCAGTTCGGCGGAGACCCGTCGTTCATCGACCCCATGGCGATCCCGCTCGCGGCCAACCTCGGCGGGAACGACGAGATGACCATCCGCGGCTCCTACGGGGGCGATCCGGATGGAATGGGCCTGATGCTCCTGTCGGGCCTCGCGATGGAGGGTGGCGACATTCCGGCGCCGCTCTACGACGAAGCGGTGGCCGCCAACTGGTCGATCGCGGTGTCCGGTCCGCCGCCCGAAGACCACCTCTACGTGCCCGAGTTCGTCACCGAGGAGGTGGCGCTGGAGCTGCCGCTCACCTACGCGGACATCGACGCCAGCGGCGACTTCTCCGACGGCGACGCGCCGTCCAACGCCGCGTGCTCGGAGGGCGTGCCGGTCGCGCTGTTGTGGATGCCGCCGCCTTCGGACCTCACCACCGCGTTCGCGCTGGTGATGCAGGGATCCGGCGCGGGGTGGAACGCGATTCGCCTCGGTGGGAGTGGTGGAATTCTCGACGAGGCTCAGCGTTCGGCGTTGGTGATCGACGAGAACTGCGTGCTCGGGGAAGGCGAGGAGCCGCCGCCGGCCCTGCGCTGATTCACCTGGACATCCGTTCAGAGTAGGATAGTCGGGTGGCGCCATGAACGACGCCATCCGCATCCGGGGCGCCCGCGAGCACAACCTCCGCGGCGTCGATGTAGACGTGTTGCACGGCTCGCTCACCGTGATCACCGGTGTGTCGGGCTCGGGCAAGTCCTCCCTCGCGTTCGATACGCTGTATCAGGAGGGACAACGCCGGTTCATGGAGTCCCTGTCGCCGTACGCGCGGCAGTTCCTCGGCCAGATGGAGAAGCCGAAGGTCGACCACGTCGAGGGGCTTTCCCCGACGTTGTGCATCGACCAGAAGACGGTCAACCGGAACCCGCGCAGCACCGTGGGTACGGTCACCGAGATCTTCGACCACCTGCGGCTGTTGTGGGCGCGGCTCGGTACGCCGCACTGCCCCCTGTGCGACCGGGCGATTGCACGACGCAGCCCAGGCGACATCGCGGACGCGCTCCTGGCCGCGCACGAGGGGCAACGCGCCGTGCTGCTGGCGCCGGTCGTGCGCGACCGGAAGGGCGAGTACCGCAAGGAGCTCGACCAGTGGCGGCGGGAGGGCTGGCTGCGGGTGCGGATCGACGGGCAGCTCCGTTCGCTCGACGAGGAGATCGTCCTGGAGCGCTACGAGAAGCACACGCTCGAGCTGGTCGTCGACCGGCTGGTGCTCGTGCGCGACGACCGTGCGCGGGTCCTCGAGGCCATCGAGCGCGCGGTCGGCCTGGCCGAGGGGGTGTGCGCGGCGCTGGTCGGCGAGGTGTGGGCGCTCCACGCCGTAGAGCGCGCGTGCCCGGAGCACGGGGTCAGCATCCCCGAGCTCGAACCGCGCCTGTTCTCGTTCCACAACCCCTTCGGTGCTTGCCCGACCTGTGACGGCCTCGGCAGCCAGCAGAAGATAGACCCGGACCTCATCGTGCCGGACACCGAGCGCACGCTGCGCGACGG
>SXGT01399414.1_pt1 | contig 16175 bp, 20 predicted proteins | sample 3176221 | NCBI WGS metagenome assembly SXGT01 (sample SAMN11356862, study PRJNA531348) | freshwater metagenome | isolation source: freshwater sample F1-120 | place: China: Fuxian Lake, Yuxi | collected 2017-12-25 | reverse complement strand
TCGCCCCCACCGAATCCGCCGGAGCGATCCCGTCGGCCATGTCGCGCATCCATCGCCGCGCTGCGTTGAACGCGATGTTGGTGGCCAGGCTGGTCTTGCCCATGCCGGGGCGTCCGGCGAGGATCATCAGGTCCGAATGGTGCATGCCGCCGATCTTGGCGTTGATGCTGTCCAGTCCCGTCGTCACGCCCGAAAGATTGCCGCCCGAATTCAGCGCCCGCTCCGCCATCTTGACCGCCGCGGTCGTCGCCTGCGCGAAGGTCTTGACCGACGATTCCGCCCCGCCGTCGCTCGCGACCTTGAACAATTCCTCCTCGGCCAGCTCGATCTGCCCGCGCGGGTTGACCTCCTCGGATGTGTCCATCGCCCGGTCGACCAGCGTCCGCCCGACGCTCACCAGCGCGCGCAGCATCGCGAGATCATAGATCTGCTGCGCGAACTGCCGCGCCCCGATCAGCCCCGCGCCCGACCCCGTCAGCCCGGCGAGGTACGCCGGCCCGCCCAGCTCGCGCATCCCCTCGTCCGCCTCGAACATCGGGCGGAGCGTCACCGGGGTCGCGAGCATGTCGTTGCCGCGCAAGGTCTTGATCGCGGCGAAGATGCGTCCGTGCAGCGGCTCGAAGAAGTGCGCGGGCTCCAGCTTGTCGACCAGATCGTCGGCTAACCGGTTGTCGATCATCATCGCGCCCAGCATCGCCGCCTCCGCCTCCACATTACGGGGAAGCTGCTGGGGTTCGGCAACGGGCGGAGTCGCGAGCGCTAGGGTGGCCATGCGGTTCGCTTACCCGTGCGCGCCTGCCCGGGAAAGCCGCAAGCTCGCCCAATCTGTACGCCGGTCCGGCGACAGTGGCGCGGGCTGCAGAACCTTTCCGACCGCCTGCCGATCTCGGCCGCCCGACGACGCCCGCCGCGCCTCAACCAGCGCCAGGGACTGTCCTACAGCAACTTCCTGTGCCACCGCGCACGAATGTTCGCCGCCGCGTTCCCTGACGTCCGTAAGATGCGCGCCTTTGCACGCGTAAGCCCGGTTATCCGTCCCGCCGCCCGTCGCCAGACGCGAATCGAAGCGAGAGGCGCGAGTCTTGTGACTTTCCGCGATTCCGCGCTATCCGCAACCATGGCCGACCCGCGGATCATCGACGTCGAACTCGACGAGCGCACCATCATCTGGCGCTCCGCGGACGTCGAGCAGGAACGGCGGATCGCGATCTTCGATCTGATCGAGGAGAATCATTTCGCTCCTCAGCGGGTGCACGCGGACGGCTATGCCGGACCGTATCGGATCGCGCTGTCGGTCGAGGAAGGCCGCTTGGCGCTCGCGATCAAGCGCGCCGACGGAACGCCGCTCGAGACGCTGGTGCTCGCGCTCGGCCGAGTCCGCAGGCCGATCCGCGACTATTTCGCGATCTGCGACAGCTATTACCCGGCGATCCGCGCCGCCACCCCGCAGCAGATCGAGACGATCGACATGGCGCGCCGGGGCATCCACAATCAGGCCGCCGAGCTGTTGATGGAACGGCTCGACGGCAAGATCGCGGTCGACTTCGACACCGCGCGCCGCCTGTTCACCCTCATCTGCGTGCTCCACATCCGTGGTTAGCTCAAATGCTTAGCTTCACCGCCAAGGCCGTGATCGGCCTCGCCGCGATCGGCCTTGCGGGTGTCGGCGCATGGAGCTGGGCGACCGCCTGGGCCCCGTCGGCCGAGCGCTACCCGCTTCAGGGCATCGACCTGCCCGAAAATCCGCGAGCGATCGAATGGGGGAGCGTCCGCGCGGCGGGGGCGGACTTCGCCTATCTCGTCGCCACATCGGGCGCGGATCGCCGCGATTCCTCCTTCGAGGCGAACTGGGCCGCGCTCCCTCAGGCGGGCCTGCGCCGGGGAGCGGTCCACCTCTATTCGCTCTGCCAGGACGCGACCGCGCAGGCCAATGCGTTCAACACAGTCGTCCCCCGCGCCGCCGACGCGCTTCCCGCCGCGGTCGACGTCGACTATCGCGCGGATTGCGCCGCAAGACCCGACCAGGCGGCGCTCGCCCGCGATGTCGCGCGCTTCGTCGAACGGGTCGAGGCGCATACCGGCAAGCCCGTCCTCCTCCGTCTCTCGCGCGCGCTGGAGGGCGATTATGCGGTGTCGGCCAGCGTGCAGCGCCCGATCTGGGCGATCGGCAACGCCTTCTCGCCCGGTTATGCCGCGCGTCCCTGGCGGATGTGGCGCGCAAGCGACCTGCGGCGCATCGACGGGGTCGAAGGACCGGTGAACTGGAACGTGGTGGCGCCATGAACGACGATGTTGATGCCTTGATCCAGCACGCGCGTGTCGCGGCGCGCAACGCCCATGCGCCTTACTCGCGCTTCGCGGTCGGCGCGGCGGTGCTGCTGACCGACGGCACTGTCGTGACCGGCGCGAATGTCGAAAACGCCAGCTACGGCCTCTCGCTTTGCGCCGAGACCGTCGCGATCGCCACGCTCAGCGCCGCGGGCCGCCTCCGCGACGTCGCCGCCATCGCGGTCATCGGCGGCGTGATGGACAGGGACGGCCGCCCGACCGGCGCCGCTCCCGTCCGCCCCTGCGGCCGCTGCCGCCAGGTCCTCAACGAAGCCGCGCAAATGGGCGCACGCGACTTCCCGGTCCACTGCGGCGCGGCCGAGGGCGGCGCGGTCGAAAGCTACCGCGTCTCCACCCTCCTCCCCGACGCCTTCGGCCCGCGCGATCTGGGGATCGGGTAAGGAGCGGCGATCCGGATCGCGCCTGCCCACCGCTCCGTCGGTTCCAAGGGAGCTGAGCTAAAGCCGTACCGCTGCCACGACGGGCTTAACCGTGAACCCATCTCCTCTTTTCCGCGTTGTACCTTCGCCCCCGATAAGAGGGGTTTGCACGTTAGGAGATGGACCATGGACGACCGCAACCAAGGCGGCGGATCGATGAACCAGGGCGGCCAGGGCGGCGGCGCCGGCGGCCAGAACCAGGATCGGCAGCAGAACATGGAGCGCCAGCAGAACCAGCAGGGCAACGATCCCAACCGCAACAAGGACGCGGGCCAGTCGGGCGGTATGGGCGGCGGCACAGGCGGCTCCGGCGGCTCCGGCGGTCAGGGAAGTTCCGGCGGGTCAGGCATGGGCCAGGGCGCATCGGGCTCCGACCAGCGCTGACGCACGCGGATCGGGAGAGGTCGCTCGGCCTCTCCCGGTTCGGCCCCTTGCCTACACCGCGCTTCCCCGCGAGAGGGGGAGCATGGCAATCCAATCCGACCGCTGGATTCGCGAGCAAGCGCTCAACCACGCGATGATCGAGCCGTTCGTCGAGGCGCAGCGCCGCGACGGCTGCATCAGCTACGGCCTGTCCTCCTACGGCTATGACGCGCGCGTCGCCGACGAGTTCAAGATCTTCACCAACGTCGACAGCGCGATCGTCGACCCGAAGAATTTCGCGGCGAACAGCTTCGTCGATCGCCGGACCGACTGCTGCATCATCCCGCCGAACAGCTTCGCCCTGGCGCGGACGGTGGAGTATTTTCGCGTGCCCCGCGACGTGCTCGTCATCTGCCTCGGCAAATCGACCTATGCGCGCTGCGGCATAATCGTCAACGTGACCCCTTTGGAGCCGGGCTGGGAGGGGCATGTCACCCTCGAATTCTCGAACACGACTCCGCTCCCCGCCCGCGTCTATGCGAACGAAGGCGCGTGTCAGTTCCTGTTCCTCCGCGGCGACGAACCCTGCGAAACGAGCTACGCCGACCGCGCGGGGAAATACATGGGCCAGCGCGGGGTGACCTTGCCGCGGCTATGACTGCGGCGCCCGAGCGGAAGCCTCGGCGCCAGGGGCCACCTTCTATCGCGAGCCTGGCGGCGCTTGCTCTCCTCGGCGGATGCATGCGCTCAAAGCGCGAGCCATCGGCGTTGCAGGCGATCCACCCGGAATCGCAAGTTCTGCTGAGGACCCATGCAGTCGGGACCGTGAAGGATATCCCGAAGAGCCGATGGCCGCGAACCATCAGCAATCCTGAGCCGGAGGATGTTGAGGTCTCTCCAGCGGGCGTCAACATCCTTACAAAGGCGTACTTGGCCGGAGGCTGGGCGTACTTCGTACCGCGGGACAAGCAAGTGCGACTTGAGCCCGCTGGCCTCTACACGAGTCTAGGCCATAAGGTTTACTGGCATCACCCTTACGAAATCGCCCAGCTAAGGGGCTACCGAGCCGCAACCTGGGTGAGGCGGGACATCCCCTCAGACGCGATCGCATGCGAAGACGCGACGCGCTGGTTCAGCAGGTCCATCGCCACGCTCTCGCGCTTCAGCACATCGGCGTAAAGCGCCCGCGCCTCGGCGTCGCGGCCGGTCTGGCGGTACACCGCGGCGAGGTTCAGCATGAGCTCCGGACGGCGGGGAAAGATGCGGCGTTCCGCCTGGAGGACCTGTTCGGCCTTCTGGTAGTCGCCGGCGACGATCGCGCCTGTCGCATTGCGGTCGGCTGCCGTCGCCGCGCTGCTCACGATCGCCGTCGCGATCGCCACACCGATGAGTCCGAACCGCATCGCCATCCGCTCCTGTTTCACTTTTGTGACAGGAGAATGTCACTTTGGAGACAGTCGTGCAAGTCTCTCCGGACCCCGGATACGAAAAAGGCGGCCCCTTCCGGGACCGCCTTGCTGGATAGCCGCTCGCTGACGATCAGAAATCGTTGCGATACTGCTCGTTGCCGATGAAGCCGAGCTTGCCCACGTTCGAGCGCTTGATCACCGCCAGCGTCTTGTCGACCTGGTCGTAGCGCGCCTGCGGATCAGGCTGGAAGTGAAGCTCGGGCTCAGGCTGGATCGTCTTCGTCTGCTCCAGATACTGGCGCAGCGTCACCTCGTCCACCGGCGAGCCGTTCCATGCGACCTGGCCGGCCGCGTCGATCGTGACCTTGTTCTTCTGCGGATCGACCTGCGGAGCATTGTTCTTGCTATTGACCGGAAGGTCGACCTTCACCGCGTGGGTCTGGATCGGAATGGTGATGATGAACATGATGAGGAGCACGAGCATGACGTCGATCAGCGGCGTCGTGTTCATCTCCATCATCGGTTCGCCGTCGTCGGAACCGGCGCTCATTGACATGTCATATACTCCTGGGTCTCAAACACGGAGGCTGCCGGTCACGTCCGCGGGTTGGCGCCGGGCTCCGGCTCGGAGATGAAGCCGACCTTGGCGAAGCCCGCGCGCTGCATCGTGTAGATGGTGCCGCCGATGCAGCGGTACGGGGTGTTCACGTCGCCGCGGATATGCGCCTCGGGCAGCTCGAAATCCGGATTGTTCTGCGCCGCCGCCTCGCCGCCCTGACGGTCGATCTCGACCTTGAGCTTCTCCACCGCACGATCGAGCAGCTCCTGCGAGGTCACCGGCGACATGCCCCAATAGACATTGCACCGCTCGGCGTCGCCGGTGACCGACAGCAGCACGTTCTCGGGCTTGGTCGTCGTCGGATCGTATCGGACGTCGGGCAGCTTGAGCTTGACGCTCTGCAACACGACCGGAACCGCGATCAGAAAGATGATGAGGAGCACCAGCATGACATCGACCAGCGGCGTCGTGTTGATGTCCGAAAGGGGCTTGTCCTCGGCGCCGTCGCCGCCAACACTCATCGCCATGTGCGATCCATCCTATGTCGTACTCTGGCCCGCAGCGGCAGACCGGGAATTGCGGGGCCGCGACCGTCGCGACCCCGCCTTTAGGTGTTACGCGCGCGTCTGAACGCCGCCGGTCTGCCCGGCCGTCGTGGTCGCGCCCGCGCCGGTGGGCTTGGCGGTCGTCGTGGTCGGAGACGCGGCCTTCGCCGTCGTCGCGCCGACCGTCGCCGGACGAACCGCGCCGCCCGATGCGAGCGAGCCGAGAACGTCGGTCGAGAAGGCCGACAGGTCGCGCGCGATCGCCTTGTTGCGGCTCTGGAGCCAGTTGTACGCGAGCACCGCGGGAACCGCGACGACCAGGCCCAGCGCGGTCATGATCAGCGCCTCGCCGACCGGACCCGCGACCGCGTCGATCGACGCCTGGCCCGACGAGCCGATCTTGATCAGCGCGCGATAGATGCCGATCACGGTGCCGAACAGCCCGATGAACGGTGCGGTGGCGCCCACGGTCGCCAGAAAGGACAGGCCGCTGCTGAGCTTGGTGTTGATCGTCGCTTCCGACCGCGCGAGCGATCCGTGCAGCCAGTCGTGCGCTTCCACGGGATCGGTCAGCTTTTCGTGCTGCTCCTGCGCGGCCAGGCCGTCGTCGACGAGCTGCTTGTAGGCCGAATTCTTCTCGAGCTTGGCCGATCCCTCGCGCAGCGAGTTCGCCTGCCAGAAGCTCTGCCGGACGCGCTTGCCCTGGTTCATCACCTTCTGCTGCTCGAACAGCTTGGAGAACAGGATGTAGAACGACACGACCGACATGAGCACGAGGATCGCGAACACGGACTGCGAGATCAGTCCGCCTTCTTCGAGAGCAGCCTTGAGGCCGTAGGGGTTTTCGGCTTCCGGGGCCGCTCCGGCCGCGGCGAGAATGGTGGTGATCATGGTCGGTTCCCTCTGATGATGTGTATCGCGATGAATTCAGGTCGGCGGATCGGGTGGGCGATCCGGCCGAAGCGGCGAGCTCCGGCCGAACCTCCGGTCAGTTCTGCGGCAGCACCCAGCGCACCGGCAAGGTGTACTTCGAGCTGATCGGGTTGCCCGCCTCGTCCTTGGCGGGGGTGAAGCGCACGCGGCTCTTCGCAATCCGGCAGGTGGTGCTGTCGAGATCGCTGTTACCGCTCGACGTGGTCACCACGCAGTCGCTGACGCGCCCGTCGGTGCCGACCGTCAGCGACGCGACGACCCGCCCCTGCGCCTCGGCGCGCTGCGCCGCGGGCGGGTAGGCGTCCGGCCCGAAGAACTGCCCCGGATTGCCGCGGAGACCCGCAGCCTGGGACACGCGCGGCGGAGCCGGCGGCGCAGGCGGCGCAGGCGGTGCCGGCGGCGCGATCGGCGGCGGCGACGGCGGAATCACCGGCGTCGTGTTCATCATCACCGGCGACGTCGTCTGCACGATCGGCGGAGGGGTCACCACCTGGGTCGGCGGCGGCGGCAGATTGGGCTGATCCGGCGGCGGGGGCGGCGGCTCCTCCGGCGGCGGCGGCGGCGGGGGCGGCTCGACGTCGAACACGTCCAGCTGCTCGTTCGCCTTTTTCACGAAGTTGGTGGCCAACCCCGTGATGAAGGCATAGCCCAGCGCGGCATGGATGAGCGCGACGATAATGATCGCGACCACCTTGCCACTGGACATCTTCTGGTCAGCATAGGCCATTCGGCAATCACACTCCCTAACTCGCGGCCGGTGCGTACGCCGTAGCGTCCACCCAGCCCTAAATCGACTGCCCGGGCCCGTTGCCGTCCTCGAACAGGCGCGATTCCTATCGTTACGTTCCCCGACACGCAAACGCTTTGTCGGGCGCAACAAACGTACAAACTCCCGGCGCGCAAAATAGGTTCTGTAACGGGCGGCGCGGCCTCGCTAAAAGGATCGCATGTTGCGTCTTTTCCTCGCCGCGATCATGTTCTGGATCGTTCCGCCCGCATCGGTTGGAGCCCAGACGCTCCGACCTGCGCCCGTTGCCGGCGCGTTCGGCTATGCCGACGCCGCCGACCTCGTCCTGGCCGCGCCGGTCGTGGTGGACGCGGTTATCCGCTCAACCGCGCGAATCAAGGGTGCCGAGGCCGCGGGCGTCGCCCCCGGACGTCAGCGGCTGTACGTCACCGCGGACGTCCTTGCGCTGATCCGCGGCGCAGGCGGCACGCCGCCGCGCATCGGCTATCTGCTCGATGTCGCGCCCGACGCGAACGGCAAGTACCCGAAGCTCAAGAAGGCGCGCGTCCTGCTGCTCGCGCGCCCGGTGCCTGGCGCGCCCGACCAGCTGCAGCTCGTCGCTCCGGACGCGCAGCTCGACTGGACTCCCGATACGGACGCCCGCGTGCGAGCGATCGTCCAAGCCGCGGTCGCGCCCGATTCGCCCCCGCCAGTCAAGGGGATCGGCAACGCCTTTCACGTTCCCGGCGCCTTGCCCGGAGAGGGAGAGACGCAAGTCTTCGTGCAGACCGCCGACAATACGCCGATGTCGCTGTCCGTCCTTCGCCGACCGGGCGAGCGGCCACGCTGGGCGGTGGCGCTGGGCGAAGTGGTCGACGAGGCCGCGGGGCCGCCGCCGCGCGACACGCTGCTCTGGTACCGGCTCGCCTGCGGCCTGCCCGCAACCCTTCCCGAGCGCGCGACCACGACGCTGAGCGGCGCGGATGCGGAGCGGGCGCAGGCCGATTACGCGTTCGTGCTCGCGCAGCTCGGCCCCTGCGGCCGCACGCGCGGCGGCTAGGCGGACGAACCGACCCACAGGATCTGTCCGGTCGTCGATCGCGCCGAATCGAGAAAGGCGACGGCGGCGGCGACTTCGCTCTCCACCGCGTCCGCCCGCACGAATACGGCGTTGACGCGCATCTCCGGCGCCCGCTCCACCGCGAGCGGCCCGATGCTCGCGAGCGCCTGAGCGAGCGCGAGCGGCTCGCCCTCCTCATCGATGACCAGCGTCACCGCATCGCCGCGCGCGGCACGAACGATCCCGGCGATGTCGTCCGCCGCCCCGATCCTCACCGCCGATGTCGCACAAGGGTGATCCCGATGGCTTCGCCCGCTTCGGCGATCGCCAGCTTGACGATCTTGACCGCCACGCGGAGGACGCGCGCATCCTGCAGGAACAGTGTGTCGCAGATATGGTCGGCGACCGCCTCGATCAGGGTGAAATGAACGCCAGGGGGAAGCGAGTCGGTCGCTGCGCGCTTGAGATCGAGATAGTTCTTGGACGCCGACAGCGGCGTATCGGGGGCGAAACGCTGCGGCAGCGCGAGATCCACGGTGAGCGAAATTCGCAGCGGCTGCGGCAGGTGCGTTTCCTCGGAATAGATGCCGGTCAGCACCGGCACCTCCATGTCGTGAACTTCGAGCTGAAGCGTGTCTTCCATTCCCGCCCCCCTAGCAGACGCAGGCCGCGGGAAAAGCCGTCAGGCGGCGGCGCTGGGGCGAGCGCTTGCGGCCGCATGCCAATCGAGCAGGCGGCGCGCCCTCTCCGGCACCCTCAGCTTCGCGGCGCGTGCGAAATCGATCGTGATCAGCGCGGTGATGTCGGCGAAGCTGTAGTCGTCCACCGCGATCCACTCGCGCGCGGTCAGCCGCTGGTCCAGCGCCTCGACGAAGGCTTCCCACATGATCGTGGCGCGGACGGCGAGCTCGGGTATCTGCGCCATCTCGGGCCATTTGCCAGCCACCCCTCGCCCTGCGAACGCGGGCGACGCATTGCGCAGCGCATAGACCGCCGCGGCATAGCCGTCGGCCTCGATCCGCCGCGTCCAACTCTCGACACGCGCGATCTCCAGCGGAGTCCGCCCGAACAAGGCGGGTTCGGGGTGCAGCCCTTCGAAATAGCGGCAGATCGCGGCCGATTCGCAGATCACCTCGCCGTCGTCGAGTTCGAGCGCGGGCACCGCGCCGCGCGGGTTGATCGCCAGATACGGATCGGAAAGGTGCTCGCCTCCACGCAGGTCGATCGCGACGCGCTCGACCTCGACGCCCTTCTCGGCCAGAAAGATGCGGACCCGGCGCGGCGAGGGCGCCCAAACGGCATCATAGAGCTTCATGGCGCGGGTTCCGCTTGCGTTAGGCAGGGTCGAGGGTAATGCGCAGCGCCCCCGGCGTCCATGCCGGGTCACCCGAAAGCACCGCGCGTTGGTTGATCTCGTTCCGCTTGCCGCTGTTGATCCTGCCGCCGTGGAGATGCTGCTTGATCGCGCGTTCGGCGCTGATCGGCATGTCCGCACGGCCTATCGCGTACGCGGCGCCGCGCGGGCGATCGCAAGTCTGAGCTTCGCTGCGGTCGACGACGGGGCCGTCGTGGGTTCGATCCAATGTTGGCCCGTTGCGCTGATGACCGATGAGGGCACAGTTCACCCGCTGGTCATGGTCGGTCCGGTCGCGGTCGCGCCCGAGCGCCAGCAGGAGCGGATCGGGCGGCGGCTGATGGAGCGCGCGCTGGCCGAAGCGGATGCCGATGGAGCCGCGATCGGCGACGGTTTGATGCTGATCGGCGATCCGGAATATTACGGGCGCTTCTTCGCGTTCACCGCCGATCGCACCGGCAAGTGGCGCCTGCCGGGGCCGGTCGAACGGCGGCGGCTGCTCGCCCGCGGTCCCCGCGTCCCCGATGCGGCGGGCGATCTCGGCCCCGGGACCACGGTGCCGGTCTGAGCCTTTACGCGCCCGCCGCCCGCGCCTACCTGCGGCCCATGCCGATGGAGCCCGCCCCCGATCTGTCCGCCATGTCGCTGGCGGAGGTCGCGCGCGCGGTCGCCGAGCAGCGCCTTCCGCCGGTGGAGCAATGGAACCCCCAGCATTGCGGCGACAGCGAGATGCGGATCGCGCGTGACGGGACATGGTATCACCAGGGCTCGCCGATCGGGCGACCGGCGATGGTGCGGCTCTTCTCCACCATCCTGCGCCGCGAGCCCGACGGCGGCTATGTGCTGGTGACCCCGGTCGAAAAGCTCGCCATCGCGGTCGAGGATGCGCCGTTCGTCGCGGTGGCGATGAAGGCGGACGGCGAAGGGCCCGACGCGAAGCTCGCGTTTCAGCTCAACACCGGCGATCTGGTGAACGCGGGCCCCGAGCACCTGCTCCGCTTCGCGCAAGGCGAAGACGGACCCCGTCCCTATCTCCACGTCCGCGGCGGGCTGGAGGCGCTGGTCGCGCGTTCTGTCTATTACGAACTCGCCGAGCGCGCGCTGGCGAGCGAGGGCTCGTCGCCGGGCGTCTGGAGCGACGGAGCGTTCTTTCCGCTGGCGGCGGCGTGACGCTGGCCGAACGGCTGGCGAGCGCGCTGTCGACAAGCGCAGGTCCCCCTGCGCTCGCGGGCGACGACATGCCGCCCGCCGAGCGGAACGTCGCCGCTGCGGTGCTGATCGCGATCACCGACCGCGCCGAGCCCGGCGTGATCCTGACCCAGCGCACCGACACGCTGCGCCGCCATGCAGGCCAGGTCGCCTTTCCCGGCGGCCGCGTCGATCCCGAGGACGCCGACGCGGTCGCCGCGGCGCTGCGCGAGGCGCATGAGGAGGTCGCGATGCCGACCGACGCAGTCCATGTCGTCGGCGCCACCGATCGCTTCCGCACCGGCACGGGGTACGACATCGTCCCCGTGGTCGGCGTCGTCCCCCCCGACCTGCCGCTGGTTCCGCACGAGGCGGAGGTCGCCGCGGTGTTCGAGGTGCCGCTCGCCTTCCTCCTCGATGCGGCCAACCACCGCGAGACCAGCGCCGAATGGCAAGGGCGAACGCGCCGCTTCTACGAGATACCATGGCCCGACCGGCGCATCTGGGGAGCGACCGCCGGGATCATCGTCAACCTTTCGCGGCGGCTTTCATGGTCGTGATGCCGGCTGCTGAATGGCGCAGCCGCGAGGGCCTGGCCGAACTGGCCGCGGTGCTGGGGCACGAGGACGCGCGCTTCGTCGGGGGTGCGGTGCGCGACACCCTGCTGGGGCTGCCGGTAGCCGACATCGACATCGCGACCCGGCACACCCCTGATGCCGCCGTCGCCTTGATGAAGGCGGCGGGCGTCCGCGTCGTGCCTACGGGACTCGCGCACGGCACCGTCACCGCGATCACCGCGGGGGGCCCTGTCGAGGTGACGACGCTGCGCCGCGACGTGTCGACCGACGGGCGGCATGCCGTGGTCGCCTTCACCGACGACTGGCGCATCGACGCGAGCCGCCGCGATTTCACCATCAACGCGCTCTACGCCGATCCCGCGAGCGGCGAGGTGTTCGATTATTTCGGCGGGCTCGACGATTTGGCGGCAGCCCGGGTCCGCTTCATCGGCGATCCGCTGCAACGGATAGCGGAGGACCACCTGCGCATCCTCCGCTTCTTCCGCTTCCACGCGCGCTTCGGCGAGCAGGTCGACGCGCAAGGACTGGACGCCTGCACGGACCGCGCCAACGACCTGATGGCGTTATCGCGCGAGCGGATCGCGGCGGAACTCCTGAAGCTGCTCGTCGCGCGCCACGCGACGCCCACGATTGCGCTGATGGTCGCACGCGGCATCCTTCGCGCGGTGCTTCCCGAGATCGACGGCGCGGGCGTCGACCGGTTGGCGACGCTCGCCGGAGCCGAAGCCGCGTACGGCGTCGCCCCCGACGCGATCCGCAGGCTTGCCGCGCTGCTGCCCGCCGACGCGGCCGAAGCGGTCGGCGCGCGGCTGAAGCTGTCCAACGCCGACCGCCGCCGCCTCAGCCTCGCGACAGAGGGTGCGGGGGTCGAGGGGCCGCTCGGGCTCGCCTATCGTGTCGGCTCCGCGATCGCGGTCGATCGTCTGCTGATCGCGGGCGGCGACCCGAGCCCCGTTCTCGCTTGGGCCCCGCCGCGGCTGCCGATCGGCGGCGGCGCGCTCGTGTCGATGGGGCTCGCCAAGGGACCGGAGGTCGCGCGCGCGCTCAAGGTGATCGAGGCCCGGTGGATCGCCGAAGGCTTTCCCGATGAGGCGCGCACGCTCGCCATCGCTCGCGAAGTGACGGGTCAGGCGCTCGGCGGCGCGATCATCGCATAAGCGTCGGCGCTCTCGAGCGGCCGAGCGTAGAGAAAGCCCTGCCCCATGTTGCAGCCCAGCGCCGAGAGCGTCTGCGCAAGCGCATTGGTCTCCACGCCTTCTGCCACCGTGCGCATGCTGAGCGCCTGAGCCAGGCTCAGAACCGCGCGGACGATCGCGATCTTGTCGCGGTCCGCGAGCATGCCGGTCACGAAGCTCCGGTCGATCTTGAGGATGTCGATCGGCAGGGTCTGGAGGTGCGCGAGGTTCGAATAGCCCGTCCCGAAATCGTCCATCGCCAGCGTCGTGCCGAGATCCTTCAGCGCCCGCATCGTCTGCGCGGTCCGCTCCGGATCGGCGACCAGCGCGCTTTCGGTCAGTTCGAGCTTGAGCCGATCGCCCGTGAGCCCGGTCTGCGCGAGCGCATCGCCGACCAGGCCGACGATGCCGTCGCGCTGGAGCTGTATCGGCGACAGATTGACCGCGACCTGGACGCCGCAGCAGCCGCCCGCCGCCTCGTCCCACGCCGCCAGCGTCCGCGTCGCTTCGCCGAGCGCCCAGCGGCCGAGAGGCAAGATCAATCCGGATTCCTCCGCCACCGGAATGAATTCGGCGGGACCGATGTCGCGCCCGTCGGGCGTGCGCCAACGCGCCAGCGCCTCCAGGCAGACGATCCGGCCGTCGGACAGATCGCAGATCGGCTGAAAGGCGAGGCGCATGTCGCCGTTCTCGATCGCGCGGCGCAGCTGGGTCTCGATCGCGAACTGCTCGCGCACGACCGCGAACGCCTGGGTCTGATACGCCTCCGCCTTGCCGGTCACCTTTGCGCGATTGACCGCGAACTGGGCGTGGCGGATCAGCTCTTCGCCGCCGTCCTCTCCGTCGTCGTGCTCGTCGCCGCCGAACGCGATTCCGATGGAGCATTCGACCTTGATCTCATATTCCGACAGCCGGAACGGAGCGGCGAGCGCGAGGCGGATGCGTTTCGCGACATGCTCGGCTTCGGAGCGGTCCTCGTCCACCGCCATGAAGATACCGAACTCGTCGCCGCCGATCCGCGCCAAGGTGTCGCGGGCGCGCAGCGCGCCCCTGATCCGCCGCGCGACGCTGATCAGCAGCTCGTCCCCCGACAGCGAGCCGAGGCAGGCGTTGAACCGGCCGAAACGATCGAGGTCGACGACCAGCACCGCGTGATCGGAGCGGTCTTCGCACGCCTCGATCAGGTCGCCGAAGCCCTGGCGGTTGGGCAGCCCGGTCAGGCTGTCGGTGGTCATCTCGCGGTGAAGGCTGCGCTCGGTATGGCGGTGCGCCGTTTCGTTGATCAGTGTGACGAGGCAGCGGCTGCGCAGGTCGGGCGTCGAACGCGAGAAGGTAACGGCGAAAAACCGGCGGTCGATCGTCTCGCCGATCGTCCAGGCGAAGCTGCAGGTTATCTCCGTCGATCGCAGGAAGTCGGCGATCCGGTCGCCGAGCCCGTCGATCAGCGGACACCGGCCGCGATCGTCCGCAAGCCCGGCAAGGCGCAACGGGCGGTTCGCCGCGACGAGCGACGCGGTGACCCCGTCGCAGCCGACGATCGCCGCCGGGATCGGCAGCAGCTCGACCGCGAGCAGCGCGTTCACGGGATCGACGAGCGGTCGGGTGGCGGATGCGGTGGACATCGCCACTGCTGGTACCCGCGAGTGGTTAAGGACGGTTGAAGGAAACTGAACGGCTTAGCCGTCGAAACGGTTGGAGCGCGGAAAGCCGGTCGGCGGCATCCGCCCGGCCGCGCCGCGCGCAGCGCGCCAGGGGTTCATGTCGGCCTCCGTCCGCGTGCGCCCGGTGTCGCCGCCCATCGGCCAGCTGAGACCGCTCGCGAAGGCGAAGGTGGTCGCGTCCGAAAGCCCGCCGTCGCGGAACCGCTGGATCTGGACGCCGGTGCCGCGGGACAGTTCGGGAAGCTCGGCGAGCGGAAATGCGACCAGGCGGCGATTGTCGCCGATCGCCGCGACGTAATCGGCGTCGGGCGCGATTCTTCGAACCACCTTGAGCACCGCGCCGGTCCGCGGGGTGACCACGGTCTTCCCTTTGCGCGTTTCCGCGATCGTGTCCGCGGTGGGCACGACGAAGCCGCGCCCGTCGGACGCCGCGACCAGCAGCTTGGCGGCGCTGCGCGCGGGCAGAAAGGCCACGATCCCGACATTGCCGTCGAGGTCGACCATCGCTCGCACCGGCTCGCCGAATCCGCGGCCGCCGGGCAGTTTGTCGGCGGCGAGCGTGAAGAAGCGGCCGTTCTCCGCGGCCAGCAGCAGCTTGTCGGTGGTCTGCGCGTGAAAGGCGTGGGCCGGGCCGTCGCCTTCCTTGAACTTGGCGGTGTCGGCGGAGGCGAGATCGACATGCCCCTTCATCGCCCGGATCCAGCCGCGACGCGACAAGATGACGGTGATCGGCTCGCGCTCGATCATCGCCTCCAGCGGGATGTCGCGTGCGAGCGCAGCCTCCTCGATCGTCGTGCGCCGTTTGCCGAGCGCGGTCTCCTCGCCGTAGCGGTCCCTGATCCGGCCGAGGTCGCGCTTCATCCGGGTGCGCTGCTTCGCGGGCGATTCGAGCAGCGCGGCGAGCTGCGCCTGCTCCTTGTCGAGCTTGTCGCGCTCGCCCCTGATCTCGAACTCCTCCAACCGCCGGAGCGAGCGCAGCCGCATGTTGAGGATCGCCTCCGCCTGGCGATCGGACAGGCGGAACTCGTCCATCATCACCGCCTTGGGCTCATCCTCGGTCCGGATGATCTCGATCACGCGGTCGAGGTTGAGAAAGGCCACGAGGTAGCCGTCGAGCAGCTCGATCCGGTCGGCGATCTTGTCCAGCCGGTGGCGCGTGCGGCGGTCCAGCACGACGAACTGATGATCGACCCAGGCGGCGAGCGCCTCGCGCAGGCTCATCACCCTGGGCGTGCGGTCCTTGTCGAGCACGTTGAGGTTGAGGGGCACGCGCACTTCGAGGTCGGTCAGGCGGAACAACCCGTCCATCAGCACGCCCGCATCGACGGTGCGGCTGCGCGGTTCGATCACCAGGCGGATCAGCTCGTCCGATTCGTCGCGGACGTCGGCCAGGATCGGCAGCTTGCGGTCGTTGATCAGCGCGGCGATCTGCTCGATCAGCTTGCCCTTCTGGACACCATAGGGGATCTCGGTGACCACCGCGGTCCAGCCGCCGCCCTTCTCGCGCTCGATCGACCAGCGCGCGCGGACACGGAACGCGCCGCGGCCGGTGCGATAGCTTTCGGCGATCACCGCCGCGGAATCGACGACCAGCCCGCCGGTCGGGAAGTCCGGCCCGCGCACGAAACGGAGCACGTCGGTCTCGCGATCGTCGACCAGCGCGATGGCGGCGTCGAGCAGCTCCGCGGCGTTGTGCGGCGGGATGCTCGTCGCCATGCCGACCGCGATCCCCGCGGCACCGTGGGCGAGCAGGTTGGGGAACAGCCCGGGAAACAGCTCGGGCTCCTGCTCCTCGCCGTTGTAGGTCGGGCGATTGGCGACCGCGTCCTCGTCGAGCCCGTCCATCAGGTCGATC
>SXGT01748516.1_pt1 | contig 16178 bp, 14 predicted proteins | sample 3176221 | NCBI WGS metagenome assembly SXGT01 (sample SAMN11356862, study PRJNA531348) | freshwater metagenome | isolation source: freshwater sample F1-120 | place: China: Fuxian Lake, Yuxi | collected 2017-12-25 | reverse complement strand
GCCTGACAGGACGAAGAATGCGTCGACTCCGAGGTAACCGCCTTTGAGGTAGCCACCATGAAAGATCAAGACGCCGGCTACCGCACACCCGCGTATCCCATCCAACGCTGGCTCATGACGCCGCACACCACCCTCAATCATGGCGTTGCGCGTTATTTCTCAGCCGACTTGCGGGCAAGTTCGCCGAACCATTTCCAGATCAGGCGCGCGCCGTCGGTGGTGAGTCCCTTGTCGTCGTATACGTTGCTGCCCTCTTGAGTCTTGATGAGCTTTTCATCGATGCAAATGCGGTTTGCAAGGTCGGCCAGTCTGACGGTTTCATCGTGGTCAGCGACGTAGTCGCGAAACACGCCGTTGATCCATGTAGTTCGCGAGTTACGGGTTGCGTCCAGACACTCAGGGACCGTCACGACGTAGACGCGCGAACCTTCTTTGGCTAACACCGCGATCGCTTCGTCAAGCTGCTTGCGAATATATGTCGCTGCTTCTGGCGACTCCGCTCGCAGCGTCTCGCCACTCACGATGAGATCGGACGTTTCGAGACTTCCAACCATCAACATCGTCGCAGTGGGTTTGTAGCCGGCGGTGTACTCTGCGTAGTCCTTGCGCCAAGCTGCGCATGCGCTGCGCAAGGCGACGGGCTGCCCATTTACGACACGGGCGCCGTCGACAATGCCGCAACCGAATTGGCCAAATCCGACGCCGCGCACTCCCGGCCCAACAAAGACGCCATCGACCTTGTACGCAAGCGAAAAGGCCCTGAGATCGCCGATCGCTAGAACTCGTTCGTCGTTTTTGGTGCCTTGCGCTCGTAGCTTTCCGAGGTCCCTATTCAGGCGCTCTGTCGTTGTGAGTTCCTTGTCGTCGGCCAGGAAAGTGGTGAGCGTGAGTCCGACTATGGCGATCACAACAACGGGCACGATTCCGATGAGGACGCGCAGGTAGATCGGCCACTCCGGCATGGACTGCCAACGCTCCCACAGCCAGTGACGAAATTCCCAGTAGCGCTCGCGCAGCAGAGGGCGGGCGGCTTTGTTCGTGATCGGTTTTGCGTCTTCGATTTCGTCGCGATGGGCTTGCCATTTGTGAAAGCGCTTCTGAGCGATGCGTAGGGGGTTTCGCGAACTGCGATGCGCTTTGTGGGGTTGGGGGCCCGCCTCGAAATATTTGTCGTCTCGAGATTTCAACCAGCGCCGGTAGCGCGAGTACAGCCAACGATACGGAGGAAACCACACAAGCTCAAGTCTACGAGATGGGTCGATCGCAGCCAGTGCGGTGGTGACCGGGGTCATGGCCCGGGTTTGAGGGTTGTACAGTCGAGGCGTGCGCTCACGGACATCATCGTTGCGGCTGCTCGCCGTGGCGGTAAGTGCGGTGTTGGCTGTTGCGTCGTGTAGCTCTGCGCCGCCGAAGCTCCGCCCTGCGTCGTCCAGTAGCACGCAAGCCTCTGGGATCGGCGCATTTTCGACCCGTACTGTCAAGTCGGGCGGGCTCGACCGGGAGTATGGACTTTTCGTGCCCGCCGCGGTGACGGCCGCGGCTCCAGCAATCGTGGTCCTACACGCGCTGGATCTGAATCCCGCCGATGCCGGTGCCTCAGCGCGCTTTGGTGCGTCCGCGATCAAAAATGGGTACGTGCTTGTAACTCCTGTTGCCATCGACGCCAGCTGGAACGCGGGCACGTGCTGCGTACCAGCTGCAGCCGAAGGTATTGATGACGTGCAATTCGTATCGAACGTTATTGATGGATTGGTCAACCAGCAGACCATCGACGCGCGCCGTGTGTATGTCGCGGGATTCTCGAACGGGGCGATGCTCGCGTACCGAATTGGCTGCGAACGTTCACAAGCGGTCGCGGGCGTGGCCGTTGTGGCGGGGGTTCTGACCGTCGACACGTGCGCGCCCTCGGATGCCACCGACATGATGGCGATACATCAAATGGGTGATCCTGAGGTGCCGTTTGTAGGTACCGACACCTCGAAGCTCAGCATCGATGGTCACCTTCCGGGCGTCGCAGAATCGTTTGACCGATGGGCAAAGGGATTTCGTTGCGAACTCGATGGGCGCTCGGAGATTGACGGTCGCGTCACACGCGAGCGCTACAAGTGTGCAGATCGAGCGAAAGCTGAGGTTGTGACCATTGCTGGAGGCGACCACTCCTGGCCGGTTGCCGCAAGCAGTATCGATAGCGTCGAGGCGATCGTCGAGTTTTTCGGCCTCAACGTTGCGGCGAAGTGATCCGCTGGATCCGAGGCGACTGCACATCACCTGAGATGACGAATATCTCGACAATATTGCGACCGTCAACGAATGATGTCGGATTCATCATTGCCCACCAGTTGCCATCTCTGTCGGTACGCGCGAGCCCTGCTAGCCGACCATTATTTGTGATCCCGAGGGACGTGCCTGGCGCAATGCCCAGTGATGAACCGCGGATGTCGAGCCACGGTGAGACTGTGTCGGTGCGTTGGACGGTTTCAAATTTTTGTTTGTCGTCGATAGTGATCGACCCTGGTGCGAATGCGGTCGTGGAAACGACTTCGCTTCCGAGGAGGGCCCCATAATCACCGATTGCGTACAGCGAAGAACCTGTCAGCGCCGCGCGCCCATTCATTGCCTGCGCGAACAATTCGGGGCGCGGCAAAATCACGAACCCGTCGTTGCCATTGGGCCGCTGTTTGCTCAGCTCCCAATCTTGTATGCGAATTGGTCGCGACTCCACGGGAGCCTGCAGCAACGACTTGCCATTTACTGGCTCGGGAGGCTGCGTGCCAAGCACTGCCGCAATCGTCGGAAAAATATCTATCAATTCGACGGCGCGGTCATCGATCTCGCCCTGTTGTTGATTTGGGTATTTGATGAAGAGTGGGACGAACGCGATGTTGCTTGCGTTACGGTTCGACAGGCCGCGCAACGGTTCGGAACCGTTGAACGCAACGCCGTGGTCGGCTGTAATCACAACGAGGGCATCGTCCCATTGCTGCGCGATCGTTAGACGTTGCACCACCGAGCCGAGCATCGTGTCGACGGCCTGAAGTTGCAGGAGATGGCGCTGCAACCCCGTGAGGCCCGCCCAATCACTGGCCCACTGGTTGGCCACTAGCCCCGGGGGCGTGCCAGTGTCGAGAACTTGCTTGCCCGAAGGTAAATAGCGCCATGGAAGGTGGGGCAAAAATACGTGCAGAAAATCGAGATGTTTCGCTCGGGAACGCTGGATTTGCGACGCGAATCGTTGTCCGGTCGTGAGCGGATCGTTATCAAGCGCGAGCACACCAGTGAAATCGGGGATGGGCGGCGGGGCGTCGGGATTCGTGAATTGTTTCCACAGCGTCCAGGTGTCGCGCGTGATTTTCTGCAAGCGAGAGGTGGCTGATGAGCCGCCAGCACCCGCAGTTGTACACAACCGAATGGGGCACAGATCAGTCACGCTTTCGTGCACATGCATTTTAAATTGCGGGCCGAGTGCAGTGAAAAGATTGTTGGGGTGGTTCGCGACGCGTGCAGGAGTGCTTTCTTTCGTGGGGTATTTGCCGGTGAGGATCGCAGGCACCGCGCCATCGGTGAACGGCGACACGGTCGAGGTGTTGCGATACCACGTGGAACTGTTGGCGAGTGCTGCCAAGTTGGGAAACAACTTGGTGTCGATTTGACCTGGTGAAGCCGGATCGATCAATGAACTCACAGGTAACTCGTCGAGCACGATCATCACGACGCGTTTCGCTGCGGTGCCCTTCATCGGCTTTCCGCCACGATTTTCTCCGTAGGCGACCGCCGATGTCGGCGACGAAACGAGAAACATGGTGCTCGCGAATAGCGGGGCAATAGCGAGCCAGTGCAGCCATTGTCTGCACATCCGCCAACGCAGCACTGCAGCAGTCGCGCCAGCCCCGGCTGCCACGCCAATGGGAAGGGCAGCATCCAGATGCCATGAGAGACCGTGCTTGGCAGCTTGTACAGCGAGCACTGCTACCCACGCGCCGATGATGCAGGCGTGCACGATGCCTGCCAGTCTCTCAGCGAAATTGTGGATTGCCGTCACGATGACCCACGCGGCAGCGGCGGGCGCGAGCGCAATCATGACTCCAAGCACGACGAATTCGACGCCAGAAAGGTCGCGGTATGTCAGCAGGAGGGTGTTGCTATTGAGCACTTGGAACGCAGGCTGAGCGAACGCAATGCCAGAGATTGCGAACAGTTCTATGAACCGCCACAGCTTGTCGTGGGTGGCGGGGTGTGGGTTGCCCATTTTGCGTACCTTACGACGTGGTGCGGATCGTGTGTGCGTATGCCGGGGCTCCAGAAACTGAAACGGAAGCCGCTCACATTGTGACACCCTTGATAACCAACGTTGCCCCTGGTGCGAATGCCGAGCATCGCGTGTACAGTTTGGGTTCATGAATGCAACTGGTCAAAAAGTCGTTGCCGCGCTTTTGCTTGTCCTTGGCGCCGCCCTCATCGTTCTCGGCGTTGTGTACGCCACGACCTCAGCCTCGTCACTTCCGGGCTTTCTTCCCGGCCGGTCCGCCTATTACGAAAAGCAACACAAAAAAGAGCTTCGGGCGCAGGAGAAATTCAACAAGGTGGCCAAGGAAGGCCAAAAAATGGAGTTCAAAGGCGGCAAGGTTTACATCGGCGACAAGCTCGCCACCACATGTGCATTCAGCAAAGATTGCAGTCTGATTAAGGATCGTACGCTCACCAAACGTGGAATTGGACTCATTGTGTTGGGCTTGTTGTCATTTGTTGGCGCCTGGTACTCCTCCGGTATGCGCAAACGACCTGATGGGGATCTTGGAACGGCGGTCTAGCCGACCCGTTTATACCTTTCGCTGCACCCCATTTTGCGCAACTTCGGCACTGCCGAGCTGTGATTAATCGCAACTGTTGAGGGACACGTCAATTGGATCGACCATCCGCTTCGCGGGCAACCGGAGGTACTGTGGTCGCACACGTCGCGATCCTGGTCGTCTATTTCCTGCGTGACGATGCGGACATGGGACTGTTGCAATTGCATTGCAATCGGATCGCCCGCCACACGAGCGTGCCGTACACGATCTACGCGACCGCGAATCGCTGTTCTGCTGACGCCCGAAGCGTGGTGTCTGCCCAGCCGAATATCACGATGATTGACGTGGCTGATACCCACCTTCGAGGCAGCGCAGAGCACGGTTACTACCTCGACGCGTTGCTGCAAGCTGCACTCAATGGGCCCGCCTCGCACGTGTGCACGCTCGATGTTGATTCGTTTCCGATCGTGGACGACTGGGTCGACATTGTGGGTGGTCATCTCGACCCTGTTTCGGGCGTTGCGGGTGTGCTGAGAGCTGAGAATTCCGACACTGCACTAGCCCACCCGTCGTGTATTTTCGGCTCCCGGGAGTTCTTTGAGCGGTATCGCCCGACGTTTGCGCCGTTTCCAACCGCGAGCGAGTCACTGCGGGCATTTCTTCGTGATACTGGTCAACGATCCGACACGGGTATCGACGTGGTGGCGCAGCTTTGGAAAGCCGAGTTGGGTTGGGGCAAACTCCTGCGGTCCAACCGCAACGACCCTCACTATCTGATGGCAGGCGTTTACGGCAATGCCATTTTTCATCTTGGCGGGATTGGCCGGGGCAAGGTGTTTCGACGAGATCTGCAACTCTCGCGGGTGCATCGAGTCAGTAGGAAGTTGCAAGTAATCCCGAAATGGTTGGGTGGCAACGACAAGCGCATTTTGAAAATGCGCGCCGGCGTGGAGGCGCGTATGGCGAATCAGAACCGAAATATTTACCTGTTGCTTCGCGAATGGTTGCTGGCCGATTGTGACGGCATGTTGGCATATTTACAGGGCGATACTGATGGACAACCGTGGGTGCGACGGCTGGAACAATTACATGCAGAAAGGCAGACACTCGCATGAGTCGCTGGAAACGAAGTCGGCAACGAGACTTCTTGTATCGATCCGTGATCAAAACTCGCGTCGAGCTCGAGCGCCGTGGCGCCACGAACGATACGGTGAAGCGAGTGATCGCGCGCCCCGGCCGGTCGAATTTGTCGTGGCTCGCCGCGGTCTACGGCTCCGACAAAGGCGCGACGGCACATCGCTACGGCGAAATCTATGAGCGGCACCTCAGCGATACCCGCGGCACCACCACCAAGGTGCTGGAAATCGGCGTGTATAAGGGTGGGTCGCTGAAGATGTGGCGCGACTACTTCCCGGGTGCTGAAGTCATTGGATTGGACATTGAGCAGATCACGGTCGATGGCCCGCGCATTCAGGTGCTACAGGGCGATCAGTCGGATTCTGAACTACTCGCGCGCATTCATGCGATGGGTCCCTTCGATCTCATCATCGATGACGGCAGCCATTTTGCCGAACACATAGCCGCGTCGTTTGAGGGGTTGTATAGCGCGGTAAAGCCAGGCGGCTGGTATGTCATCGAAGACATGCAAACTGCCTACACTCCCTCATACGGAGGGGGAGCCCCCGGCACGGTCGATACGAGCATCACGCTGGTGCAGCGGTTGATGGATTCGGTAAACCGTGAATATGTGGCGATCAAATACCCAGAGGTTGCTGCTGAACTGTTGCCGGTTGACGAAATCCATGTGTACCCCAAGATCGCATTCATGCGGCGATCGGTAGCAGGTAGGTAGTTCGCAATGGAACAGTTTCCGATACGCGATGACGTAGGCGCGGCCCCACCCCCGGGGTTGCGATACCGGCGCGCCCTTGAGGTGGTTCCCGCACTCAAAGCATTGTTGCGTTCACGAGCAATTGTGATTGGTCTCGTTATCCGCCAGGTTCGTTCCACCTATAGCCAACAGGTGCTTGGTCTCGCGTGGGCTTTGATGACCCCGCTGGCGCAAATGCTGGTCTTCACGGTGTTGCTGAATCGCATTCCCGCGAAGGATGGCGTCGATACCCAAGGGGTGCCGAAGCCCTTGTGGCTGTTCGTTGGGCTCGTCGCCTGGTCGTTCTTTGCCTCGTCGGTACAGACGGGCGGTACGAGCCTTGTCGGCAATCCTTTGCTGAACAAGATCTACGCGCCCCGCGAGGTCTTTCCGATCGCGCAAGTGTCGTCTTCGCTACTGAATGCTGTCGCGCAGGCCCTGATGCTGCCGATCCTGATGCTGTTTACAGGACACGGAATTTCGGTAACGGCATTGTGGGCGCCGGTGCCGTTTACGATACTTCTGGTCTTTTCAGTCGCCATTTCGTTGTTCGTGTCAGCGATAACGGTGTATGCCCGCGATCTTCGTTCAGGTCTTCCGTTGCTGCTGCAGCTTGCAATGTTCATGCCGGGGGTGCTGTACCCCGTATCGAAACTCCCGGTCGAATGGCGCGGTTTCTATACCGCGGTCTTCCCCATAGGTTCCATGATCGACCAATTACGCATTTGTTTCTTCTACAACGAAGCGCCTCGTGCATCGATCATGTTGATCGCAGGCATCTCTTCGATGGTGTGGCTGTCGGCAGGCTTCGTGTTTTTCAAACGTTTAGAAACGGGATTCGCCGATGTCTCCTGACGGCACGGTCGAAGTGAGCCACGCGTGGAAGCGCTTCCACGCCGACCGTGGACACCGCCTGTTTCGCGATCAGATCACTCGGATGCAGAACCGGGTTCAGGGCAAGGCTGACCCAAACGCGTGGCGGTGGGTGTTGCGCGACATTGATTTCAAGATTACGCCCGGTGAAGCCGTTGGCATCATGGGCATTAACGGCGCGGGGAAATCGACGTTGCTGAAAATGATTTCGGGCGTGATGTTCCCGCACAGCGGCCGCATTTCGGTGCAAGGCCGTATCGGCGCGTTACTGGAAGTTGCTTCTGGGATCCACCCAGATCTGACTGGGCGCGAAAATGTCAATATTTTCGGCACATTGCTCGGTTTGACTCGTAGCGAAATCACTGAGAAGTTTGACGAGATTGTGGCGTTCGCGGAACTTGAATCTGCGATCGACCGTCAGGTGAAGTTCTATTCGAGTGGCATGAAAACCCGCCTCGGTTTCTCCATCGCAGCGTTCTTGCAACCGGATGTGTTGGTGGTCGACGAGGTGCTCGCGGTAGGGGATCAAATCTTCCAACAGAAGTGCCTCGACCGAATGCGGGTCGTGCTGGAGAGCGGAGCGACGCTGTTGTTGGTTTCCCACGACCTTGCTTCTATGGGGGCGACCGCTACGCGCGGGATTTGGCTTCATGACGGCACTGTGCGCGGTGACGGACCGATTGAAGACGTGCTCACGGGATACCGCAGAGATATCGACCTGCGAACCTCGAACCTCGACACACTCGAAGGCAAAGTGTTGGTGACCGAGGTGCACGCGGAGCGGCCGGGCCACGAAACGATAGAAACGAACGAGCCCTGTGTCGTGAGTTTCTCACTCGAGAATCCGCAACCGAGGTTCCTCGAGATATACGTCGGAGTGACGCAAGGTTCGGCAACACCGATTTTTGCGTTGAGCCAAAACGTTGATGCGCCACAAGGCACATCGGCGTATCAAATTACGATTCCTAGACTGCCATTGCCCGCTGGCAATTTCTATCTGTGGATCGCGATTCGAGATCACCGTGCATTGTTGCCGCTGACGCCGTGGCAGCCAATGGCTCCGTTGGTTGTGAGTGGCAACCGTCGCCTCGACCCAGTACCACGCGCGATCGTTCGTTTGTCGCCGGTTTACGTCGAAGCCGAATGGTCGTTCTGAGCGAAACTAGGTGTTCGCGCGGCGAGCGCGATTCCACTCGACCGTTGGTTTGAGGCCTTCGCCGAAGGTCCATTTCGGCGCCCACCCAAGATCGCGCCGCACCGCGCTCGCGTCGGCTTGACTCATTTTGATGTCGCCAGCGCGGGGTTCGACGAATGTTGGGTTGGGCTGCACGCCGATGACCTCGCCCAAAATATCGAGAAGATCAAGCAGCGAATTCGTAGTACCTGGTGCGACGTTGTACGCCTGCCCGGAGCACAACGATGCAGGTGCGGTGGCTGCAGCGATATTGGCGGCGACGACATCGGCTACGTAGGTGAAGTCGCGGCTTTGGAGGCCATCGCCGTGCACCGTTGGCGAGGCGCCGTCGAGCAGTGCGTTGACAAAGAGCGGGATCACGGCTGCGTACGTAGAGTCGGGGCGCTGACGCGGCCCGAAGACGTTGAAGTAGCGCAGCGCCACGGTTTCGATCTCAAAGAGCTCAGCAAATACGCGGGTGTACCACTCGCCGGCCATCTTGCTGACCGCGTAGGGCGATCGCGGCCGTAGCGGTTGTGATTCGGGAGTGGGCACCACATCGGCGCCGCCGTAGATGCTGGACGACGACGCAAACATGACCCGCCGCACTCCTGCATCTCGCGCTGCGGTGAGCACCGCAAGTGTGCCGGTGACATTGGCTTCGTTGGTGCCGAGGGGATTGGCGAGCGATCGTGCGACTGCGCCGTGGGCCGCAAGATGAAATACCACCTCGCATCCCTCTACGGCTTGGGTTACCACGTCTGGGTTGGTGATCGACCCTTCGATGAATTCAACGCTGGGGTTGAGGTTGCTGTTCAAACCAGCGGACAAATCGTCGAGCACTCTGACACGACCACCCATCGCAACAAGGGCATCCGCGAGGTGAGATCCAATAAAGCCGGCTCCGCCGGTCACAAGGGCATCCATAGGGCCGAACGTTACCCGCAACCAACTGTGTGATGATTCTGTGAGCGAGCCAGTGAATGGCGCTGGGCGGTCGTAATCTTCGGTTGTGAAGACTCGACGCGTTACCCGCCAACTCCATGTCGGCAAGGTTGCAGTTGGCGGTGATGCTCCGGTGAGCATCCAGTCGATGACTACTACCAAGACCAACGACGTTGAGGGCACGTTGCAACAGATCTATGCGCTAGCTGGTGCCGGTTGTGACATCGTGCGTTGTACGTGCAACGATCAAGACGCCGCGATCGGGTTGGCGCAGATTGTGCCGCGTTCCCCTGTGCCGATAGTGGCCGATATTCACTTTCAGTATCAGCTGGCGTTGGCCGCGATGGAAGCTGGGGTGCAGGCGCTACGACTGAATCCCGGCAACATTCGCAAGCCAGAACACATCAAGCTCGTGGCTCGCGAAGCCCGCGATCGCGGTATCCCGATTCGCATCGGCGTCAATGGTGGTTCGCTCGATCCTGATATCGCAGAGAAGTTCGGTGGCTCTACTCCTGAAGCGCTGGTTGCAAGCGCGGTTCGTGAGCTCAACTACTTCCGTGAGGTCGACTTCGACGATGTCAAAATCTCGGTCAAGGCATCGAACGTGCCGGTGATGATCGACGCGTACCGGTTGCTGTCCGAAACAGTCGACTACCCGCTGCATCTTGGTGTCACCGAAGCCGGACCGTTGCCGAATGGTCTGATTAAATCGGTTGCGGGGATCGCGACGCTATTAGCTGAAGGCATCGGCGACACGATTCGGTTCTCGCTCACCGCCGACCCGGTGGAAGAAGCAAAAGCTGGCCGTACGTTGTTGGAAACGTTGGGCCTGCGAGAACGCAAAGGCCTAGATCTCATCGCCTGCCCGTCGTGTGGCCGCGCTGAGGTGGACGTGATCTCGATCGCCGCGGCCGCGCAACGCGCGCTCGAAGATCGCAAAATTCCGTTGCAAGTTGCGGTGATGGGGTGCGTTGTGAACGGCCCAGGTGAAGCAAAGGAAGCCGATTTGGGTATCGCCGGTGGGCGTGGCAAAGGCCACCTCTTTGTGCGGGGCAAAGTGGTGCGGGTGGTGCCCGAAGCTGAGATGGTCGATGCGCTTGTGGCAGAAGCCGAAGCGATTATGCGCGATGGCATCGAAGCGCGCCAAGCTGCAGCCGACGAAAATGCCGAAGCGATCTCAGCGGCGATGCGCGAAGAACTCATTCAGATTCAAGGCTTCGACGCCAACGACGACGCAACGCGCATTGAAAAAGTCCGCGCCGCCACGACCGGTGACCACTCGGGATGAGCTCCAATGGTGAATTGGCGCTGATGGTTAGCAGGCTGTAACGCGGGTGCTGACGTCGTCGATGGCTGCGACCATCGGTTGCGTAAACGATGGTTTCGCACACACGATGTGGCCATCGTCGATTTCGAACACCGTCGCACCGCGGATTTCATTTGCGAGCTTGGTCTGCAGCTTCGGTGGAACGGCGGTGTCTTGCGTCGTGAGCACAATCGACGCGGGCACGTCGATTTCAGTGATCCATTCAGCGTGGTAGGTGCCAATTGCGTGGCCTGCTTCGAAGACCATGCGCCAATCGTGGCGCCGAAATTCGCGCGCAGCCCAATTGGGAAGGTTCCCTGGCCCAGTTGCCGTAGCCAAAATCGGCCGAATGCGATTTGGGATTGGCGCATGTGCCGCCAGTTGTCCTAGGCGGGTGGTGCCTATCGCCGCTGCCATCACCGAATTAAACATCACCCTTTCCCTTACCCCGGGAACAAATCCGGCCGCGGTCGCGGCGAGCACGAGTCCGGCGCACTGGTCGCGGTGCCGATGCCAAAATAGCTGTGCGATCGGGCCACCCATTGAATAGCCCACTGCGATTGCTTGGGTTACTCCCAGCGTCTGGCACATACCTGCGACGTCGTCTGCGCAATCTGCCAAACGAAAACGAGTGCGACTGCGCATTCCTCGGGCGTGTCCCCGATGATCGATTGCCAACACGCGATATCGAGATGCAAGGTCGTCAAAGACCTGGAACCAATTCAGTGCGCCGCTGGCCATCCAGCCGTGCAGCAGCACAATCGTGGGCGCTCCCGGCGGACCGTCGATCTCGCGGACAAAGGTGCGACCACCGTTGGGGAGCGGCACGTAGCGGCCGCGTGGGAGATGGGGGTGGAGCGCAGCTTGGGCGAGCGTGGCAGAACCGGGCATGACACCTCTGATCGACCGTGAATGACGCGAAGTTGACACCGTATCCCCTTCGTCACACCTCACGGTCGCAATCAGTTGGCTGTCGTGTAAGGAGGATGGCGAAATCGGATGCTGTGATCAGTGATTGCGCTCTAACCAGTAGCAATCGACGCGATAGGGGATACTGAGCACCGACTTGCCGACGGTGCTGGGATGCGTGACAAGGATCGATCTGACCTCGTCGAGCACCGCTTGTTGTTGTTGCGCCGGCAAGACTGCAACGTGGCTCACGCCTTTTACTCTCAAGACAACTTGTTCTGGCGTCACCACTTGTTCATGCCAGAACTGAGAAGTATGGGTAGGGCCGAAACCGAGCGCGTTGTTGAGCTCGGATTCGCGAGTGGCTTGTGAGTCGTCGGTTGCCACGTGATCATGGTTGCGCCACGGCGCATGCTTCTCAACGCGGTCCATGACACCCCACACTTGGTCTACCCAATCTCGGGACCGATCCCGCGCGTTCCAAAGCAATGCGACGCGCCCACCAACGCGAAGGATCCTGCGAAGCTCAGCCAACGCAAGATCGGCGTTGAACCAATGAAACGCCTGCGCGATCGTCACGGCGTCACACGAGTCGTCGCGCAGCGGTAGGAACTCTGCAGTCGCGCTCAGGGTCGCGACCCCCGGCAAGGCCTGGCGTAGTTCGTTGCGCATTCCAGCGACAGGTTCAATTGCAGTGAGTTCGCAACCGGAGGCGACAAGTAGACGAGTGAAGATTCCCGTGCCAGCTGCAAGGTCGACGCAGCGTATTCCCGGTGCAAGGCGCAGGTTGGTGGTGATCCATTCGACGGCATCGCCCGGATAGGTCGGACGAGATTGTGCGTAGGTCGTGGCTTCTTTGTCGAATCCTGCGGCGGCTATTTCATGCACACTCATCGTGGAAACGATATTTCATTGAATCGCGCAACACGACCGCGTTACGTCCGTTGAATGCGATGCGATATCCGAAATCCAACAGGCGCAACGCTCGAGTCTGCGTATACCAGGATCGTTCAACGACGACATAGCGCACTCCACGGCGCTGCAGTTGCTCGGTGCCGCAGCGGTCAGGGAATTCATCCATAGCAATCTTCAGACCTCCATCTTTGGCGCTGGCGTCGTATTCGTTGGGTTGCCTTGGAAAAAGGCCGGTGTAGCCGTTCACGATCGGGTTGCGGTGATGCAACGCGGCCAGCATCGACACGGCGGTTGATTCGAACGACGCAGCGCTGCTCGATGCCGGAAACGGAACCATCGCCACCGCTGCGGGTGGCGCGGCTTTGAGATACCTAACCCAGTCAAGCTGCTCCGTCGCGGGTACGCGCTGCAACGGCGCATTGAACGGCACCCCTTCGAGCACGATCAGCAGCGCGAGGCCGTAGACAAGGATCACCGCGGTTGGTCGGTGCCGGTTGCCAAGCACTATCGGAGCTGCAGTCGCCGCGAGTGCGACGAGCACTATCAGAGCGATCTGTACGCCGACCGAATACCGAAACGGACTACGTAGACGATCAAACCCGGGCGCGTAGTCGTACAGCCACCGGTACGGTTTCCCTCCGAACAGCGACAGATGTAGCCCAATGGATGCGGTAAACATTACGACGGCCATCCCGAGTGCGGCTGCGACAACACGGCGTTGGCCCATCCGCCAGCCCGCGAGCCCGCCGATCGTTGCGAATGCGGTCAGGTATAGGCCAGGCGATTCTCGGATCCCATTGCCGTTACCGTCGTCGCGCAATATTGGGATCGTTGCGGCGTCGGCGTATTGATCGATGTAGTCACCCGGATGCGCGCTGAGACCGGTAACCGTTTGGATGCTCCACCGGTCGTTGGCATCGAGTTGGAGTTGCTGCGACCAAAAATATGGAGCGGCAACCGCAACGACGACGAACGCAGCCGCAAGTCCGTGGCGCGCGAGCTTGCGCCATGGAACCGTTCGCCACAGCAGTACTGGCACGGCAATGGTCAGCATGATTGTTAGGAAGATGGCGTAGTACCCGGAGGTTCCGACACAGACAATGCACCACGTTGATGCGCCAAGCAGCGTCGGCAACCGTTGGGTTGACCGGTAGGCAATGAGGCGCTCCAGCGCGAACACCATCGGAAACACGCATACGAGTTGCAGCACGCCGAGCTGGCTCCAGACAAACGGAAGCGCTTGTGTGGCGATGCCAGTCGCAATTGCTGCAGGCCACGTAGCGGTGAGTCGACGGGCCAATACGGCGCCCGCGACGCCGTTGAGTGTGAGAAAGGTCAACAGGACGAGGTTGTATCCACCTGCTGCCCCGACCACGATCCGAAAGGTCGAAAATAAGATTCCAGTAATCGGTTGGGCTTCACTGCGGGCGAATGTGCCTGCGGTTGGCCAAAAGATCGGAGCATCCCAATAGTTGGCGTAGAAATGCTGAATTCGTTGCAGATTCCATTCGAGCGACCAGAGGTTGAACAACGGAACGGTTGCCGTGTCTTCTCGGCCGAGGGGAATATGAGTTGCGAAATGTCGGGCGAGCGGCCATGTCGTCATGATGGCAAAGACACCGTGGATCGCAGCTAAGGCCGCGCCGCGCCGGATCATATGCATGGCCGTGGTTATGGTTTGATGAACCGCAACATGTGTTGGCCTCGCAGGTGGCCCCAGTTGCCGATCACATCAAGTTCCAGCCCGACGATTTCCGCGAGTTTGGCGAAATCCGAAGGCGCGTAGTGAAAATGATTGCGATCGCCGAACGTCGTAACGGGATTCGTCGCGGGAGCCACTATTTCCTGAACGATCGGCGTGAAGCGTTCGGGACCTTCCGGACCGGGAAAGAATGTTGCAAAGAATTGTCCGCCAGGCGCAAAGTTCTTACTCACTTGTGACAGCGCGCGGAAGCAACTGTTCCAGGTCACGTGGGTGAACACTGATAGCGCAATCCCGAAGTCAAACTTGCGGCCAAAATCAATATCGAACGTGTCGGTTTCGCGCAACAACGGGTGCTTCTCGTCGAGTCCGGCATCGCGGCATTCCCGCTTTGCCCCGTCAATCATCTCATCGCTGAGGTCAACACCGCAGTATCGGTCGGCATCGAGATATTTGATGTAGTGCAAACCGCCGCGCAGCACGCCACATCCGAGATCGATGAAATGGTGTTGTGGCGCGAGCCCGCGCGATACCAGGAAGTCGAACTGCTGCAGGCCGATTTCCTCAAAGCGCCCGCCGACTCGGTTACGCAGCTGCCATGGTGCGGTCGGAACTGCGGTGACTTCGGACGCCCGCGCGAGCTGCTGTGACAACGTGCGGCGGTAGCGCGTGAGACGCGATGAAATTCTTGGGTCGAGTGCCATCTAGTCAGTTCCGATGATCATGCCGCCCGCGACTGTCTCCATCGTGCCTTCGTCGACAAGAATGAATGAACCTGTGTGGCGGTTACGCCGATATTCATCGACGAACAGGGGAGCAGTCGTGCGCAATTTGACTCGGCCGATGTCGTTCAGTGACAGCGAGTTGATGGAGTCGTCGCGCGACAGCGTGTTGATGTCGAGGCGATACAACAGTTCGCTCACCTTGGCCCGTGCCCATTTTGTGGTGTGTTTGATTGCGTAAATCTTGTCGGGCTCAAGCTTGGTATTCGGGCTAAACCAGCAGAGTTGCGCCTGGACGTCTTGTGTCGCCATGGGCTGGTTGTTGGGGCGGCAAATCATGTCACCGCGGCTGATGTCGATCTCGTCGGCAAGACGAATGGTGACCGAGGACGGTGGAAACGCTTCATCGACGGGAGTGCCGAGGTGATCTATTCCGGCGATCGTGGTGGTGAATCCCGACGGAAGCACCGTCACTTCGTCGCCGGTGCGGAAGATTCCGCCCGCGACCACGCCCGCGTAACCTCGGTAGTCGTGATGGTCGTGACTCATCGGACGAATCACGAGTTGTACGGGGAATCGCGGGTCGATGAGGTTGCGGTCGGAACCGATATAGACGTGTTCGAGGTGATGTAACAACGTTGGGCCCTCGTACCAAGGAGTCCGTGCAGAATGGGTGACGACGTTGTCGCCTTCCAACGCTGAGATTGGGATGAACGTGAGATCGTCTACGTCAAGTTTGGCTGCGAACTCAGTGAACTCTTGGCAGATCGAGTCGAAGACCTTCTCGTCGTAATCGACCAGGTCCATCTTGTTGACACATAACACAAGGTGACGCACTTGCAACAGCGATGCGATCACCGCGTGGCGCCGCGACTGCTCAAGCACGCCTTTGCGGGCATCAATGAGCACGAGCGCGAGATCCGCGGTGGAAGCACCAGTAACCATGTTGCGCGTGTACTGCACGTGCCCCGGCGT
>SXGT01724495.1_pt1 | contig 16178 bp, 15 predicted proteins | sample 3176221 | NCBI WGS metagenome assembly SXGT01 (sample SAMN11356862, study PRJNA531348) | freshwater metagenome | isolation source: freshwater sample F1-120 | place: China: Fuxian Lake, Yuxi | collected 2017-12-25 | reverse complement strand
TCTCCGTTGGTGCGGGCGGACGAGATCGAGGGATGGACGCCCGTAGGCCTCAACGAAAGACTACGTTGGTACCGGTACACCGTGGGGCAGAGGTTTAAGCCGCACTACGATGGGGCTTTTGTACGGTCACGGGAGGAGCGCAGTTTTTGTTCGGTGCTGTTTTATCTGGACGAGGGGTGTGAGGGCGGAGCGACGCGGTTTTTGGAGCCGAATGGGGAGGTGCGGCTGAGTTTTGTCCCCAAGCGCGGGAGCGTGTTGGTGTTTTTCCATCCGACCTACCACGAGGGAGAGGAGGTTCGAGCCGGGCAAAAGCATGTGCTGAGGTCGGATTTGATGTTTCGACGGGAATAGTAAATATACTTTACTAAATCGGAGTCCCGGACGCGGGGGTAGGTGAGGGTCGAGGTGGGCGTGGGTTCCTTTGCAGGGTTGTCTCCGTTGGCGCCGCGAACGGGCGGCTTGACGGACGCGGAGGTGGCGTCCCAACGCGTCACCCACGGCAACAACGAGATTGTGGAGGTCGCAGGCAATCCTTGGTGGGAGCTTGCCAAGGACACCTTCAAAGATCCGATGATCTGGTTCTTGCTGCTGATCGGCTCCCTCTTTGTGGGCATGGGGGAAGTCGGCGAAGGAGTTGTGCTTTTTGTAGCGATGGTTCCTTTGGTGGGCATGGACGTGGTGCTTCATTGGCGAACCCAAGCGTCAACCTCTGGACTTCGCGGTCAGCTGGCCTCGCGGGTGCAGGTGATCCGCGAGGGCGGCGAGCGCACCATCGATGCGCGGGAGTTGGTCCCAGGGGACTTGATGTCGGTGGGGCCAGGCTTTTTTCTACCTGCGGATGGGATCTTTCAGGCGGCCACCGAGGTGCAGGTCGATGAATCGGTGTTGACCGGGGAGGCCTTTCCCATCCCGAAGCAGGCCGCTTCCATTGACCCTTTTGTGCAAGGCACATCGCCGGCGAGTACCCTTGGATTTGCGGGTACGCGGGTGTTGACGGGAAAAGGACTGTTGCGCGTTCTTTTCACGGGAGCGCGGACCACGTACGGTGAGATCGTTCAGTCCGCCGCGCGCATGCCGTCGGAGCGCACACCGCTGCAAAGGTCGATTGCTACCTTGGTTCAGCGGTTGATCGTTGCCTCCTTAGTCCTGTGTGTGGTGCTTGCTGGCGTGCGACTCGCCCAAGGGCACGGTTGGATGGACGCGTTGATCAGCGCGGCAACCTTGGCGATCGCGGCGATCCCCGAGGAATTTCCGGTGGTGTTCACGTTCTACCTCGGGGTGGGGGTGTATCGACTCGCGCGAAAACGCGCGCTGGTTCGTCGGGCGGTGTCGGTCGAAAACATTGGTCGCGTCACGCAAATTTGTACGGACAAGACCGGTACCATCACCGTGGGCCGGTTGACGCTGGCGCATCGGGAGACGTCGAAGACCTGCTCCGAAGCGGATCTACTCCGGGTGGCGATGGCGGCTTCGGATCCCCTCGGCATGGACCCGGTGGATGTTGCCATCCATGCCCTGGGGAAAGCGGAGGGTGAAGAGGCACCTACAAGGCTGCGGGTGTTTCCGTTCACCGAGGATCGCAAGTGTGAAACGGCGCTGGTGGACGGTCCATCGGGACGAATCGCGTACACCAAGGGGGCGCCCGAGACCGTGTTTGGGAAGTCCCTCCTCAGCGAGGCGGAGCGGTCGGAATGGGCCGAGCGAACGGCGCGTTGGGCTCGGGAGGGCCACAAAATGCTCGCGTGCGCACGCGTCGCGGTCCCGGCGGGGTCGGAAGTGGAGCCCGACCGAGGCTTTGAGTTTTGCGGGTTGTTGGCGTTTGAAGACCCGGCTCGGCCGGAAGTTGCGGATGCGGTGAAGGCCTGTCGGGAGCACGGCATTCGCGTGTTGATGATTACGGGCGATCATCCGGATACCGGCGCTGCGATTGCGCGAGATGTGGGTTTGGGGGGCGCTTCTCCGAGGGTGATTTCGGCGGAGGAACATCGGGAGCAATTTGAAGAGGATTCACTACGCACGCATCCCGATTTCCTGAAGGGCCTCGATGTGGTCGCTCGATGTACCCCTTTGCAGAAACTACGCATCGTGGTTGCGTTGAAAGCGGCGGGGGAGCTGGTCGCGGTCACGGGGGATGGCGTCAACGATGTGCCGGCTCTCAAAGCGGCCGACATCGGGATTGCGATGGGAGAACGCGGATCCCGCAGCGCAAAGGAGGTGTCTTCGATCGTGCTCGCCGACGACAACTTTCGAACGATCGCGGAAGCGGTCTTGGAAGGCCGGCAATTGTTTGCGAACCTTCGGATGAGTTTTGAATACCTGCTGCTGATTCATCTGCCGCTGGTGTTGACCGCCGCCATCTTGCCTTTGTTTGGGTACCCCCTGCTTTATCTGCCGGCGCACATCGTCTGGCTTGAGCTCATGATCCATCCGACGGCGCTGTTTGCGTTTCAAGAAATGCCCGCCAAAGAGGGAAGTCAGCGGCCGCCTCGGTCGTTCTTTGCGCGATCGGACGTGGTTCGGGTGATCGCTTTAGGCCTGGGAGTCACGTTGGCATTGGGAGCGGCGTTCGTCCTGGTTCTACGGAGCTCGGAGGAGGAACACGCACGTGCGATGGCGCTGGCGCTGTTGACGCTCTGGAGTGCAGCCTCGGTAGTGGCTTTGTCGCGTTTGCGAACGCGTGGTGCTTGGGGGATCGCGATAGGAACGGTGTTAGCGTCAGTGTTGCTGATTCAGTTTCCGTTTCTGTCGAGACTGCTCCACCTGAGGCCACTCCACGGTATGGACTGGGGCGCCGTACTGGCGGTTGCCGGTGGACTTGGCCTGATCACCTACGTAGGGCGCAGGTACGCCAATTAGTCAACAGCTTTACTAAATGGCGATCGCTTGTTCCGAGTCGACCGTGGTCACGGAAATTCCGCACTCTTTTAGCTTTTCCGCGAAGGCGGCTTGTGCGCTGGGTTCGCCATGGTTGAGCAGAACCCGTTCCGGCAAGGAGGGCGCCTGGCGAAGCCAACCCAACAGGTCTTGGGCGTCCCCGTGGGCGGAAAGATCGGTCAGCGTGGCGACTTCTGCCGCGATCGGCACCTCCTGCTTGTGGATGCGGAGGGTGGGAACCTTTCCGTAGTTCTCTTGGAGGAAACGGCCTTTGGTGCCGGCGCCTTGCCAACCCACGAACAATACAGTGCTGTTGGGGTCGGGAAGTCGGCGCCGTAAGTGGTGCAGGATCCGGCCTCCGTTCAGCATTCCTGCCGCTGAGATGACCACAGAAGGGCCTTCCATCGCCGTCGCGGCCATGGAATCTTCGGGTGTCCTGGAAATGCGCAGATCTCTAGGGGAGAAGCCGTCTTTTCCACCCGAGAATCCCGAGCCGAAAATGGTCTCCTCCGGGTGCGCGAGCAAGATTTCGGTGGCGGCGAACGACATCGGACTGTCGAGGATGACCGGCACATTTGGCACGAGGCCGTCGTCCTCGAGCCGGCGCCACCGGTACAGCAGTTCCTGGGCGCGACCCACCGCAAAAGCAGGGATCACCAGGGTTCCCCCGCGGGCAAACGTGCGGTTGGCCACCGCTGCGAACTCGGCCTGGACGTCGCTGCGGGGATGGAGCCGATCGCCATAAGTGGATTCCAACACCATCACTTCGCATTCGGGTGGCGCCGCCGGACCCCGCAACACCAACGAACGGTCGTGACCGATGTCCCCTGAAAACACCAACTGACGAGTGATATCGCCGAGTTCGACGTGGGTTTCCACAAAGCTCGCGCCAACGATGTGGCCCGCGCGACCGTATCGGCATTGAATGTGAGGAGAGACCTGGAAAAACTCACCGCGAGGGTGCCGCTCTACCAAAGCGAGCGCTTTTTCGGCGTCGGCGGTGGTGAACAGCGGGATGGCCGGATCGTGCGGTGAATAGTGCACGCGGTTGGCGTATGCGGCTTGCTCCTCTTCCAAATAGGCCGCATCCAACAGGAGGATCCGAAGCAAGTCCGCCGTTCCTTCCGTGCAGTGGATGGGACCGTGCCACCCGCTCTGGACCAAGACCGGCAACCAACCGCTATGATCGAGATGTGCGTGGGTGAGGACGACCGCATCGAGGCTTCGAAGAGGCATACCCAACGGAGTGCGATTGCGGGCGCGCATGGCGCTGTTGCCCTGAAACATACCGCAGTCGATCAACACACGGCGTTCATGCGCAAAAATGGCGGTGCGGCTTCCGGTAACGGTGCCGGCGGCGCCGGCGAATTCGAGAGAGAGACCCATGAGCGTCCAAGGGGTGGTGAGGGCCGAGTTTCGCACAAAGCGGCCGCATTTACACTTTTCTGGCGACCAATCCAAACATCAGCGGGATTCTGGCGGTCCCTTCGGGCCAAACCCAACGGCGCCCATCGGCTGCGATCAGGCCTGGGCAGACCTTGCAGCCGTTTGCGTAGGGATACTCCCGGAGAACCTCTAGAATTAAGCCAGCCTCAGCCAGCGCAGAAACGATCTGGCCGACGCCGTACTGCCAACTCTGGGCAGGGGTGGGGTTTGGCTCGGAGTTTTGAGGGGATACTGCGCCCAACGCGGTGCCTGAGTCGATCACATAGTCGCCTACCGGTTCAACAAAGGGTGCGGTCGCAAAATAATCGTCTTTGGATAGCCGTAAATCGGCGCCGATGCTCCACACGAGCGGGTGGAATTCGACGTATACGAAACGCCCCTCGGGTTTGAGGATGCGGGCAATTCCATTGGCCCAAGCTTCCAAGTCGGGCAGCCAACCGACGGCACCATAGCTGCTGAAGGCGAGATCGAAGCGCTCCGAGGTGGTCGTCAACCAGTTTACCAATTCGGAACGGACGAAGGTGGCGGGGATTTTTGAGGCTTCGGAGAGGTGTTTGGCGAAGTCGATGGCTTCGTCCGAGAGGTCGACCCCCGTGGCCCGGGCACCGCGTCGCGCGAGCCCGAGCGTGTCCTGCCCTGCGTTGCATTGCAGGTGCGCCAGGCGTTTTCCCGCGAGCGGCCCGAGGAGTTCGAGTTCCTCGGGGAATAGGACGTCGCCACCGGAGCGGAAAAACGCTGCTTGATCGCCTTTGTGGGCGTTGTGCTGCCGCGTCGCGAAGTTCCAGCTCTGGCGAGTGTCGTGCGCCGTCATCCCAGGGCATCTAGCAGCGTGATCAACTGGCCGCTTTCGTAGGGGCCTATCCGCCTGCCGGCGTTGATCTTTCGGGCGATCCCGGCGGCGTCGATCGCAGACAACAGGTTGATCAGGCCACAACAACTCAATGTCGCCACCGCAGCAAGTAAGACCAAACCTGCCTTTTTTCGTTGACCGACGAACCACTGCCCGGCACCCGGGAGGAACAGGCTAAGTCCAAATGCGAACAGCACCGAAACCGGAGGTTCAGACCTCGACAAACGGAACCACGGTCACGGGAACGGAAGAACGCTGCACCACCTCTGTGCTGACCGATCCCAGCACCCAGCGAGCGATCGCTCCTTGGCTTCGCGAGCCGATCACCACCAGATCGGGGTGCAGTTGTTCGATGGCCTCCAGGACCACGTCGTCAGCGGCGCCTTCGGTCAACGTCGAGTGAACGCGCTCTTTCCCAAGGGAACGCTCAAGCTCTAGGATGAGGCTTTGAATCGCCGACATCGCCGCACCGGACGGAAACGGCTCGGATGCGACGTAGCCGTCGATCGGTCCGAGTGGGATCATGGTCGGGGTGGAAATGGCGGTGAGCAGCGTGATCTTGGCACCGGACAACCGAGCCAGGTCAGCCGCGAAGTGGGCGGCTTTCAGGGACGTGGGGGAGCCATCGACGGGAACCAACAGGTGTTGCAGCATGCGCACTCCGGAGCGTTTCAACGTACTGTATCCGCATCCAGCGGGTCGAGAGGAGACGGACGCTTACACGCTAATAGAAGCCTTCGCGGCGCGCATACCGGGCGGCGCGTTCGCGATCGTAGGCGGCGGCGTCGAAGCTCTCCCCTAGAAACGATCGGTGAATTTCTCCCACGGTGGGGAGAAGTGTGGGATCGACGAACCGATCCGCATCCCACAGGTGCGAGCGCAGAAACGCTTTCGAGCACTGAGTGTAAGCGGTGTCGATGTCGACCAGAATGCCTAGCTTTGGAATGCTGTTTTCGACGATGCAGCGGGCAAGGAGAGCGGCATCGCGAATGAGGGTGGCGCGGCCGTTGACGCGGAAGGTGTCGGTCACCCCTGGCAAGATAAAAAGCAGACCCACATGCGGATTGTGGAGGATGTTGACCAAGGAATCGGCGATGCGGTTGCCCGGCCGCTCCGGGATCAACAGGGTTCGATCGTCAAGGATCTTGACGAATCCGGGGGGATCGCCACGGGGGCTGACGTCGCAAGTTCCGGCGGCGTCGGAGGTAGCGAGGCACAAGAAGGGAGAAAGTTCGATGAATTTTCGCGTTTCTGTGTTGATGCGATCTTGGACTTTTGAGCAGACGATGGGCGAGGGATGCCCAATCAACGCCCGCAGATCGGCTTCAGATGCTAAGGTTTCCGTGGTCAGGCGGTGCATTTCCCCTCCCAAGCGTATAACCAAAGGCAGAGTAGTACTTTGGCGGAGCGGTGTCGAGGTGGGGCGTAGGCGCTGCTTCGATGCTCAGACGAATGCAAAACGGAGATGGTACTTGCGTCCCTTCACCCTTGATGAATTTCGGAGTGATCCGCTGGAGCTTGCCCCCGCCCTGCTGGGGGCAACGCTGATCCATGAGCTTCCCTCGGGAGAACGCGCGGTAGGCCGGATCGTGGAAACCGAAGCCTATCGGGGAGAGGAGGATCAGGCCTGCCATGCCAAGGCAGGTCGCACCAAGCGCACCGAAGTGATGTATGCCGACGGTGGATGTGCCTATGTGTACCTGATTTATGGGATGTACCACCTCCTGAATGTGGTGTGTTGGCCACAGGACCAACCGGCGGCGGTGTTGATTCGGTCGATTGAACCGATCTCCGGGATCGAAGGGGATACACGTGGACCGGGACGGCTTACTCGGGCGATGGGGATCGGCCGCGAACACAACCGGCTGCGGTTTGGGGAATCCAGCTTGCACCTTTACCATGGGTCGGATGAGCCGAAGGTGGCGACCGGGCCTCGGGTGGGTGTGGACTATGCGGGAGAATGGGCGGCAAAACCGTGGAGGTTCTGGATCGACGGATCGAAATGGAGAAGCAAGTAGTCAATCGGTTGACTACTTGAACGCCGAGCGGCGGCGAGATAGGGACGAACATGGCTTCTAGTCCCCTGTTTCACCTGTTTGAGCCGACCCTTTCGATGGCGGACGCTGCCGTCGAGGCCGCCTCCGATGCGCCGTTCAGCTATACGCCGGTGGGAGCGACGGCGGGCCCCTTGCCAGAGGGGTTCGACCACGATGTACAACGTCAGCCGGTGGGCGCGGGAGTGGACGATTGGGAGCGCGCTAAGGCGGCGATTCGCAGTTGGAAGCAGTTCGATCTGCCTTGGGTCAGGTTCTACCACCCGGAAATGGCCCTCCTACCTGGAGCTGTGGTGGTGTTCGCCGCGCGGCCGATGGGGTTGTGGACGCTGAATCTGTGCCGCATCGTGAGCGTTTTCGATGAGTCCGATGCTTCGACGGCGCGTTTTGGCTTGAGCTACGGCACGCTGGAGGGGCATTCGGTGTCGGGCGAGGAGCGGTTTGAATTGAGCTGGGACCATCGGACCGACGATGTTTTTTTTGAGATTCGGAAGTTCTCGCAGTTTCGCCATTGGCTGGTGCGGGCGTCGGCACCGGTGGCACGCCGGATTCAGGCAAAGTTCAGCCGGGAAGCGATCGATTCGGTGCGCCGGGCGGTGAGTGGTGAGCGAGGGAACAGATCCGGTTGACGTGGAAAACGAGATGCTGTACATTTGTTCAGTATGAGGTCTCCATGGTTCCACTGTCCCGGATCGTCTGCCTCGATCTCGACACCTTTTTTGTGTCGGTCGAACGCCTCTTGGATCCAACGCTCGTTGGAAAGCCGGTGGTGGTGGGCGGCACCGGATGGCGTGGGGTGGTGACCTCCGCCAGCTACGAGGTGCGTCGGTTTGGCGTTCGTTCCGGCATGTCGATTGTGGAGGCGCGCCGGTTGGCGCCAAATGCGACTTTCGTTGGGTCGAGTCACGGGGTATATGGTGAGTATGCCGCGAAAGTGCGGGGGATCTTGGAGCGGTGGTGTCCGGTCGTTCGCACGGCGAGCATCGATGAGTTCTTTCTGGACTTTCATGGATGTGAGTCCCTGTATCGCCACCCGGAGGACGCAGACGGCGATGCCACGGTGGAAAGGGTGGTATGGAGCCTCCGAGGCGACATCCAGCGGGAGTTGGGGTTGCCCGCGTCGGCCGGTATCGCAACCACGCGACCGCTGGCGAAGATCGCGAGCGGCCTCGCGAAGCCGGCCGGAGTTCGCATGGTGCGAGCGGGGGAGGAGCTTGCCTTTGTTCGCGATCTCCCCGTGCGGAAGTTCCCGGGGATCGGTGGCGTTGCCGAAGCGCGGTTGAAGGCTTCGGGGATTCATACGCTCGGGGATCTGTTGTCTCGCGGCGGAGAAAGCTCGGATTCGTTGCGGCGAGCGGTATTTCCGGAGGAACTGGCCGCCCTCGGCGACGATCGCCCGGCGTTTCAGGAGTACGACCAGGGCGGCACCCATGGCAGCATCTCCAACGAAACCACCTTTCATATGGATCTGGGCGACCGCCAGGTGCTTTGCGATCGGCTGCGGGCGTTGTCGGAGCGGGTCTGTTGGCGGCTGCGCCGCCGCGGAGTCAAGGCGCGCACGGTGGGTTTAAAGCTTCGCTATTCGGATTTCCAGACGCTCGATCGCAGCCAGACGATTCCGGCTACCGATGCCGAGGGAGTGGTCCTTGATACGGTCTGCACGCTCCTGGATCGCGCTCGAAGGCGGGATCTGCCCGTGCGTCTCGTGGGCGTGCGCCTCTCCAACTTTGTCGGTCAGCCCGAGCAGTTGGCGTTGCCGTTTGAAGCGCCACCGCCAGCGAGTCTGGCGATCGACGCCGTGCGAGCGCGGTTTGGGTATGAGGCCATTCGGCTCGGTGCTGCGCGAAGGTCGGCACGATGAGCCGGTTATTCGGCGAACCCAACTTCGAGCGAGTAGTAATGTTGCTTGTCGATAACCTCGATCGCCATACGGCCGGAGATTCCACGAAGCTCCCCGGTTCCCGAGTCGGGTACTACGGTGACCGCCAGCGATGGGGTGCCGCGGTTCATGGTGCCACTGTGCTGAAGCACAAAGGACCCTTGGCGGCCGGCGAGGGTCCCGGTCACCCTTTCGATCGCGACATAGCCCGCCGAACCTGGAGTGTCGGTGCGCGCGGCGATCATTTCGACCGTGCTGGTGGCCACCAAATCCCCCTGAAACTGCTTTTGCAGCTGGACGCGCCCGAGCGTGGTGCCGTCCAGGGTGTCGTAAGGGGGGTGCGGCGTGGAGGTGACATCAAAAGTGCCTTTTGCGAGCATCAATAATCCGGGCATAGGGGTGCACCAGCCTATCGGCATGCGCTTTGGGCGGCGAGTGCGGGGGTAGGCAAAAGTAAACCACTTTACTTTGTGTTAAGCCGTATGCGTAGGACGCTGACATCGCTGGTTTCAGGCGGTGTATCGCCGGGCAACGGCATGTAGCTGCGCCGGTGAGGTATACGGGGGTGGGGGAGCGGTGGAACTCATACCGTTTGGGCTGGTGTTGGTGCTGGCATACGGCGTTCAAACGGCAACAGGCTTTGGCGGCATGTTGGTCGCTTCCGTGCTCGGTTCATTTTTCCTGCCGATTGAGACGATTGCTCCTACGATGACTCCCATTTCGTTGTTGCAGACCGGGTTCATCGCGGTTCGCAATCGCAGGTACACCGACCGGGAGTTGCTGTTTCGTAGCATCCTTCCGGGCCTTGCGGTGGGTATTCCGTTGGGGGCGCTGCTTGGCCTGTTTTTGGACGGCAATGCCTTGCGCGGCGTGCTCGGGTTGATCGTCGGGTTTCTGGTGGTGCGGGACTTGATCGGCGTTGAACCTCCCGCTACTCCGAGCCGGGTGGGAATTGTCAGCGCCGGGGTGACCCAGGGGTTGATGGGCGCGGGCGGACCGTTGCTGCTCTGGTCGTTGGGGCGATTGTCGCTATCGCCTCAAACCCTGCGTGCAACACTAACAACGGTGTGGGTGATCACCGACTCGCTCCTGCTCGGGTGGTGGATCGTACAGAATCGGGTCAACGCAGAGACCCTACAAACCTCGGTTTTTCTGCTTCCTGCGGTGCCGCTGGGGTTGTTGCTCGGGGAGTTCGCGTTCAAACGCCTGGATGCGGCGATGTTTAAGAAGGCGCTGACCGTCGGGTTGGCGGTGATGGCGGTGTTGTTGTTGGTGAATTCGTTGCGGTAGTAAGGGCGTTGACGGATTGGGTCGGAGCGGACCCTGGGACTAGGGGGGCAGGCGTTAGGGTGAGATCCGGGAAACCATGGATGTTAAGCGGAGTTCGGGGTCATCAGGCTCACATCGAACGTCGGCGAGGAGCCTGTCCCTCCCGACGTCGTACACCCGAACTCCCCGGTCCGTGATCGTCATGTGCGACACGAAGCCGCTGTCGGTTTCGACGGGGATGCTGCGGCGACTCTCGTAGACCTCGTAGTGTGCTCCGGTTGTAGAAAACGAAACGATGTTGTTGTCGTCGTCGATGTGCTTGGCGCTAAATCCATCTTCCACAGTTAGCTCCACCTTTTGGGGAGTGCCGAACCGGTAGCGGATGCCCGCGCCCGGTTTCGCGGAAGGCACGATACAAAGGGCGACATGCTTGCCGCGCGAGGTCGTGCATTCGAAACCGGTGTCCTCGCCGTCGCACAGGCTGCGAGGTCCTGGCGGTGGCGCATTGGGCGCAGGCTCAGCCTGATGTGCGTGTGGGGACCCGGTGTCGGCGTCGGGTGCTCCCGGAGGAGGGAGGGGACCGGCGCACGCGAGGGAGAGCATGACGGTGCATGAGGTGATCTTGAGGTGCATCATATCGTCCTTTTCGATAGCGGTTCGGGTTCACTTGGCAGATCGTGAATGGACCGGCTTGTTCCTAAACCACAGATCGATGCCGATTCCGCCTTGGATGTAAAAAGCGCCAGGTCGATTGGTGTCCTGCAGGTTGGCACCGGCTTGCAGCACCAACCGAGGTTTGTGAATTCTACCCCACGCGGGATGTGGAATATAAACCAAGGTTCCGCCAACCCGCATCCGCGAGTTCCCGTCGGCGAAGGTGGTCGCATATTCAAAGTAGGGACCGACCAGGAGTTGTGCGGGATCGGTGCCTTCCCACGCTTGAAAGAGGATAAAAGAGGTGTTCGCCACGATTCCGTCGTGTTGCGCGATCAGCCGGTCGTACAGGCGTTCGTGTTGATAAGGACCGTCAAAACCGTCCAATAGGTAATAGTAAAGGTTCGTACTATTTCGAACCACCACCGGACCAAATTTGAATTGGACGGTGGGCTGTAGCGAAAACCGGTGCCCCAAACCGGCTTCTTCTTCGCCTTCGCGAGCGTCTTCGACAGCGTCGCCGTAGTCGGCGTCCGCCGAGGGGTAGGACAGCATGTATCCGACCGCTCCAAAGTAAGGGATCAGATGGTACTCTGCGCGGAGTTTAAAGATCTTGATCGGAAGCCACTCCACGTGGGCGCCGACTTCAGCGAAAGCGGGGGAAACGACAAGATCGGCGCCGGTTTCCCAGTACACTCCGTCGAACAACTTCGAGCCGTCGCGTCGGTAGGTGTCGCGGTAGATCGCGGAGGTTTCTAGCGCGATTCCGACCGGTTGGGTGCGAAACCGAAGGTCGATCGGCATGAAGAAGTGGGTGTCCAGGTCCGGCTTTGGTTGGGGGGCAGGAGCCGAGGGTTCGGCTGCCCAAGCGGTCGCAGATACGAACGCTAACCCACATGCCACCGCGCGAAAGCCCATTTGACCTCCGAGGTCATGGTACACCAAATGGAGGAAGGGGCGGACATTTGTCGCCAAGAAGCGAAGGACTCAGCTCACTCGGGCGCCGAACAAATCCACAGCGAGCGCTTCTCGACCGTCGGGAAGCACATTGAACATCCGAAAACTGAAGTGATCCGGGTCACACCAGTCCAGCACGATCCGCCAGCCCCAGGCCGGGGAACCGTCGCCCGCCGAGTAGGTGCCAAACAGGAAAAGCATGCTTCCCTGCTGGTAACCATTGAGGGCCATGCCGGAGGAGGCATGAAAGGTGTCCGTGAAGTCGCCGCGGCACGAAGGGGCAGGTCCACTGAGCACCAGCTCGCCCTCTCTGGACGCGCCATCGTGTGCCCAGCGCACCGACAGGCGGTCGGCCGCGACGATGAGCGTTCCATCCGAAACATGGGCGGGAGTCCCTGGCATGAACCAGAGACGGTTGGTTCCCGTAAAGCGGCCGTGGTGGGATGCAGGAATCATGGGGCGATTCTACCTCGCGTTTCGGCGCGTGCAACTACCATGATCCCTCCGGCCCGCCATACGCCCCAATGTCGCTCACCGACCCATCGACATCCAGGATCAACGCCGAACCCGCATCCCGCAGCGGCGAATCGTCGGTCAGGTGAAGATCCCAGTCGCGCGTGTCGTTTGAACGGGTGTCGACATACCCTGGTTCGTCCTCGGCTTCGGTGATCGGGTGGAGGGTGCTCTCGTAGAACGCTGCGCCGTAGCTGTTTTCATAGAAATAGGTGGAGGTCTCCGTGACCGAGCCGTAGCTCAGCCACAGGAAGTCACCTTCGCCCTGGTCGATCGCGCCCTCGCCGAATTGATTGCCGGCGATAGCGGTATTGACCAGTTGAAGCGAGGTGTCGCCCTGCCAATTGTTGGCGTAGAACAAGGCTCCGCTGTAGACAAACGGAACCTGAATGTTCGCGAGAATGTCCACGTTGGTAAGCGAAAGGTTGGCGCCGGTTAGCCGGAACCAACCGTAGGTGAGGGTGCCTTCATTTTGGTGGTTTCCGGAAAAAATGACGTTCGTGAAAGATGTGGTACCCAGGGCGATGTCGATGCCACCGACGTAGCCGGTGGCTGCCGATATTGCATTGTCCGCGATAACCATGTGGGAGGCTTCCCAGTCGCCGTGGGTCGCCATGAGCCACGATTCGTTAGGACCGGTGCCGAGCATTTCGTTGTTGACGAAAAGGACGTGGTCCCAAATTCCTGCCGCGTTTGTGCCGACTAACACCCCTTCGCCTGCGATCCCGTTCGACGAGATTTCGCCGTTGGTCAACGAAACCGAGGCTTGATCGCCCACGCAGAGCACCCCGGTGATGTTGTCGACGCCGGCCACGGTGTTGTTGGTGATGGAGAAATCGTCCAGCGAAAACTCTGATCCCTCGCCGCTCACGTAGAACATGCCGTTTACGCTGTCGTCGTGGCTCACGTGGACATCGGCCACCGTGAGCCCATCGGCCACGAGGCTGGCGTACTCTACTCGCCCGACGGCTCCGTCGAGTGGGCCTGAGACAAGCTCCCCCACGCCAATGTCCGAGATCGCCACGTGGGTGAGAGTCAGGGAGCCGCCGTCCACATCAAAAGCGCGGCCGTTACCGGATATCGTGAGGCTGTACAGGTGGGCGTCAGTGTCGACAAAACTAAGGATATTCTCGTCATTTCCGGTGATTACAACGTCCCCGACGCCGACCAGAGTGACGGCGGAGGTGATCACGGCTCCGCCGGTGTAGGTGCCCTCGGCGAGGCAGTACAGGGCGCCGTCGGCGGCGTTCTCCATGACTACCGCCAGGTCAAAGTTATTGTTAATAGCGATGTTTCCAGGATCGACACTGTCGTCACAATTGTTGTCGACGTTGTCGCACGGCAGCTCTTCGGCGTCGGGGCGGACGAGGGCGTCGTTGTCGTTGCAATCGGTGGAATCCTCTACAAACCCCTCCGGGATCTCGCAGGCGTCGGTGGTGACGTCAAAGTCGCCGAAGCCGTCGTCGTCCGCATCCGCGTAAAACACGGAGGCATCGACAGCTTCATCGTCGACGAGGTCATTGCAGTTGTCGTCGACCTCATTGCACAGCTCGGGCGCGCCTGGAAAGATGTCCTCGTTATCGTCGTTGCAATCGGTGCCTTCGAGAAAGCCGTCGCCGTCGGCATCCACCAAGTCGGTGTCGGCATCGGTGTCAACGGGAAGGTCCGTGTCCGCTGGATCGGAATCCTCCGGCCCATTGCAAGCGATCGTCGCCGAAAAGAACAGAACCGACCAACGAGCCATGCCGCCCTCCGGCGACACGCTACCGCTTTCCCGGAGGCCTGCCAATCGTCGGGGGAGGAAGGGAGTTCGGGGAGGGGTTTCGTTCGCATCGCCCGACCCGGTGGGACCCAGGTGATCTCGCGCGGAACGGCCGTTCGCGTCAGCGCCCTTCGTTAACATTTGTTAACGAACCGTGGCCACAGCAGGTGTCGAAGGTGGGGGTCGCGGCGATGTTTCGTCGTCGCCGGGCGGTGGTGCCCGGGGTGATCAACAAGGTGGTGGCGTTCTTCGTGGGCATTCTGCACCGCGGCCTGATCTTGGATCTCACCGGCCGGTTGATGGAACGCGCCAACCGCGCTTAGAACGCGGATGGTCGGCGCTACTCCAACCAGACGCCCAGCGGGCCGCCAAACGCGCCGATGTCGCTTTGGGTGCCGTCCGCATCGAGAATGTCGGCGTTTCCGGCATCGATCAACGGGGACCCATCGTCGAGGTGAAGATCCCAATCGGCGGTTTGTTCTGCGGTGACGTCGACATAGTCCGCACCTTCCTCGGATTCGGTGACCTGAGAGTTGTTGCTGGCGTAGAACATCGAGTCGTCGCTGTTGCCATGGTAGAAGTTCGAATCCAAAGAAACCGCGCCGTAGCTCAACAACAGGATGTCGGCCTCGCCCTCGTCGGGGATGGTTTCGCCGAATTCGTTTTCGGTGATTGCGGTATTGGTAATGCTGATACTGGTGTTTCCGCTCCAGTCATTCGCATAGAACAGCGCCCCGCTGTAGATGTAGGACGTCTGAAGGTTGGCCACGATGCTGACATTCGTGAGGTTCAACGAGGAACCTCGGACCATAAACCAGCCGTACGTGTAGTTGCCGCCCGTTTGGGAGTTGCCGGAGAAGATCGAGTTGGTGATCGTCGCTGTGGCGGTGTACACGTACACCCCGGCGTGGGTCGCGGCCACGGTGGAATTGTCGGCGATTTTCAGGTGTGAAGCGTTCCATTCGCCGACGACCAACGCGAGCGTGCCGCTTGCGGTTCCGCTGGCAACGCTGTTGGCGACGACATTTACGCCCTGCCAATCGCCGGTGACGTCGGTGAGGTTTGAGGAGGAGGTTGCGGACGAAAGCGTGTTGTTGGCGATTTTGCCGTCTGAGAGGTCGAAAATCGGGAAGCCCTGGGTGAAAAAGATCCCCGTGGCTGCGCCGTCGGTGGCGATGGTGTTGTCCGCGATTTCGAAATCGGTGAGGGTGAGCTCGGAGGTGCCGTCGACATAGAAGAGCCCTTCAAAAGGTGCATCTTCATCAAAGCTCAGATCCGTTACGTGGAAGTCCTGCGCGTTCAGGGCCCCGTCCAAGAGTCGGACAGCGGCGCCGGAGATCACCTCCGGAGAGCCGTTGATTTGCAGGCCCGTAATTTCGATATTGTCGGCGGTCACCGAACCACCTTGGACGTCGATCGCACGTCCAAACCAGGTGAGAGTTACCCCTTCGATGTGCACATCGGCGCCGGATACCGACAGCGCGTAGTCACCATTTCCGCGGATGATGACTCCTCCTTCGCCGATGATCGTCAGATCGTGGTCGACATACGCGCCATTGGAGTAGATTCCCTCCGCCAAACACAGCGCTTCCCCGTCGGGCGCATTGTCGATCGCCGTCTGTAGCGATTCATCGTCGGTAATGAGCGTGTTGTTTGGATCAATGACGGTGTCGCAGTCGTTGTCGATGCCGTCGCAAGGCGCATCTTCCGCGTCGGGATGGATGTCGGCGTTGGCAGGATCGCAGTCATCGTCATTTTCTGAGAGCCCATCGTCGATCGCGCACGCCTGCACGGGGGAGTCGGGATCTCCAAAACCGTCGCCGTCAGCATCCTCGTAAAAGGTGAGGGCATCGACGGGATCGTCGTCGGCGATGTCGTTGCAGTCGTCGTCGAGGCCGTTGCAGAGTTCGTCAGCGCCAG
>SXGT01846064.1_pt1 | contig 16179 bp, 25 predicted proteins | sample 3176221 | NCBI WGS metagenome assembly SXGT01 (sample SAMN11356862, study PRJNA531348) | freshwater metagenome | isolation source: freshwater sample F1-120 | place: China: Fuxian Lake, Yuxi | collected 2017-12-25 | reverse complement strand
GTATTTATTTATATCGCTTACATAGTCGTTACTACTGGCCATATTAAACAATCTCCTTCAATTGATAATCACAAATGTAATCAAAATCATTACTAACACAAATACCCGCATGTTCAGCTTCTTCTTTAGTCATTTCATTAACCTTAGTAGATCGCTCCTTGACTTCACCCCAACAAATGTGTTCGACTGAATCATCCCAACCTTCACAAGCGTAATATTTTGCACAATCAATACCGATGTTAGCGGCTTTTCTTGCTTCTTCGGCAGTATCATGTAATTCAAACCCATCACCTTCTGGGTCATAGCTAAAATATTTCATTATTCTAATCCCTCCAATGCTTCTGTTAATAATTCAATCTGATGTCGTAATCTATCATGAATATCAAATAACCCATCCAACCATTCTTGCCCCATATCTAATTCTCCGGCGTAATATACTTCTCTTTCGTATGTTCGACTAATAACATATCGCTGAAGTACATCTTCTTCAGATGGAAATTTCATAATATTGCCGAAGTCTGAAATTAGCCATACAACATTACGATGTCCACCTTCTACCACTTTATATACCACAGCATTAGTGTGTTCTTGTGGATTCTTTGTGGTTAATGGTATTCCTACTTTTAATTTCATTTATCCTCTCCATTATCCAATACTAACACACAAATCTCCCCACCAGCAGGAGTATAGCTACCATTAGGGAGTCTCCAAGTACCGCTACGATTATCAATATACACATTTCCTGTAGTCTTTGCAATCATTTTCCCACCGCAATTTAGAGTTTTCTCTTTAGCGATAGGGTATGGTGCTTTTGGTGGTTCATATGTCATTAAGGATATGAATATAAACACTGTTACAAACAGTGTTAACACAACCTGTAATATTTCCATTTTATCCCAACCTAATTTAGTTTTCATTTAAACTTCCTCCAAGCGTTTATACGCCATTATTATCTATAGCAGTACCTTTGGATAGGTACACCCATTATAACCTCTCTACAACTCTTCTACGCAGCTTAATCGGCATTCTAAAGCTTAATTCCTAGCAAGTCTGCACGAACAGCTAATAAAATATCCATCACCATAGAGTCATCTTTAAATCTGTCGTACATTCTATCAATAATATTCTTATCATAGAAATCCAGATTACGGCTAGACTCAACAGCCACAAATTCAAAGATTGCGTTGTATGGGATATTGACATACATTCTAGTTAATGTCAATAGGTCATGGATTGATTGTTCATTTATTTGCATGGTAGTGTCCTCATGTGTTATCAATGTTGGTCATCTTACACTTATACATTGGGATTGTCAATATCTATTTTGATTGAAATTTGTTGTTGACATATTTGGGTGGTTGGTGTAGTATTGGTGTTTGTTGGTAATTATTTTAAGGATATTTACCTTAACCTATTGACAAATCCACATTAGCATGTATCATGTTGGTATGTTGAGCAACTAAGGAGTCATTATGTATCGTTCTATTGAACAGATTGTAGAAGCATTACACACAGGTAAGACCACACTGAAGTCTATGCGTAATCAAGTTAGTCGTTACCGTAACATCGGTAATCTTGAGTGTGTCATTTTATATATGACAGCAATTGAGACTTATCTGCATGAGAGTAAACAGAAGGATTTATTGGATGGAAATGAAGAATGAAAATAGCATGAACCTTAGTGCTACAAGGGATACAGAGATTCGCTACACTGATAATGTAGACAGCCTTCTCTTACCTGCTCTTACTTCTTCTTCTACTCTACCTATACCTGTTAGAGGTTACTATAATCTAGTATATAATTTAAGTAAGAATATGGTAGGATTATATTCTACTTTAAGAAAGATGTATTCTATACACTATTCTACTTCTAACTTAAATGAGATAGAAGCTAGTTTAGAGTGCTTAGCTTATAACTTGATTAGAGCAGTAAAGTTAAGTCAGTCAGAACTAAGCTTCTCGTCTGATCGTAATAGGTATAACAATGTAATGCTTAACGGAAGGAAGATACCTACAGGTGTAGGGTATTCTGGTACAATGAAAGTTATAAATATGCTAGAAGACAAAGGGTTGTTAAGTTGTGTAAAAGGTTATAATATCAAATCACCTTTTGGAGATAAGGTGAAATCCGGTTATATATCACTAACACAAGAGTTAATCGCCCTTGTAGAGAGTAATGTGGATTTAGAGAAGATTAAGATAGGAGTGAGGAATGATGTACTGTTCCTCAGAGATAAAAAAGGTAATGACCTTGAATTTTTATCTAACAAATATACGAAGGAGATAATTACTGTGCTGAATAAATACAACAAGATGATGAACAAATGCGATGTTCGTATAGGGGATGTACAGCTTGATACTGGCTTAGCTAGAATATTTAATACTGACTTTGAGCATGGTGGGAGGTTATACACCTCCGGTAATTCTTATCAAGGTTTACCTGCGTTTATGCGGAACAAGATTACGATTAATGGGTTCCCTACAGCAGAAGTGGATATTAAGGGAAGTCATATTAGTATATTACATACTCTGTGCAATAGTAGACTACTTGATGGGTACGACCCTTATGAAATTGATATGGAGGGTATAGCCGACTATGACATGAAAACAATGTCTTTAATGTTGTGTCAACATGATGCTGCTCATAATCCATTCCGTAATTTGGTGAAGGTTGCATTACTGATTATGATTAATGCTAACAATTATCAAACCGCTAAGGGTGCATTAGAAGCTAAAATAAACGACCAATTATCTCATACCGTTGCTGCCCTCGATAGTATGGACGATTTACAGTTATCGGTACTTCCTCTGTGCGGTCTGAAAGATGTTAAGGTTGATTTACTTTTCAAGAAAATAAGAAGTAAACACTCCGCAATTAAAGAGCATTTCTTTTCTGGTGCAGGCGTGTGGTTGCAGAAAATGGAAGGGGATATATTTACAAAGGTTATTGAGAGGTGTATTGAGAAAGATTACCCTGTACTAATTATACACGACAGTTGCCGAGCTGATGTTAGATATATTAAAGAGATAGGTGAATTCCTCACCACTGCTTGGTTTGAAGTGGTTGGAGATGTAAGTAATCTTAAATTAGAATACGAATTTTAAATAACCCCTTGACAACCAAAAGCAAGGATGCTAACATTAGCAAATCAAATAAAAGGAGAACACAATGAACAACATTACAAAATTAGCAGAATACGAATCTCGGAAAAAGAGTTATGGGATCGCATATTTATTGTGGATATTATTTGGTTGGGTCGGACTACACGCAGCCTATCTAAATCAACCAGTGATAGCTATCATGTGGGCGATTCTCACATACTTAACAGTTACAGATCCAGCTACATTCCTTACTATTTATTTTGTCGTATGTTTGATTGAATGGATTCGTGTGTATTTATGTGTGAAAGCAAATAATGATGCAGCTTTAATTTGGTTGAAACATTCTGATGAGAATGGTAATCTCAATCCTCAAAATAACCACCCTACAAGCGTCTAGGAGCTATTATCTAGGTTGAGTAGGGTGAATGTATAGGTTAGGTATTATAATTGATTGTAGGGCGTTTTAGGCAAGCTAAAACAGAGTGTTTAAAATTGATTAAAAATATTTTAAAATAATGCTTGACTTTTAGATATACTGTGTTATATTTGTCTTGTTGATACTAATGCGAGTCAATAAGATATTCTTTACTACCATAAAAGATTATCTAAAGAGTCCCTAATATTATGATGCCACTGCTAACCACAGTGTTGGTAATATTAGCGTAATATCTAAGTAGAGCAACTTTCGGTAGATATTGCGTTAGCTGCAAAGCACTAAAGAAGTTGCCGGATTCACAACCGTAAGTAAGTGGTTCTTACTGTGAATTTATTGATTTGATGTTTTGCATCCTACGGGAAGTACAACCGTTGAGGTCGAAGCGGCAAACATCAAATCAATGAGTTGAATGCAAATCACCAGTTGCAAATGGGTAACTATGGGGGTTCTCGTAGTCAGGTAAGCATGTTTAGTTGTATCAGCAAACACAACTCATTATTAATTAATAGCCTCTAAGCTCATACAGATTGAGCATCCGACTCATAATCGGAAGGTAGATAGGTGCAAATCCTTCAGGGGCTACCAATCCTTTCCTAATTCCAATCAACAAGAAGTTCCTCCTATGTCCAATCGTATATTCACAGGGTATATTTTTTCCTGTATCTGTTGTAACCGCAGCTTAGATACAAATGAATCAACCCGTACATATCCCAAATCGCCTGAATTAATAGGCTTATGTAATACATGCTTACACAAGAGCAAAGATATTCATTATGCTTATGAATTTGAACATTCTGCATTAACTGAATCTAGTAAGATTGAAGATAAATATGATCCTAACAGATAAACAGTGTTCCTTACTCGGTGATATTATTTTAGGATTAATTTGGTTTATTATATTCTTAGTTCTGTTCTCTAGCACAACACTACCTTATTATTTAATCATAGCTCTATCTGCAATCATACACCCTGTAATGTTATTTACTCAAACCACTAAAGATTTTATTGTTAAATATAGAAATATTTAAATTTATTTATCTTAGGGTATTGACATTTAAGATATTAATGATAGAATCAGTTGTAGATGGGATTATTTAGTTCCTAATTTATATTTAAAGGCATACTATGTCAGAAGAAATTATTGATAATGTATCTGATGATACATCTCCGAAGACCGTTGAACGTGATGATAAAGGAAGATTTAAACGAGGCGCTGCTTCACCTAACCCACGTGGTCGGAGAGTAGGTAGCAAAGGAAAACATAAAGCTTCAAAGATGACATTGGAAAATATGTTGTTCAAAGCTGGCCCAGACGCTCTCAAGAAAATTATGACTATGGCTAATGACGCATTAGCTAAAGGTGATGCAACAACAGCATTCAAATGCTTAGTATTTATCTCTGGTAAATATTATGAGCTTGTTGTTCACAATGAAAAGATTTCAATTCAAGAAAAGCAATTAAAAGATAAAGAGAAAGACAACGAGGAAGAAGAATCTTCCAATGGCTACACTACTGTAGAATTTACTCCTTTTAAAATCGCTTAACAATTTCCCAATACAATAACGACATCAACCTTTAGCTATCTCCTAGCTTTCCTCCTCTCCCATACGTCGAACGTCCTCCTCCGTTCATCTCCTAGGCGTATGGGAGCTTTCTTTTCTGCAATAGAAAAGCACACAGATGTCTCAATTAACATTTTATTTAGAGCTTTAAAACAATGCAAATTATTAATGATTCATTTCATGGCTTCCGTCAATTCGCTGCTGGTATTCTCTCACATGGTAAAACATTAGGTGAATGGGTATCATGCCGAGATTTACAATCTACACGATTAGGTTTATCTGTAGTGATTGGTGGTGATGAAATTAAAGTAGCCGATGGAAGTGATTTACTTCGTGAGCTTATCACTGGTGCTAAATCTGGTAAATTATCTAAAGATGAAGCTGATGTAATTGCTTCTCAATTGGATATGATTTCTCCTCGATATGACCATCGCAAATGTATGTATTTTTGTGAAATTATTTTAGCTGACACATTGACAGATGTAGTGGAAGTTGCTACAATTGAAGCTGATGTGGCTACAGAAGGTTTAGATACTCCAGTCAAGAAAAGTCGTCCAGCTAAGAAATAATTGGAGGGTAGTATGGAAGCTAAAAGTATCGAATGGCATAAAAAGAATGCTGAACGTAGTGAAAGGTTTTCAGAATATTACTGTAAATTACTTGGTTTAACTAAAGATGATTTACGTAATCTGAAAGTTAAACACTAAAGAATTTGGCAATCCTCACATGGAGTGGTTTTGCCATCTTATATTATAGAGATTATTTTCCACTAGGTTAATATCCCTCTATATAAAAAGCCTGACCCGTCCCTACCACATATTACCAATTAGAGGTATGTTGTCGTAGGTTGGCTACTTGTCCTATGAAAGATTAGGTTGTGAGCGATTCCATAAAAGTTTAATTCTGGGATAGAAACATTGCTGCTGGATATGTTGACAGATAACTACTGTCTAAAGTTACCCAGAGAATGTTAAAGTTACACAATCTGAATAACACGTTATGGAAGCTATATCATTGTGAATTAGCAAAGTATGCGAAATATAGACACTCGTTGGTTATATTGAAATGGATTGTGTATTGGTGAGTCACTACCTTAGTGTGAAGTTGAAATAATTATATGACAGAGACAATACTGATTAAAATTGTGACACCTAGGAGAGACTAGGATTTATTGCATTCCTCTGGTGTAATGGTAGCATACCGGTTTCCAAGTCCGTTGGTCAAAGTTCGATTCTTTGGGGGTTTGCCCTTCTATTTCGCAAGTAGAAGTAAAATATGAAATAATGTACAAAGACTTTATTAACATCTGTCTTTGTATTTGGGTTTGTACATATTCCCTTGCGAAGATGCGAGGATAGATGATTAATGAGGTTTTGATTTTTGTGAGAAATAAAAGTAAGTTAATTTTTGGAGTAGGTATTAACGATTCGTCTGAACCTGTATCAGAGAGGGTGATGATTGAAGGTAAGGCCAAATTTCTTTGGAGATGTCCTTACTACGTGAAGTGGGTAAGTATGTTCGCCAGATGTTATAGTGAATTAGAACTTAGAAAGTATCCAACTTATAAAGGTTGTCATGTATCTAACGACTTTTTAAAATTTACAGACTTTAAGAAATGGGTTGATTCTCAACCTAACAAAGATTGGGCAAATTGTCACCTCGATAAAGATATTCTTCTTGAAGGTAATAAAACTTATTCACCAGAAACATGCGTCTTTGTTTCAAAAGAACTGAATGTATTTTTGACTGAATCTACTAAGTCTCGTGGTGATTACTTAATTGGTGTTACTTATCACAAAAGAGATAAGGTATTTGAAGCCAAGTGTAACAACCCTTTTGCTGAGAACAGAGAAGAAGGTCGTTATTTAGGAAGGTTTTCTACAGAGTTAGAAGCACACTTAGCTTGGAAGTTAAAGAAGCATGAATATGCTAAGACATTTGCTGAATTACAAACAGATCCTCGTGTTAGTGAGGCTTTAATAAAAAGATACAAGCCAGATTAATTCTGGCCTTTTCTATAGCACATTATATAGTGTTCTATACAAAAGGAGATTTAATGACTAAACAAAAAGCAGTTGCAGTTCCTTTCGGACCAACATCTGAAAAACAACAGATGATTATGGACTGTGAGGCACAAATACTCATTATGGGTGGTGGAGTTTAAGCGCCACAATATACAGTAATGTATATTTAGAATCTACCTAATTCGGTGAAAGCTAAGGCAATTGCTATGCTAATACCGAGCCAAGCGTAAAGGCGTGTGTGGAGGTCAACCCAATGTCAGGGTGTAGGAATCAAGTGATTCTGAAACGGTAGACTCCTAGTAATAGGATGAAGATATGACCCGAACCTACTGGAAACGGTAGAGTGATTAACGATCACATAATGTAAAGGCTGCTGGTTCAGGTAAATCTTACTTGCTCCAAATGCTCCCCTTAAAGTTTATGGATGATCCTAAAGCTAATGCTATTATCTTCCGTAGGACTACAGTACAAATTAAAGGTTTAGGTGGTGTATTCGATACCGCTCGTGGTATGTATATGCAACTACCAGACCGACTCAAACCTAAAATGTCCGACCACGCTTTAGAAGCAAAATTCCCCACTGGCTTCAAATTAAAATGGAGTCACATGGAGCGTGAGGTGGATAAGTTTAATCACCAAGGTTTGCAATATACTTTTATAGGATTTGATGAAGGTACACAGTGAATTACGCGCTGCCTACCATAGAAATATGATAGTGAATAATCTCTTTAATTGCTGGAAACTCTCACTGAGACAATCAGCAGCCAAGCTTTACATTTCGTAATGTATTGAAGGTTCATCGACTAGCCGCAAGGCGTAGGGCTAAGTAGCTCGAAACGGGAGACACCTAACCATTCAGTTGTAGGTGATGATATAGTCAGGACTGCATGGTGACATGCAGATGCAGAAAATTCTGCTGGTACAGCTTAACGACCTGTATTGAACAAACCGTCGAATGGAGTCAGATCGAGTATTTGATGTCTCGTATGCGCTCCGAATCCAAGTACCCTTCACGTATGGTAATATCAACAAACCCCGACCCCGATCATAAGATTGCCGAGATGATTTCTTGGTGGCTAGATGAAGAAGGTTATCCAATAGAAGAACGTGCTGGTGTTATCCGCTACTTCATTCTCAAGGAAGGTCAGTACCTCTGGGGTGACACTAAAGAAGAATTAATTGAGAGACATGGTGAGAATGTAAAACCTATCAGCTTTAGCTTCATAGGTAGTACAATCAAAGACAACCCCATCATGTTGGCTAACAACAAAGATTATCTCGCTTGGTTGGAAGGTCTTAACCCTATTGACAAAGCAAGGTTATTAGACGGTAACTGGAAAGTTCGCCCTCTCAATAGTATGTATTTCCGTAGAGATTGGTGTGCTTTTGCAGATGCAATTCCTATGAATAGTTTCATGGTTAGAGCTTATGATAAAGCTGGTACAGCCCCTTCAGATAAAGACCCTCAACCAGACTTTACCGCACAGATAGGTATGGCTAAATCGAAAGACGGTTACTATTATATCTTTGGTAATTATCATCCTCAATTTAAAGATGAAGATTCAAAAGTATTAGGTGTTTTACGTAAGACTGTTGGTGAAAGGGATATGCTTATCGAGAAGCAAGCTAGACAGGATGGTACGGATGTTACTATCGTGTTCCCTAAAGACCCCTCTGCTGCTGGTAAGTATGAGTTCATAGAATCTGCTAAGAAGTTACAGAACCAAGGGTTTACTGTTAAAGCTGATCCCATGCCTCAGAACAAGTCAAAACTTACAAGGTTTTCACCTTTTGCAGCAGCAGCGGAGAATGGTTTAGTTAAGATTGTAATCTCTAGTTTTGATAAGTCAACATTAGATTACCTTTTTAAATGTCTGGAGCAGTTTACAGGCGAAAGATCAACGAAGACTTACAAGGACGATCTGCCCGACTGCGTGGCAAGTGCATTCAATATGTTGAACACCGTCAAAGTATACACCACACCAAACCTATCAGCATTACCACCTCCACCTCTATCAACTAAAGCTATCGCTTTATCAGACCTATAAACGGAGTAAACAGTGTCAGAAACTATTGACATTATGAAAGCGGAAGCCAGTCAGTCAGTAGAGTCAACAAGGATTCGCACTGGCGAGGTTGGTACTCCGTTTCTGAAAGCCACAGGTTCGTGGATTCAGAGTGAAATGCGGAAAGACTTAGCTGCTCCTCAGAACCTTGTTACGTATGAAAAAATGCGTCAATGTGCAACTGTAGCAGCAGCACTAGGAACAGCGGAAGCATTCCTCACCAAAGCATTAGCCAAAGCTAAGTTCACAACTAATTCCAAGAATCCAGAAGCTATTGAATTTTGCGATTACTTAAATTGGAATTTGAAAAACCTTAAAGATAATACTTGGTATGACAGTTGCATTAATATCCTCAGTTACTTGCAATTCGGTTTTAGTTGGTGCGAAAAAGTATACGAACCGAACTATAGTAAGAAACATTCCAAATATGCTTGGAAGCTGAAGAAGCTTGCTCCTCGTTCACAACACTCTATCGCAGAGTGGCAATATGATGAGATGGGCAGAACTGTTACTGGATTAAAACAGTATGCACCAATGGCATTGAATCTCGGTATGTCTCGTACATACGGTATCAATACTAACCCTAGTGAAGTGATGAAGCGTAATAAGTTTATGCTATTCTCATGGGACTCTAAGAATGGTAGTCCAATAGGCGTATCCCCTCTCAATGCTTGTTATCGTGCTTGGCGTGAAAAGACTCTCATTGAATCTTTAGAAATCACTGGTGTTAGTAAAGGCTTGGGTGGTATCGTCGTATTACGTGTACCTACTGAGCATATTAACAAGGCTGCTGAAGATCCTACTTCTAATGAATACAAAACCCTCCAGAGTTTGCAAAGCCAAGCGGCTATGATGCACAATGGTGATCAGACTTACCTTTTATTAGGTAGTGATGTTCAGGGTGAGAATGGTAATGGGAAATATACTTATGACTTTACACTTCAAGGTGTAGAGAATGGTAGCAACTCAGTATCAACAGCAGAAATTATCAATGAGCGCAAAAAAGCCATCCTAGATTGCTTCGGTGCAGGATTTATCAACTTAGGTAATGACAACACTGGCTCATATTCTCTAGCAGATGCTAAAACATCCCTCCATGCTTTCTTCATGGAAAAACATATGTTATTCATCCAATCTGTTATCCAGAATGATTTGGTTAAACAGATGATGGAAATTAATCGTCTTCAACACCTAACTGAAGAGGATATTCCGCAATTCTCATTACATGCATTAGATGAAGTTAACCCAGAAGAATATTCAAAATCTGCTCAACGGTTAGCTGCAACAGGTTTAATGCCTCGCAAGAAAGATTTCTTGATGGATGTATTAACCAAATGTGGATGGGATGTTACCAGCTTACTAGATTTAACTGAAGAAGAATTGTTGGAGTCTCTAGCTAACCCCAATGATGAGAGTCGGGTAGGTGATGGTATGGCTCAGGGTATGCCGTCTGGAACTGGAAAATCAAATGGTAATAATTCAGCTACCAACATGGATAATAAAGCATGACCAATAGTGAAACAATCCTAAAACGCATCCTTGACTTTATTGAGGAATGTGTTACCCAAGAAGAACAACCCAATCATCCAGAAGCAGAAGTAGCAGTAGTTAAGTCTGTTGATCAGATGGAAAAACGTGCGATGTTCGTTGTACTAGAACCACAAGATGATGATGGTCTTACTAGAGATGTCCATGCTGATTGGTACTCTGCTGAAGATGTAGCTGATGCTTGTGCTAACTTCAACGTAGCTTGCCGTAAAGCTGGTATTGATCATGCTGGTATCTTATCAAACGATCAAGTAGTTATCGAACAATCATACACAACCCCTTGCGATTTTACAACTGAATCTGGTGTCTTTATTAAGAAAGGTACTTGGCTACAGTGGTGGAAATTTGAAGATGATAATCTATGGCAAGGTGTATTAGATGGTACTTACACAGGTGTCTCAATCGAGTGTGCTGCTGTAGGTTATGAGGTTAAATAATGTCAGAAACATTAAAACAAAAAGCTAAACGAGTCTTAAAGAAATTTGACTTCAATAAAGATAATCATTGCGTATCTTTAGTTGGCCCTGAACTTGGAAATGCAGCGAATGGTTTCAAAGTTCTGACCGTAAAAGCTTCCAATGCTGTTGAAGAAACAATTGAAATCACCAAAGCATTAGAACAAGTAACACTGAAGCTGAGTATGCAAGAATTTCTCCGCAAGTTCTTTGATATGTGGAGCGATGACGCTGAAGTCCTTACTAAACTATTAGGATTTGAAACTGAGCATGAAGCTTATGTTAAAGCTAAAAAAGAACGTCAAGCGTCAGAAGAAGCTAATGAAGAAGAATATGATTGGGAAGCTGAACATACTAAGTGGCTCGAATCACGAGTATCACAATTCCAATTAATGAAATCAATGAATGACGGCTCTGTACAACAAATTAACAAGTCGGCATTTAACGAAATTGTTGCGTTGCAACAAAATTTAGAACCTGCTCTGATTGAGCATTTTACTACTAAGGAAAAACAAATGGAAGAACTGGAACTAGCTAAATCAGCATTATCTGCTAAAGAAGCTGAATTATCTACTCAAGTCGAACTAACAAAATCTTTGGAAGCAAAAGTCCAAGAATTAGAGCAAGCTCTGAGTGTTGTTAAAGCAGCAGAAGAAAAAGCTAAATTCGATGAGTTTGCTGAACAATTAAAAGGTTTAGTAGCTGACGAGAAATTTGAAAATGTAGCTAAGGCTATGTATGAAATGCACAAAGTAAATGCAGAAGTTGTAGAAGTACAAATCGAAGCATTGAAAGCTGCTAAACAAAACGCACAAGTAGCTGCTGATGGCTTGACTCAAGAACAAGGTCATTCAGAAGTACAAGATGCTGAACAAGCTGCAAAGGCTGCTGAAATTGCGAAAGCTGCCAAAGCAAAAGAAATTATGAACAAATCTATCTTAGGTAAATAAGGAATATAAAAATGGCTGTTATTGCAACTACTAAACCATACCTGTCATCTGTATTGATGGCAGACGCTACTTCATTAGTAGCAGATTTTAACTACGCTACTGTAGACCTGAAAGAAGCTTCTAACACAACTATTAGCTTAGGTCAAGTTGTAGTTTACAACGGTACTGATGCTTATCGCATTCTTAAAAATACTGACTTCACTTCTGATACAGTATTAACCGCTCCTGCCGGTATCCCTTCACTTCCAGACGGTGGTGCTATCGGTATCGTTGTAGGCTTCAACGGTTCTTTAGGTGGTGAATTTGAAGCTACTGTTGGTACTACTGCTGTTAAAGCTTTCGTATTATTCCGTGGCCCAGTTGGTGTTAAAGATGAACACGCTAACGGCGGTTTGAAATTCGATGCTGGTGTTGTTGCTGCTCGTAAAGGCTTAACCAAACGTTTACTGGAAGGTAAAGGTGTTGAAGTTAAAGCTGTTGCCGCTGCTACTGGCTCAAGCTTCTACGGTTACTAATCAGTAGCCGTTTCAGATTAGAATTAAATTAAGGAAATTATAAATGTCTGTTAAATTACAAGTTGCTGCGGGTCGCAGCGTAGAAGTTACTAAGTCTCTAGTGCGTGATTTAGGTAACTTAAATGGTCTGCATGATATTACGTCAGTGGTAGCTGAACGTCCTAATCTGCCAACACTGATTAGCCAAATCGTTAATCCAGTTGCACAATTCCTGCAAACCAACACCTTTGAACATGATTACACTGTATACACTCAAGCAATGCCAAGCGATAAGCCGTATGCTGAACGTGGTGCTGTGATTGATGCTCGTCCAGTTACTCGTACTCACTTACACAAAGTTCCATCTTTCGGTGTTCAAGCTCACGTACGTCCTAGCGATGTATTGCGTCGTCGTAAAGCTGGTACTGCTGACCTGTTAGAAACTATGGAAGCTGTTGTAGCTGAAGATATGGGCGGCATTGGTCGTGGTTGGGATTTGTTCACTGAGAAAGCATTAGCTCATGCTATTACCACTGGTACTTTGTATGTTCCAAACGGTACTGTAGCTTCAGTTGACTTCTACCAAGAATATACCTCAGCAGCTCGTCCAGTAGTTAACTATGTGTTATCCACCACTACTGTTCACCCACGTAAGTATGGTGAAGAAGCTCGCCGTCGCATCCTTGACAACCTGTTAGAAGGTCAACAAGTTGATGGTTTCGTTGGTCTGTGTGGTACTGCATTCTTTGATGATCTGATGTCTCACCCTAAATGGGAACAGGCTATGATCGACCGTTCAGGTATCCAAGGTCAAGATCCATTGATCAAGCGTTTTGAGAACTTCTCTCAACAATACCGTATGTTCCGTGGCGCTGATGATATTCTGTATATTGAATACGCTGGTGTGATTGGCGGTTCTGCGTTAATCCCTACTAACGAATGTTACATCATGCCAGTTGGCGCACAAGGTATCTTCACTGAAGTATTTGCTCCTGCTGAAACTATGGGTTATGTAAACACTGTTGCTCAACGTGAGTATATGTGGCGCGTTGACTCTGAGTTTGATGGCGTTAAGCTGTACTCAGAATCTAACAAAGCCTTGTTTATGATCAGTCCTTTGTTAGTTCAAAAATGTACTAAGTCTTAATCTGACCTAGTATAATCAAATTGGGGAGCTAGTCTCCCCTTTTTTCTCTTTAGCGTAATTGGATGTAATATGTTAGATTTAGATTTTAGTTCCCCGCTTGACCAAGTACGCCTAAATGTTGGTGATGCAGATAGTTCTGTAGTATCCGACAATATGATTAACTCTGCATTAGTAGCGTTCAATGATAATGTCTATATGGCAAGTATTGCTGTTATGGGTGCTATCCTCACTCACTATTCTAAATTAGCTGATAGAGAACGTGAAGGTAATGTAGAAGTTTATTATACCAAACTATACGAACGATACAAAGAAAGATTTGAACAATTCAAGAAAGATGGCGGTAGTACCAGCGTATCTAATAAAGCATTTATGCCAATCATTATTGGTGGTGTATCTCGTAGTCAGAAAGAAGCTAATCGCAATTTACCAGATGGATTTACAATGTATGACTTAGCTCATTGGCATAGTGAATCTCTTGGATATAAGTCTCTGTACGAAGTTTACATGGATGAAACTGGTAGACCAAATAACGGGTGATACCATGTTTAAGATTAAGTCCGAAGTAAAATCAGATACTAAAAAGATTGATGGATTATTTAATCGTCTTAAATCATTAGATACTTATGAAGTAGCTTATGGTTACTTTGAAGGTGAAGTACATAATGAATCTGGATTAGATATTGCTTACTTAGCTGAAATGCTTAACTATGGTACTGATAAGATTATTGCCCGACCATTTATGGATTTAGCTGGTGATATGGTTGAGAGACACTTTGAAGTAGATAGTGAATGGAAAAAAGACATCTGGCTTTATCTTGGTGGCTTAGGTAATATCAAAACACTATTAGCACAGTTTGGTAGAGTTGGTGAGATTTACGTACAAGCATCTATTGATACAGGTGATTGGGAAGATAACGTAGAATGGTGGAAACAAGCCAAGTTTGAGAAGTATGGAAGCTCTGCTCCACTTATTGCTTCACAAGACTTATATAATAGTGTGGATGTAAGGGTGGTGAAAATTGGCAATCAGACGTAGTGGTTTAATCCCACGTAAAACAATCCCCGCAAGACGTAGTACAGAAACTACAAATGATTTTAATGAAGTGATTGGAATTACCAACCAGTCATTTAATGCCTTACAATGTACTATCCAGCCAATGATTGGTGGAAGTATGACTCCCGACTTAATTGGTTATGCTGATAGAGAAATATATACAGTGTATACTGAGACAATGTTGATTGAGGGTATTGAAGGTACAAACAGAAAACCAGATGAGCTATTCATCAATGGTAAATGGTTTAAAGTGATTAGAAGTAAATCTTGGTCAGTTGGTATTATCCCTCACTACGAATGTATAGTAGTAGAGAAAGATGAAGGATTAGTATAATGGCTGTTACATATAATCATGAACAAATATATGAACAATTAAAGTTAAGAATTAAATCCCTTTGTGATAAGACATTTGAACCTAACCTACCATTCACTATTCGTGGTGCATCCAATCAACGATTAACAGATACATACATTCAGTTGTGGATTAAACGGTTTAACCCTATTGGCACTTATGACAAAGTAGATACAAATACTACGGCTGTAAAGTACGAAGTAATGGTGGATATAAGCGTCCACAGACCACCTACAGCCACATCAACAGTAGGTACTACTACCATAGCATTGGCTAAGATAGTTAATGCCTTTAAAGCCTCTGCTGGAACGTATTTTGATAGCTTTGTAGATGGGAATATCTCATATCTCAGAAGTAGTTCTATCACAATGAGACACTATCCAATTGATAGGAGTCAACTAGAGGAACGTTCTAGCGTTTCTTGCATATTTGAAATTGTTGTTGTTGAGCTTGATCCTACTGATGTTGGATATATTGACACAATAGAATTAAATACCAAAACAAATAATATTGAATCCTCTAAAAACATAACATATCCATAAAGGAGTCCTTAAATGGCATCAGTACCAATCGAAGATCGTATTGACGTTACCGTTAGTTTAGGTACACAACCGATCTCTACAGCAGAGTTTAATTCAGCAGTGCTAGCTGCCGAATTAACTGATGCTGTATTCCCACAAGCATATAAAATTTATACGTCATTAACAGAAGTAGTAGCTGATGGTTTTGCTACTAGCTCCGCAGTGTATAAAGCATTAGCATTAGCCTTCGGTGGTAAATTTCGTGCTAAGTCTGTATACGTTGTTAAATGGGGTAGCACTGGTGTAGCAACTACTAAAACTCCAGTACAAGCATTAACTGATTTATTCGTTGTTGATGATAAACCATACTACATTCTATCAACGTCGCATTCTGATGCTAACGTATCTGCTGTAGCAGCATTCGCTGAATCATTAGATAAGATGTATGTCCATGCTACTCAAGTGGC
>SXGT01153936.1_pt1 | contig 16179 bp, 18 predicted proteins | sample 3176221 | NCBI WGS metagenome assembly SXGT01 (sample SAMN11356862, study PRJNA531348) | freshwater metagenome | isolation source: freshwater sample F1-120 | place: China: Fuxian Lake, Yuxi | collected 2017-12-25 | reverse complement strand
GTATCGAAGGCGAGCGACGACTTCCCCGAGCCGGACAAACCCGTGATGACGGTCCACTGGTTGCGCGGCAAATCCAGGTTGATCTTCTTGAGATTGTGGGTGCGCGCACCGCGAATCTTGATGGTGTCCATGCAAAGCTCAGGCAAAATGCAGATCGCGCCAATATACGGAAAAAGAATGCCGTCCCACCAGCGCCGACTTTTCTTTTCTACGCTTTCAGCTGCACCGCATTTTGTGTATGATGTGCATCGAAGTGCAGAAAGGATACACATCATGCGCACAAATATTATCCTCGACGACGAATTGATCACGCAAGCCATGAAAGCCGGGCCCTTCAAGACCCGCAAGGAAGCGGTGGATGCCGGCTTGCGCTTGTTGGCGCGGCAGGTCGCCTATCGCGACATCCTTGCCCTGCGTGGCAAGCTGCGCTGGGACGACGCCGCTCCGGCCGCCAGCCACCTCGTGATGGAGCGCCCCGCAAGCTACGGGGTCGAGGCAATCAACCAGGTAACCGGTAGCAAATGATCCTCGCCGACGCCTCGGTCTGGATTGACTTTTTTAACGGTCGCGAAAGCGTGGCCGTCGACCGTCTTGCCGATCTGCTTGATGATGGTGCCGCGCCTCTCGAAATGGCTGACCTCACGCTTTTTGAAGTACTGCGCGGTTTTCGCCATGCGGCGGACTTTCAGGCCGCGCGCCAAGCCCTCGCGGCGCTGCCGGTAATCTCCATCGGTGGCCCGGAAAACGCCTTGGCTGCTGCCGAGCACTACCGGGCTCTGCGTAGTCAGGGTGTCACGATCAACAGTCCCATCGACGTGTTGCTGGCCAGCTTCTGCATCGAGCATGGCTACGCCCTCTTGCACAGCGATCAGGATTTTGATGCGCTTGAGGCCCATCGCGGCCTGCGCGTCTGGCGACACTGAGGCAAATCATGCTTTCCCCCGTTAATGATCCCATGACCCCTGCCGAACGGCGCACCGGCGCCGTGCTGGCCGGCATTTTCGGCCTGCGCATGCTTGGGCTCTTTCTGGTGCTGCCGGTGTTTTCCGTGCTGGCTGGGGCGCTGCCAGGCGGCGAGGATGTGATGCTGGTTGGCCTCGCGCTCGGCGCCTACGGACTGACACAGGCTTTCCTGCAAATCCCATTCGGCATCGCCTCCGACCGCTGGGGCAGGAAACCCATTATCGTCGCCGGCCTGCTGCTGTTTGCCGCCGGCAGTTTCATGGCCGCTGCTGCCCCGGATATTTACTGGATGATCGCCGGTCGTGTGTTGCAAGGGGCCGGCGCCATCTCCGCTGCTGTCTCCGCGCTGGCCGCTGACTTGACGCGCGAACAACACAGGACGAAAGTCATGGCGATGATCGGCGCATCTATCGGTCTGGTGTTTGCCCTCTCACTGGTGATTGCTCCGCCGCTGGCGGCTGCCCTTGGCTTGTCAGGCCTGTTCATTCTGATTGGCATACTGGCCCTCGCGGCGATTGTGCTGCTGTTCACTGCCGTCCCGCCAGCGCCGACATTTGCGCATCAGGATCGCCCCCCCTTCTTGGCCGTACTGCGCGACCCCAAACTCATCCGCCTCAACGTCGGCGTCTTCGTCCTGCACCTGATGCAGACGGCGCTTTGGGTGGTCATTCCCACCGCTCTCGTGGCTAGCGGTCTGCCCGGTGGCGAGCACTGGAAGATCTACCTGCCCGCCGTCCTGCTGTCCTTCGCCGTCATGGTGCCTGCCATCATTGCGGCCGAGCGGCGCGGCAAGGTGCGTCCGGTGTATGCCGGCGCCGTGGCTCTGCTGGTGCTGGTGCAGGCCGGGCTGGCCCTGTTCGGTGGCGGACTGTGGGCCATCGGTATCTGGCTGTTGCTGTTCTTTGTCGCCTTCAATATCCTCGAAGCGCTGCAGCCATCATTAATTTCACGCCTGGCGCCGGGCGCCGCACGCGGCGCGGCACTCGGCATCTACAACACGACCCAGTCGATCGGGCTGTTCCTCGGCGGCCTGCTCGGCGGCTGGCTGGCAAAACACTACGGCATCAGCGCAGTCCATCTGGTCTGCGCGGCAGCCGGTATCATCTGGCTTGGGCTGGCCACACGTGTTTCGGCACCGCCCCGGCCAACTTCAAACTAGGGAGAAAACATGGCATCAGTTAACAAGGTCATTCTGGTCGGCAACCTGGGCGCAGACCCGGAATCGCGCTACATGCCGAATGGCGATGCGGTCGTAAATATTCGCCTCGCCACGACGGAAAGCTGGAAGGACAAAAATACCGGCGAAAAGAAGGAACTGACCGAGTGGCATCGCGTGGTGTTCTACCGCAAGCTCGCCGAAATCGCCGGCCAGTATCTCAAGAAGGGTTCGTCGGTCTATATCGAGGGCCGCATCCGCACCCGCAAGTGGCAGGGGCAGGATGGTCAGGATCGCTACACCACGGAAATCGAAGCCAACGAGATGCAGATGCTGGGTGGACGCCAGGGCATGGGCGAGGCGCCTCCCCGCGAGAGCGGTGGCAGTCGCCCCGCGCCGGCGAAGGCGCAGCCAGCCACGAATAACAACAGCAACAGCGGCGGCAACTTCAACGATTTCGAGGACGACATTCCGTTCTGATGAAACGGCCTGCCCTGCGTCGGCTGCGGGAGTATTCGCCACGCGATCTGCTGATCGTGGGCATCCCGCTGCTGATGGTTGTCCTCGCCGGTTTCTGGCTGGCCTCGCGCTACATCCGGCCGGCACCGCCCGATACGCTGATCCTGTCGACGGGAGGAGAGGGAGGCGCATACCAGCGTTTCGCTGCTATCTACAAGGACATCCTGGCCCAACAGGACATCCGGCTCGTCGAACGCCCGTCCGCCGGTTCGCTTGAAAATCTGGCACGCCTGCGTGATCCGGCCGCGGATATTGATGCCGCCTTCGTTCAGGGAGGCGCTGCGCGGGTGCAGGAAGAGGATGAGCTTCTCTCACTCGGCACGCTTTACAACGAACCGCTGTGGATTTTTTATCGTGCCGACCTTGGCCTACTCACGCAACTCACCGAGCTCAAGGGCGCACGTATCGCCATTGGGCCAGAGGGCAGTGGCACCCGGCATCTCGCCCTCGAATTACTCCATGCCAATCGCCTAGAGCCACAACAGTTAAGATTGCGCAAGCAGGGGGGGGCTGGAGCTGGCCAATGCGTTCGCGAAAAACCAGATCGATGCGGCCTTTGCCGTCGGTCCTGTGGAATCTGCGACGATCTGGACGCTGCTGCATACCCCCGGTTTGCGGCTGCTCAACCTCTCGCAAGCCGAAGCTTATACGCGCCAGTTCCCCTATCTCACCCATCTGGTACTGCCGCGCGGTGCCATCGACCTGTCTAGCGATTCGCCCCCGCAGGACACGCATCTGCTAGCCACCCAGGCCACATTGATCGTCCGCGACAGCATCCATCCGGCACTCGTCAGTCTGCTGATGCAGGCCCTCAGCCAGACGCACGACAAGCCGGGCATCTTTCAGAAAGCCGGCGAGTTCCCCCGTGCCGCCAGCGCCGACTTTCCGCTCGCGCCCGAAGCCGAGCGCTACTACAAGTCGGGCAAACCCCTGTTGCAACGCTATCTGCCATTCTGGGCAGCAACGCTGGTCGACCGCATGATCGTGATGCTGATTCCCTTGTTCGCCATCCTGATTCCGGTCATGAAGGTTGCGCCGGGGATGTACAACTGGCGCATCAAATCGCGCATCTACCGGCGCTACGGCGAACTCAAGTTCATCGAGGTTGAACTGGAAGCCGATCCAGACCGGCTCACGCGTGCGGAATGGCACAAGCGCGTCGACGCCATCGAGCATGACGTCAATCACATGACCATGCCGCTAACCTTCTCGGATATGGTCTATACCTTGCGCATGCACATCGATGTGGTGCGCATGCGCATCGAACGCTTGACTACAGCGCCCTGACCTTTTCCAGCAACGCCGTCGTCGAGCGCTGGTGGATGAAGGGAATCGAGTGCACCTGCCCGCCCCAGCCGAGCACTTCGGCGGCGCCGACAATTTTCTCGACCGGCCAGTCACCACCCTTGACCAGCACATCCGGGCGGCAATCGAGAATGCGTTGCAGCGGCGTGTCCTCGTCGAACCAGGTTACCAGCGCCACACTTTCGAGTGCCGCCAGCAGCACCATGCGATCGTCCAGGCCATTCACCGGGCGCTCGTCACCCTTGCCTAGACGCTTCACCGAGGCATCAGAATTTACCGCAACCATCAAGCCCGCCCCCAAGGCGCGAGCCTGGGCCAGATAGGTGACATGCCCGCGGTGGAGGATGTCGAAGCAGCCATTGGTGAAGACCAGCGGCCGTGGCAGACTGGCAAGCCGTCCGGCTAGTGCCGCCGGTGCGCAGCACTTGTCCTCAAAGTTCACGGCTTGGTGGCGGTCGCAGGAGCCGGATTCTGCTGTGGCGCCGCCTTGGGTGGATCAAGGCGACGCGCCTCGGCATCGCTGATGATCTCGAAGACGCGCACCACTTTTTGTACGCCCGCCGTCGTCCGCGCCACATCAACCGCCGCATTCGATTCACGTTGTGTGACCTGCCCCATCAGGTAGACCACGCCATTCTCGGTCACCACCTTGACATTCACCGGCGAAATCGTGCCCGCATCGATGAACCGTGCTTTGACCTTCGAGGTGATGTAAACATCATTGCTGCGGTTGCTCAGCGTGCTGATTGCCCCGATGGCCAGTTCATTGCTGATCGCCTTGACATTGGCCACACTGGCGAGCAGTTTTTCGATCTCCGCGCGCGCCGCGGCATCCGGCACCTCGCCGGTCAGCAGCACGGTACGGTTGTAACTGGTGACATTCACATGCACGCGATCGCCAAATTTTTCGCGGATGCGGTTGGCGGCACGAATCTCGATACCTTCGTCGGTCATCACGGTTTCGGTCGCCCGGCGGTCGGCGAAAATCAAGGCGCCGGCACCCACGCCGACCGCAGCCGCACCGATACAACCGGACAGGATGGGAACCAACAGGGCAAGCAAGGCCATCAGTTTCAAGGTACGAACATTCATATTGTTTCTCCAAGAATGAGTGCATCAATGCCATCACACAGGCAATGAATGGTGAGCAGGTGGACTTCCTGAATACGTGCCGTGCGATCCGCCGGCACACACAGATGGACATCATCCGGCAGCAACATGGCCGCCATCTTGCCGCCATTTTTGCCGGTCAGCGCGACCACGCTGACACCCCGCTCATGCGCCACCTGGATGGCCGCCATCACATTGGGCGAGTTGCCCGAGGTAGAGATCGCCAGAAGCACATCGCCGCCACGGCCCAAGCCGGCAACCTGCTTGGCAAAAACCTGATCGTACGCATAGTCGTTGGCGATCGAGGTCAAGGTCGAGGTGTCGGTGGTCAGGGCAATCGCTGCCAGCGGCGGCCGCTCTTTCTCAAAGCGGTTGAGCAGTTCAGCGGCGAAGTGCTGCGAATCGGCGGCCGAGCCGCCGTTGCCACAGGCCATGATCTTGCCGCCTGCCCGCAGGCTATCGGTCATCAAGCGGACGGCCGATTCGATGCTGTGCGCCATGGTGGCATACGCTGCCTGCTTGGTGGCGACACTGTCCTCAAACTGGCACTGGATACGTTGTTGAAGATTCATGGGACAGATTCTACGCTGCCGAACAGACGGCTAAAGCAGGACGAATACCTCGATTCGCACCCGCCGCCAGGGGTTGCGATGCGCCACCAGCGCGGCAATCCGCCCGGCCACCCGCTCGCCGCGATCCATGGCTGCCGCAACCGCTTCGTTCTCGGCACGAGGCAGGTAGCCAAGCATGACGCCGCGCCACTCGACCCGCACCGCCCGACTATCATGGACATTCTCCGGTTCGCGAGTCAGTGCCAGCGCATCTCCTACCTGCAACCGCTCCCACAAAGCGGCACCGGCGTGATACTGAAAGCCCGCCAGCGGCGAGCTTTGCACCAGCAGCTTGATCGACTCGGCCTGAGCGGCAAGGCTCAGCACTAACAACAGGCTAGCCAGCGTCAAACGCATTTTTCACCCACTCCAAATTCGCTCCATCGATCAGGATGCAATCGAAGCGGCAATCGCAATCGCCATGCCGCGCCAGCCAGTGGCGTGCGGCGAGAATCAGGCGCTTTTGCTTCGTTACGGTGATGCTGGCCCCCGCGCCGCCAAAGTCGGCGCTGGCACGACGGCGCACCTCGACAAAGACGGTCGTCGCCCCATCGCGGCAGACAAGATCGATCTCACCACCCTTGACGCGAAAGTTGCGCGCCAGCAGCTTGAGCCCATGGGCAAGCAAGTACTGCGCAGCAATTTCCTCGCCGGCATCGCCGATCTGTTTGGTGGTGTGGGGGATAATGGCGGTCATGAAGGCCACATTATTCATCGTCGCCACCCCCATCGGCAACCTCGGCGACATTACCCTGCGCGCCGTCGAGACATTGCGGCAGACCGCCGTCATTGCCTGCGAAGATACCCGCCACGCCCGCCGCCTGCTCGATCATTACGCCATCCAGGCCGAATTGCTGGCCGTGCATGAGCACAACGAGCAGGCTGCCACCGCAAAAATCATCACCTTGCTCGAAGCGGGTAAATCGGTGGCGCTGATCTCCGATGCGGGTACGCCGGGCATTTCGGACCCGGGGGCACGAACCGCCACCGCCGTGCGCACGGCGGGCTTCCGGGTTTCCCCGCTACCCGGCCCGAATGCCGCCGTGTCTGCCCTGTCAGCCGCCGGCCTGACCGACAACGCCTTTCACTTTGTCGGCTTCCTGCCGGCGAAAGTCGGCGCCCGCAAGACGGCACTGGAAGCGCTCAAAAGCATTCCGGCCACGCTGGTGTTCTACGAGGCGCCCCATCGCATCGAGGAAACGGTGGCCGACCTCGCCGCCCTGCTGGAACCCGAACGCGAGATCGTCATCGCCCGCGAACTGACCAAACTGTTTGAAGAAATCGTGCGCTTGCCCCTGCCGGAGGCGCCGGCCTGGCTGGCGGCTGACAACAACCACCAGCGCGGCGAGTTCGTCCTGCTAGTTTCTGCTCCGCCCCCGAGAGAAGGACTGGATGCCGAGAGTGAGCGCATCCTGAAACTCCTCTTGGCAGAATTGCCCGTCAAGCAGGCCGCCAAGCTCACTGCGGCCATCACCGGCCTGCCAAAGAACGACCTTTACCAGCAGGCGCTGGAATTGAAGGGCAGCTAAAATCTGGCCATGCAAACGATCACCACGCTCACCATTGCCCGCCCCGACGACTGGCATCTGCATCTGCGCGACGGCGATGCCATGAAAGCCGTGTTGCCGGATACCGCACACCGTTTCGCCCGCGCCATCGTCATGCCCAACCTCAAGCCGCCGGTCACCACCGTGGCGCAGGCCGCCGCCTATCGTGATCGAGTGCTGGCAGCCGTGCCGGCCGGCTTGAAATTTGAACCGCTGATGACGCTGTACCTCACCGACAAACTGCCCGCCGACGAAATCAATAAGGCCACGGCCAGCGGTTTCGTGCATGCCGTCAAACTCTACCCGGCCGGCGCCACCACTAACTCGGATGCCGGCGTCACCGATCTCAAACATTGCCACGCCACCCTCGCCCGCATGGAAACGCTGGGGCTGCCCTTGTTGGTGCATGGCGAAGTCACCGATCCGATCGTCGACATTTTTGATCGTGAAGCGGTCTTCATTGACACAGTGCTTGCGCCGCTACTCAAGGACTTCCCTGCACTCAAGGTCGTGCTTGAACACATCACCACGCAAGACGGGGCACAATTTGTCGCCAGCGCCGGTGCCAACGTCGCGGCGACGATCACGGCGCATCACCTGCTGCTCAACCGCAATGCCATTTTCGCCGGCGGCATCCGCCCACATCATTACTGTCTACCGGTCCTGAAGCGCGAAAAGCACCGGCAGGCACTTGTCGCCGCCGCCACCTCGGGAAGCCCCAAGTTTTTCCTTGGTACCGATTCCGCCCCGCACGCCAAGAGTACTAAGGAAGCGGCCTGCGGCTGCGCCGGTTGCTACACCGCCCATGTGGGTATCGAACTGTATGCCGAAGCCTTCGAGGCCGCCGGCGCACTCGACAAGCTGGAGGGTTTTGCCAGTTTTCACGGGCCTGATTTCTACGGACTGCCACGCAATGCCGACACCATCACGCTGGTACGCGAGCCGTGGGCTGTGCCGGCGACGCAGTCTTACCTGCCGAACGATCCGATCGTGCCGCTACGCGCCGGTGAAACCATCGCCTGGCGCATTGCCTCGTAAAGGAATCGCGCAATGAAACTTCGCCCCCTGCTGCTGGCCCTGCTGACCGTCCCCCTGCTGCTGGGCTGCGTCAAGGAGCCCGCCGCCTTCCTGATTCAGGGAGGTGATCACTCACTGACGATCGAGCGCAACAAGCCCTATTTCTGGAGCGCCGGCTGGGAAGTCGATCTCATTACCGCGCGCTATCCCGATTGCCAGCGTCGACACCCACTTAAGAAAACGGCCGAAAAGATTCGTATCGATCTTTACCGCGTCGAACCGGGCGTCTTCATCCTCAATCAGGGCAAGCGCTGGTACATCACTGAAACACGCGATTGCCGCATGCAGCAATTTGATGCAGAACCACCCGATCCGGGCGACTTTATCGGCTATTTCCGCGAAAAGAACGACACCTTCCTCTTCGAACCCTACGAAGAAGAAACCAAGAGTACCAAGCCAGGCAAGAAGTAGGCGCCTATAATTCCCAGCGGAAGTTCGCCAGGCAGTCGCTGGACAAAACATCGTCTGGAGGAAAGTCCGGGCCCCATAGAGCAGGATGCCGGCTAACGGCCGGGCGCCGTGAGGCGACAGACAGTGCAACAGAAACATACCGCCAATGGCTGCCCCGACTTTGACGCCGCAAGGCGGCAAAGTCTCGTTCTTGAATGAGCAGGGGCAGATCAGGTAAGGGTGAAATCGTGCGGTAAGAGCGCACGGCCGTACTGGTAACAGCTACGGCGGGCAAACCTCATCCGGGGCAAGGCCAAATAGGGGAGCATTGGCGTGGCTCGCGTCGCTCCCGGGTAGGCTGCTAGAGGCTGGCGGTAACGCCAGTCCCAGAGGAATGACTGCCCACGACAGAACCCGGCTTACCGGCGAACTTCCACCCATCCCCTCGAACCCACTCCTCACAAGTCACTTTCAGACTTGTTTTTGATCTATTGATTTTTAAGAAGTTATTCAAAAGATTTTTCTCTTATTTTTTATTCGGAAAGCACTATAACTCCTTGTTGCGGCTAAAAGTTTTAGCTTTTCCTTCTTGACTCACCCATTTTGGTGGAATAAAGTGGGGTCTTGTGGGATTTAGTGGGGGCTGGATAGGCGTGTTTCAAGGGGCGGCACAACTAACGCTGGATGCAAAGGGACGCTTGGCGATCCCGGCACGGCATCGTGACGCCTTGGCGCAGACCGGTAGCCATCTGGTCATGACCGCCCACCCGCACCGTTGCCTGTTGCTGTATCCCGAGGCCGCCTGGGAACCGATCCGCGAAAAGATCAGCGCCGCACCGAGCTTCGAACCGCGTTCGGCGGCGGTGAAGCGCGTGATGCTCGGCAACGCGCGCGATTGCGAAATCGATAGCGCCGGGCGCATCCTCATCGCCCCCGAACTGCGCGACACCGCCGAACTGGACAAACTGGTCTGGTTGGTTGGCATGGGTTCGCACTTCGAACTGTGGAGCGACGCCGGTTGGCGGCGCCAGCATGAAACGGCCTTCGAGGCTCTGGCCGGCGATCAACCGCCGCCAGGATTCGAGGGCATTTCCCTGTGATCGTCGCGGATGAGCGAACACAAACCTGTGCTGCTGGTCGAAGCGCTGGCAGCGCTGGCGGTCAAGCCAGATGGCCTCTATGTGGATGGCACCTTCGGGCGCGGCGGACACAGCCGGGCGATTCTGGAAAAACTCGGATCGACGGGCAGGTTGATCGCGCTGGATCGCGATCCGCAGGCGATTGCAGCGGGTGCACAAATCACCGATACACGTTTCACGCTCGTGCATGCCGCCTTCAGTCAGATGGATGTGGTACTGGATGCGCAAGGCATCACGCAGGTGGATGGGATTTTGCTGGACGTGGGGGTGTCGTCGCCGCAACTGGACGATGCGTCACGGGGTATGAGTTTTCGTTTCGATGCGCCACTGGATATGCGCATGGATACGACGCAGGGGGAGACCGCGGCAGATTTTCTGGCGCGGGCGGAACAATCTGAAATTGAGGAGGTGATTCGTGAGTATGGCGAAGAACGGTTTGCTCATGCGCTTGCAAAGGCGCTTGTTATTGCTCGGCAGCAACAGCGTATTTCATCCACAGGACAGCTTGCCACGCTCGTGGCGCAGGTCGTCCGCACGCGCGAGCCAGGGCAGCACCCGGCGACGCGCACCTTCCAGGCTCTACGGATTTACGTCAATCGGGAGCTTGAGGAGCTTTCGCTAACCCTGCCGCAAGCGCTCCATCGCTTGAGGCCTAATGGGCGGCTGGCTGTGATCAGCTTCCACTCTCTCGAAGACCGTATCGTCAAGCACTTCATGCGGGACGCGGCCTATCCGCCGCAACCGCCGAAGAATATGCCGATACGAGCGGCCGACCTGCCGCAGCCCGTCGCACGGCTGGTCGGCAAACAGATTCGCGCCGGCGATGCAGAAATTACAGCCAACCCGCGGGCGCGCAGCGCTGTCTTGCGGGTGATGGAAAAAATCTGACATGGCTCGGGTCAATCTCATTCTGCTCGCCGCTGTGCTGATCTGTGCATTGGCAGCCGTGACGACCAATCATCGCGCGCGCAAGCTGATCATCGAGTACGAGCGTGAAACCACGCGCATGCAGGCGCTGGATGTCGAGTGGGGGCAGTTGCAACTGGAGCAAAGCACCTGGGCCACGCATGCGCGCGTCGAGGAAATCGCGCGTCATAAACTGGCCATGCACGCCCCCAAGCCCGCTCAGATTCTCTCCATCACGCCATGAAACTGACGCGCAGTCCCTTGCTCGATGACAGCCTGCCCGCCTGGCGTGCGAGGCTGGTGCTGGGGCTGCTGCTCGTCGGGTTCATTGCCCTGGTGGGCCGCTCGCTTTATCTGCAGGGTATCAACAAGGACTTTTATATCGGCAAGGGCGAATCGCGCTACGAGCGCATCATCGACATGCCGGCGACGCGCGGGCGCATCCTCGACCGCCATGGCGATGTGCTGGCGGTATCGACGCCGGTCAGATCTGTCTGGGCGATTCCCGAAGATGCGAAGCTGACGCCCGCTCAGACGCGCGAACTGGCGGCCCTGCTGGATCTGGACAGCCGCGAAATCTCGCGCAAGCTGGCCGCCGACCGGGATTTCACCTACCTCAAGCGTCAGATCGCACCGGATGTCGCCGATCGCATCACGGCGCTCAAATTGCCCGGCATCCATTTCCAGAACGAATACCGGCGCTACTATCCTGCTGGAGATGTCACTGCGCATATGCTCGGCTTCACGGGTGCGGAAGACATGGGGCAGGAAGGCATCGAGCTGGCATTGAACAACCAGCTCGCCGGCAAGTCCGGCAGTCGCCGCGTCATCAAGGACCGGCGCGGCCAGATCGTCGAAGACGTCGAGTCAATCCGCGCCCCGCAGGAAGGCAAGGATGTCGCGCTGGCGCTCGACGCCAAGCTGCAGTACCTCGCTTATTCGCAACTCAAGCAGGCGATCACCGACCACAAGGCCAAGGCCGGCGGCATTGTCATCCTTGATGCCAAGAGCGGCGAAGTGCTCGCGCTGGCCAACCTGCCAACCTACAACCCGAACAACCGCACCAAGCTCTCCGGCGCCCAGTTGCGCAACCGTGCCTTCACCGACACATTCGAGCCCGGTTCGACCTTCAAGCCCTTCACCGTCGCCCTGGCACTCGACAAGGGCAATGTGCGCTTTGACACGGCGATCCAGACGGCACCGGGCAGGCTGACCATCGGCTCGGCTACTATCTCCGACGCGCATCCGCACGGCGTCCTTTCGGTCGCACAGGTGATCCAGAAATCCTCAAACGTCGGTGCCGCCAAGATGGCGCTGGGGATTCCCTCCGAAGACATGTGGACGATGTTTGATAGCTTGGGTTTCGGTCAGCCGCTCAAGCTCGGTTTTCCCGGCGAGGCCGGGGGCCGTCTGCGGCCCTGGAAGCGCTGGCGACCGATCGAACAAGCCACCATGTCTTATGGCCACGGAATATCGGTTACCCTGATCCAGTTGGCGCGCGCCTACCAGGCCTTCGCCCGTAACGGCGATCTGGTGCCCCTGTCACTGACGCGCGCCGAGAGCGTACCCACCGTCGGCGCCCGCGTATTCTCCGAACAAACCGCCCGTGAAGTACGTGCGATGCTCGAAATGGCCGTACAGCCCGGTGGCACGGCCCCCAAAGCACAGGTGCGCGGCTACCGCGTCGCCGGCACGACCGGCACCGCCCATAAGCTCGAAGGCGGCGTCTATGCCAACAAATACGTATCCTCCTTCGTCGGCTTCGCGCCGGTCTCCGATCCCCGCTTGATCATTGCCGTGATGGTGGATGAACCAAGCAGCGGCGGGCATTACGGCGGCGAAGTGGCTGCGCCGGTGTTCTCGTCGGTCATGGGCGGGGCGCTGCGTGTGCTGGGCGTGCATCCGGACGACACGCCGAAGCCGCTGCAAGTCGCCAACATTGTCCCCGCCAAGGAGGAGATGTGAGCATGGCAGCCCAGCTCCTCAGCGAACTGAAGGCACGCGGCATCCAGCCCACGCGGCTGGCGATTGACTCGCGCCGCGTCCAGCCGGGCGATATTTTCCTCGCCATGCCGGGCGCACAGGTCGATGGCCGCCAGTTCATCGCCGATGCTGTCGCACGTGGTGCCGTTGCGGTGATCCATGAAGGGGGTGGCGCAGATATTGCCGTCTCGCCAGCGCCGACTTTTGCCGTGGAAAACCTCGCTGCCCATGCCGGCGAAATTGCTCATTTGGTCTATGGCCGTCCCTCCGAGCAGATCTGGCTATGCGGCGTCACCGGCACCAACGGCAAGACTTCGGTGTCGCAATGGATCGCCCAAGCGATGAATGCTATCGACTGCAAATGTGCGGTGATTGGCACTCTCGGCAACGGCTTCCCGCCGCAGCTGGAGGTGAGCCCCAACACCACACCGGATGCCATCACCCTGCACGCCTCCCTCGCGCGCTACCTGCGCGAAGGTGCCGTCGCCTGCGCCATGGAAGTTTCGTCGATCGGCCTCGAACAGGGGCGCGCCAATGGCGCCCATTTCGATGTCGCGGTGTTCACCAACCTGACACGCGATCACCTCGAATACCATGGCAGCATGGCCGCCTACGCTGCGGCCAAAGCCCGGCTGTTCGACCTGCCCGACCTTTCGGGCGCGGTCATCAATCTCGATGACCCCTTCGGCCGCGAACTCGCCACACGCTTGACCGGCAAGGTCAGCCTGCTCGGCTACACGCTGGAAGCCGCACCCGACATCGATCGCCACGGCGACATGCACCTGCGTGCCGAGGATATCGAGATGACCGCCACCGGCGTCCGCTTCCGCGTCCGGAATGTAGACTTTGCCGCACCGGTCGTCGGCACTTTCAATGTCTCCAATCTGCTGGCCGTCATTGGCGCTCTGCTCCTCGGCGGCGAGACGCTGGAGGATTGCGCACAAGCCCTCAAGGCCATCACCCCGCCGCCGGGCCGCATGCAAACGCTGGGCGGCGATCAACAGCCCCTGGTGGTGGTCGATTACGCCCACACGCCCGATGCGCTCGAAAAGGTATTGACCACCCTGCGCGCGACGGCCACGGCACGCGGCGGCCAACTGATCTGTGTGTTTGGCTGCGGCGGCGATCGAGATGGCGGCAAGCGTCCGCAGATGGGCTCGATTGCCGAGCAACTCGCCGACCGCGTGGTCGTCACCAGCGATAACCCGCGCAGCGAAAACCCGCTCGCCATCATTGCCGCAATTCGCGCCGGGATGGCAACAGCTGGGGAGTGCGAACCGGACCGCGCCAGGGCCATCGCCACCACCATCGCTCAAGCAACCGTCCCCGACGTCATCCTGCTCGCCGGCAAGGGCCATGAGCCCTATCAGGAAATCGCTGGGGTGCGTCATCCATTTTCCGACCTGGCGCTGGCCCGGTCTTCACTCGCGGAGTGGCATGCATGCTGAAGCTTTCGGATACCGCCGTCTGTCTCAAGGGGCACCACACGGGCCACGACGTGGAATTCACCACGGTCGGCAGCGACTCGCGCACCATCGTGCCAGGCATGTTGTTTGTGGCGCTCAAGGGCGACAAGTTTGACGGCCATGACTACGTGCAGTCTGGCCTGGATCAGGGGGCCGCTGCCGCGCTGGTCTGCCATGCCTTCGCCGACGCAAACCCGACTCTGCCGCTGGTCGCCGTCACTGACACGCGAATCGCCCTCGGCCAACTCGCTGCCCACTGGCGCAGCCGCTTCCATTACCCGCTGCTGGGCATCACTGGCAGCAATGGCAAGACCACGGTCAAGGAAATGTGCGCGGCCATCCTGCGTGCCGACTTTGGCCAGAATGCCGTGCTCGCCACCAGCGGCAACCTCAACAACGACATCGGCCTGCCGCTCACCCTGCTCAAGCTGCGTAGCACCCACCACGCGGCGGTGATCGAGATGGGCATGAATCATCCGGGCGAAATCGCCTACCTCACCGATATTGCCAAGCCGACTGTCGCCCTTGTCAATAACGCCCAACGCGCCCATCTGGCCGGCCTCGGCAGCCTCACCGAAGTGGCTCGCGCCAAAGGCGAGATCTTCGCCGGACTGGCCAGGGAAGGTGTTGCCGTCATCAACGCGGACGATGCTCATGCGTCCCTCTGGCGCGAACTGGCGACCGGACAACATATCCTGAGCTTTGGCTTCAGCGCTGCCGCCGATGTGCGCGGTGAGTGGCAAGCCAGTCACGTCAACGAAGGCTACGGTGGTCAATTGACGCTGACCACGCCGCAAGGCAACGCCGTGTTGCATCTGCCCATTCCCGGCGTACACAATGCCCGCAATGCCCTGGCGGCAGCTGCGGCTTGTCTGGCGGCGGGCATTCCGTTCGCACCGATTGTGCGCGGCCTCGAACACTTCACCAGCGTCAAGGGCCGCCTGCAGCGCAAAGCCGGCCTGCATGGCGCCACGGTCATAGACGACAGCTACAACGCCAATCCCGACTCGATGCGTGCGGCCATCGATGTGCTGGCCACCCTACCCGGCCGGCGCATCTTCGTCATGGGCGACATGGGAGAGGTCGGCGAAACGGCCGGCCAGTTGCACAGCGAAATCGGCGGCTACGCCAAGAGCCAGGGCATCGACGGCCTGCTGGCCATCGGCGAGATGAGCATCGCGGCGGTCCATGACTTCGATGGCGGCGGCCAGCATTTCGGCGGCGTCGAGGCATTGGTCAAGGCACTCAAACCGCAAATGGACAAAGAAACCACCGTGCTGGTGAAAGGCTCGCGCTTCATGCGCATGGAGCGGGTTGTGGATCAAATCATCGAGGCAATCGTGGAGCATCACCATGCTGCTTGAACTCTTCCAGTGGCTGGCGCAAGACACCCGCGCCTTCAACGTCTTCAGCTACATCACCCTGCGCGCGGTACTGGCGACGATGACGGCGCTGACCATCTCCTTCGTGCTCGGCCCGGCAGTCATCCGCTGGCTGGCCACCAAGAAGATCGGTCAGTCGGTGCGCGACGACGGCCCGCAAACCCACCTTGTCAAGGCCGGCACCCCCACCATGGGCGGTGCGCTGATCCTGCTCTCGCTCGGGCTCGCCACGCTGCTGTGGGCTGACCTGTCGACCCGCTTCGTCTGGATCGTGCTGATCGTCACCTTCGGCTATGGCGCCGTCGGCTGGGTCGATGATTGGCGCAAGGTGGTCTATCGCAATCCCAAGGGACTCTCGGCCAAGGCCAAGTTCTTCTGGCAAACCGTGGTGGGCCTTATCGCCGCCATCGCCATTGCCTTCTCGATCTCGGCACCGAGCAACGAAAAGGCGTTCGAACTGTTCCTGCAGTGGGTGGCCAGCGGCTTCACCCTCGACATGCCGACCAAGACCGACCTGATCGTGCCCTTCTTCAAGAGCGTATCTTACCCATTGGGAATTTTCGGCTTCATCATCCTCACCTATCTGGTGATCGTCGGCAGCAGCAATGCGGTCAATCTCACCGAT
>SXGT01104651.1_pt1 | contig 16181 bp, 11 predicted proteins | sample 3176221 | NCBI WGS metagenome assembly SXGT01 (sample SAMN11356862, study PRJNA531348) | freshwater metagenome | isolation source: freshwater sample F1-120 | place: China: Fuxian Lake, Yuxi | collected 2017-12-25 | reverse complement strand
GGCTCGACGGCGGCGGGGGCCACGCCGGCGGCCGGCCCGGCGGCCGACGCGGCGGGGCTGCTCGCGGCGAGGTCGCCGACGGTGTCGGTGACGAAGCCGACGATGGTGCCGACCTCGACCTTGGTGCCGGCGGCGACGCGGATCTCGGCCAGGAAGCCGGAGACGGGCGAGGGGATGACGGACTCGACCTTGTCGGTGGAGATTTCGAAGAGGTCCTCATCGCGCTCGACGGCATCGCCGGGTTTCTTGAGCCACTTGACGACGGTGCCTTCGGCGATCGATTCGCCCATCTGAGGCATGATGATCTCGGTGCGCATAACTCTCCTGTCTCGTCGTGAGGGCCGGCCCCTCAGTAGTCCAGCAGGCCGCGGCAGGCGGCCAGGAGGACGTCGTCGTTGGGCTGAAAGGCGTGTTCGAGCTCTTTGGCGTAGGGGACGGGGGTGTCCTGGGCGCCGAGGCGCACGATGGGGCCGTCGAGCCATTCGAAGAGGTGTTCGGCGAGGTTGGCGGCGATCTCGCCGCCGATGCCGCCCTCGCGCTGGTCTTCGTGCAGGACGAGGGCCTTGCTGGTGCGCTTGACCGAGGCGTAGATCGTCGGCCAGTCGATGGGCTTGAGGGTGCGCAGGTCGATGACCTCGATCTGGGCGCCGCGCTCGGCGGCGAGGCGCTCGGCGACGTCGAGGGCGCGGTGGACCATGGCGCCGTAGGTGATCAGGGTCATGTCGTCGCCGGCGCGGCGGGTGGCGGCCTGCCCGATGGGGACGAGGCCCTCGTCGTTCAGGTCGAGGTCCTCCTTGACGCGGCGGTAGAGCAGCTTGTGCTCCAGGAAGAGGACGGGGTTGTCGTCGCGGATGGCGGCCTTGAGGAGGCCGCGGGCGTCGGCGGCGGTCGAGGGCATGACGATCTTGAGGCCGGGGGTGTGCAGGAAGTAGGCCTCGACGTTCTGGGAGTGGAAGGGGCCGGCGCCGACGCCGCCGCCGGCCGGGCCGCGGATGACGATCGGGACCGCCGCACCCCAGCGCCAGTGGCTCTTGGCGGCGAAGTTCGTGATCATCTGGAAGCAGCAGGTGATGAAGTCGATGAACTGCATCTCCGCCACCGGGCGCATCCCCATGTAGGCCGCCCCGATGGCGGCCCCCACGATCGCCGACTCCGACAGCGGGGTGTCGAGCACCCGCTCGGTCCCGAACTCCGCCTGGAAGCCCTCGGTGAGCTTGAAGGCCCCCCCGTAGGCGCCGATGTCCTCGCCGAGCATGAAGACCCGCTCGTCGCGGCGCATCTCCTCCTGCAAGGCCAGCCGGATCGCCTCGATGTAAGTCACCTCTGCCATCGGACCCCTTCCTGGCTAGATGTGGAGCGCCATGCCGTGCACCGCGTGAGCCGCCTCGCCGAGCGCCTCGCCGAGGGTCGGGTGGGCGTGCATGGTGTGGATGATGTCCTCGACGGTGGACTCAAGCGCCAGCGCCATGCCCCCCTCCAGGATCAGCTCCGTGGCCTTGGGACCGATGATGTGGATCCCGAGCACCTCGTCGTACTTGGCGTCGGCGACGATCTTTATCATCCCCTCGGACTCCTGCATGATCCGGGCGCGCGGGTTGGCCGAGAAGGGGAAGGTCCCGACGCGCACCTCATAGCCCTTGTCCCTGGCCTTCTGCTCGGTCAGGCCGATCGAGCCGATCTCCGGGTGGCAGTAGGTGCAGTTGGGCGTGCGGTTGTAGTCGATGGGGTGGCAGTCCTTGCCGGCGATGTGGTCGACGGCCAGGATCCCCTCGTGCGAGGCGACGTGGGCCAGCCAGGGCGTGTCGACGATGTCGCCGATGGCGTAGACGCCCGGCTCGGCCGTCCGCATGAAGCCGTCCACCTCGACGGTGCCGCGCTTCGTGGCCACGATCTTCGTCTTGTCCAGGCCGACATCCGCCGTGACGGGCCGCCGGCCGGCCGCCATCAGGAAGATGTCGCACTCCATCTCGATGCTCTCCCCGGCCGGGCCCTGGACCGCGACCTTGACGACGTCGCCCTTGCGCTCGACCTTCTGGATCTTGTGGCCCGTCAGGCAGCCGATCTTGCGCTTCTTGAAGGCCTTGTCCAGCTCCGCCGAGATGTCCGCGTCCTCCAGCGGCACCAGCCGGTCGAGCACCTCGATGATCGTCACCTCCGTGCCGAAGGTGTTGTAGACCGAGGCGAACTCCGTGCCGACGGCGCCGGCGCCCATGACCACCATGCGCTTCGGGATGAAGGGCAGCTTGAGGATGTCGTCGCTGTTGACGATCCGCTCGTGATCCATCGGGATGAAGCCGAAGGAGGCGCACACCGAGCCCGTGGCCAGGATGATGTTCTTGGCCGTCAGCGTCTCGACGCCGCCGCCCTCGGCCGTCACCGAGACCTTGCCGCCGCCGAGCAGCCGCCCGTGCCCCTTGTGGACCGCGATCGTGTTCTTGCGCATCAAGTAGGCGACACCGTTGGTGTTTTGCCGCACCACCTTGTCGCGGTAGCCCTGCACCCCCGACCAGTCCACCTCCAGGCCCGTGACCTTGAGGCCGAACTTCGACGACTCCTTCATCTTGTCGTACAGGTGGGCCGACTCCAGCAGCGCCTTGGTCGGGATGCACCCGACGTTCAGGCACGTCCCCCCCAACGTCGGGTCCTTCTCCACGATGGCTGTCTTGAGGCCCGACTGAGCGGCGTGGATCGCGGCGACGTAGCCACCCGGGCCACTTCCAATGACGACGACGTCGTAATTGCTCACATCTGTCTCCTTTCTAGAGGGCGCGCCGAGAATCGAGGTGAAACCCCACCTTGATCCGGCGAGGTCCGGCAGGCGCCCTGTAACCTATCCAAAGGCGGCGGTTTGTCAATGTCGCGCCGAGGGCCTGTGGAGCCCCCAGATCGCCGGCGCGGAGGGTCAATCGCTGGGGGCGGTCGTGGGGCTCAGGCAGGCGTTGGCGCCCTGGCCGATCTCCTCGACGCGGCGCTCCAGCGCCTCCAGCCGGGCCACCTCTGTGGCGTCGTTGGCGGCGGGTTCGTCGAACTTCTCCTCCAGCCTGCGCACGAGGCGCCTGTGCTTATCGAGGCAGCCCAGCGTGATGGAGGCCCCGAGGTTGGCCGCCGCGGCCCCTTCGATGTCCCTGATCGCGTCACCCATCCAGCCCTGGAGGCATTGGGCGTTGTCCGCCAGCAGCGCCCGCCGCGCCGCCGGGTCGGCCTTGGCCGATGTCGAGGCGGAGATGGCGCAGCCCACCGGCCACAGCGGCCCCGAATGGGCAAAGGCGCTCTCGATGGGGGTCATCTGGCTGCAGGCGATCCCGTCCCAGCACAGCGCGCCGGGGCAATGGCAGCCCGGAGGCGTTTCGTCCGTGCAGATCACCGAGCCGCCCGCCGCCGTGATCTGCTGCGGCCCGCACAGATCCTGGCAGCTGTCGCTGAAGTGCGCCCAGTGCCCTCCTTGCTGAACACACCAGAGGGCGTTGACCTGCTCCTGACACCCCGGCTCGGGGTTGGCGCGGCAATGAGCGGCGACGCGCTGCTGGAGCTGCGCCGCGTCGGCGGCGCCCTTGACGCTGTCGGGGATGTCGCCGCGACACCCCAAGGCTGCGATGGTCAGGGACACCAGGAGGGCTTTCTTCAAGTCGATCACGGTCACGCTCCCGCTTCGGGTTCAACAGCGACAGGGTGCGCGAAGGCGTCGCCCTTGGCAACCGTCCCCGAGCGCGATATGCCGCTCGCCTTGAGGATCGTCTCAAGGTAGGAAGGATCGTGCGCCGCCGCGCAGATCGCAGCCTTGGGCGGGTGACGCCGGATGTGGGCCGAAAGGGGGGGATATGGCGAAGATTCTTGTGCTGGGGGCAGGGATGATGGGTAGCGCGATCTGCGCCCCGATCGCGGATCGGGGCCACGACGTCCGCCTCGTCGGGACCCCCCTTGATCGCGACATCATCGCGCGGCTTCAGTCCGACGGCGTCCACCCTGGGCTCGGCGTGGCCCTCCCGCCGCAGGTCAGCGCCTCCCAGATCGAGGCGCTGGAGGCCGAGGCCGAGGGCGTCGAGGCCATCGTCCTCGGGGTCAGCTCGGCGGGGGTCGAGTGGGCCGGCGCGGCGACGCGGGCGATCGTCCGGCCGGGTGTGCCGGTGATCTCGGTGACCAAGGGGCTGCGCTGGACCGGATCGCGCTTCGACCTGCTGCCGGACGTCCTCGCGTCCGCCTGGGCGCCAGAGGATCGCGGCGCGATCCACCCTGGCGCCGTGGTGGGGCCTTGCATCGCCGGGGAGCTGGCCCGCCGCGTCCAGACCTGCGTGTCGTTCGCGGGCCGGGACATGGCGGCGATGCGCCGGCTGGCCGATCTCTTCAGGACGGACTACTACCACATCCGGCCCTCGACCCAGCTCGTCGGCCTGGAGGTGTGCGCGGCGCTCAAGAACGCCTTCGCCATGGCGGTCGGCTTCGCTCGGGGCATCAACGAGCGCGTCGGGCGAGAGCACGGCAGCGTCGCGATGCACAACCATGAGGCCGCCGTCTTCGCCCAGGCCGCGCTGGAGATGGCTCGCCTGGTGGAGCTCTTCGGCGGCGATCCCAGCGTGGCGGGGGGGCTGGCCGGCGTCGGCGACCTCTTCGTGACCTGCCAGGGGGGCCGCACGAGCCGCCTGGGGCGCTGGCTGGGCCTGGGGCTGTCGATCAAGGAGGCCGTCGAGGCGATGGAGGGCGCGACGCTGGAGAGCCTCGACGTGCTCAAGGTGCTCGATGAGGCGATCCCGGTCCTGGAGGAGCGCGGCGATCTGGGCGCCGCGGAGCTGCCCTTGCTGCGCCACCTGTGCGCGATCGCCACGGCCGGCGCGGCGGCCGACGTTCCCTTCGAGCGCTTCTTCACCGAGCTGGAGGGCTAGGTCATGGCGCGGCCTGTCGTCCTCGGGATCGATTGCAGCACGACGGGCGCCCGTTGCGTCGCCTGGGACGCCCAGGGCCGCGCGGTGGCCGAGGGGCGCTCCTCCATCCCCCTCGTCAGCCTGCCGCCCGAGGGCTACGAGCAGGACGCGGAGCGGTGGTGGTCGGCGGTCGTCGAGGCGACCGCCTCGGTCACCGCCGCCCTCGGCCGCGCCCGCGTCGAGGGCCTGTGCGTCGCCCACCAGCGCGAGACCTTCGTGGTGGCCGACGCCGACGGGCGCCCGCGGCGGCCTGGGGTCGTCTGGATGGACGAGCGGTGCAGGCCCCAGGTGGCCCGCGTCAAGGCCGATCCGGCGCTCTGCGCGCGGCTCCACGACACCACCGGCAAGCCCCCCTGCCTGACGCCTTCTCTCTATAAGATCATGTACTTGCGAGAGGTCGAGGGCTCGACCTTCGAGGGCGACTTCATCGTCGCGGACGTCCACGCCTTCCTGGCCCGTCGGCTGACGGGGCTTTGGCGGACCTCGACGGCCAGCGCCGATCCGACCGGGCTGGTGGACATGCGCTCGGGCCGGTGGTCGGCGGAGGCGCTGGGGCTGGCGGGGCTCTCGGAGCGGCACCTGCCGGAGCTGTTGCCGCCGGGCGCGCTGCTCGGCGCCCTGTCGCCCGAGGCCGCCCGCGCCATGGGGTTGAGCGAGGGCCTGCCGGTCATCGCCGGCGCGGGGGACGGTCAGGCGGCGGGGCTCGGCGCGGGGATCTGCGGACCCGGGCGGGCCTACCTCAACCTCGGCACGGCCGTCGTCTCCGGGGTGTGGTCCCCTGCCTATCGGGTCGATCCGGCCTTTCGGACCCTCTTCGGCGCGGCGCCGGGGAGCTACTTCTGCGAGACCGACCTCAAGGGCGGCACCTTCACGCTCAACTGGCTGCTCGACCACTTCATGGGGGTCGAGCCAGCCGGCCGCGACGAGGCCCTGGCGGCCCTGGAAGTCACGGCGAGCGCGATGGCGCCTGGGTCGAGCGGCCTCATCGCGCTGCCCTACTGGTGCGGGGTGATGAACCCGCACTGGGACGACGACGCCTCGGGGGCGCTGCTGGGGCTCCGGGGGCATCACGGCCCGGCGCACGTCTACCGCGCGATCCTGGAGGGGATCGCGATGGAGCAGCGCCTGCACACCGACGGCGTCGAGCGCGCCGTGAATTTTTCGGTGGAGGACTTCGTGGTCATGGGCGGCGGCGCCCGCAGCGATCTCTGGTGCCAGATCGTGGCCGACGCCACGGGCCGCCGGGTCGTCCGGGCGGCCAACGCCGAGGCCACGGCCCTCGGCGCCGGGGTGCTGGCCGCGGTCGGCGTCGGGATGCACGCGGACGTCGACGCCGCCGTGGCCGCCATGATTTCCTACGGCGAGGTCTTCGCGCCGGGCGGGAATGCCGCGCGCTACGCGGACCTCTATGACGAGGTCTACGCGGGGGTCTACGGCGCGCTCCAGGGGGCGTTGTCGAGGTTGACGCGGTTCTTGTCACCTTGAGGGATCGGGCGCCTTGAAGAAGCAGGGTCAATGTCTCGTCGCGGCGGACGGGTCGGCGCAGTTCACCGATCTGGCGGCCGCGATAGGCGCGGTCAGCGAGGGCGGCGCGATCCTGCTCAAGCCCGGCGTCTACCGGCTGGACAGAGCGCAGCTCCTGCCGCCCTCGCTGACCTTCGTCGGCTCCGGGATCGACGCGACGATCGTCGAGATCGGGGCGGGCGACAGCGCCCTGATCCAGCGCGGCGACCTGCTCCTTGAAGATCTGACGCTCCGGCGAGCGGACGGGGTCGGCGATCTGCTGGTCTGCGGCCCCGGCCACCTCGACGCGACGGGGTGCGGCTTTGAGGGCGCCCGAGGCCTCGACCGCGCCGGGGTGGGCCTCCGAGTGATCGCCAACGGGCGGGCGACGCTGCGGCGCTGTCGCTTCATCGGCAACGAGAACGCGGGCCTCGTCGCCGAGGGCAAGGCCCACTTGACGGTCAAGGAGAGCCACTTCGAGCGCAATGGCGTCGGCGCGCTGGCGGCCCAGGAGGGTCACGTCGAGATCTCGGCCTGCACCCTGGATCGTCAGGTCGGCGACGGGCTGCGCGGGTGCGCCCGGGCCAACCTGAGCGCGCAGGGCAACACTCTGTCGAAGTGCGGCAGGCACGGCCTGGCGCTGCTCGACGACGCCTGGGGCGGCGCGATCCGCAACACGATCGAAGACTGCGGCGGCTGCGGCCTCCTCCTGGACACCTCCCGCCCGGTCGAGGTCCGCGACAACCACGTCCTGCGCAGCGCCGAGGACGGGATCCTGGTCCGCGGCGAAGGCCGGGCGAAGGTGGAGGTCAACACCTTCACCAAGAGCGGCCGCAGCGGCATGGCCTTCCTTCGCAGGGCCAAGGTGCTGGCGACCGAGAACATCTGCGCCCAGAACAAGTGGGCCGGGCTCCACGTCGCTGGCGACGCCCACGTCACGGCCAACTTCAACGCCCTGCGCTTCAACGAGCGCTCTGGCGTCATCGTCCTCGACGCCGCGCGCCTCGTGGCCATGCGCAACAACTGCTCGCACAACGGCGAGCACGGCGTCGTCATCGGCGCCGACGCCGAGGCCGCGCTCGATCGCAATGAGTGCGGCTACAACGTCGGCCACGGCATGATGTGGTGGCAGCGCGCCTCTGGCACCGCCGAAGGCAACACCTGCGAGCACAACGGCCAGCACGGCCTCCTCATCCTCGGCCACGCCCGCCCGATGCTCTCGCGCAACACCTGCCGCGACAACAAGGCCAGCGGGCTGGCCGTCCTCGAAGGCGCCACCCCCCGCGCCCTGGCCAACACCCTCGCGGACAACGCCGAGCATGGCGTCCTGATCGGCGACGACGCCTCGCCGACCCTCGAAGACAACACCTGCACCAACAACAAGAAGGCCGGCCTCTGCTTTCGCGACCGCGCCGTCGGCCTGGCCCAACGCAACAGCGCCCGCGCCAACGGCGTCGCCGCGATCCTCCTCCAAGGCAGCAATGCCGCCCCGACCCTCACCGACAACGACCCCCCAGAGGCCACCGTCGCTCCCTCCCCCACCGCGACCTCCACACCCCAGGCGGCCTCCCTGACCTTCGCCCCTGGTCGCCTCACCGTCCCCTTGCAGCGGCCGCGTCGGCCCCACGTCTCGATGACCCAGCTCGTCTCGGTCCACGGCTTCGGCCCCATCGTCGCGGGGATGATCTGCATGTTTCCGGCGGTCATGGCGCTCGTCCGCCTGCCCACGGCGGGCTTCCTCGTCATGCTGATGCTCCAGGCCTTGACGCTGCTCGGCGTGGGCTTCTGGGCGCAGGCGGCGCTCAAGGTCGCCCGCGCCCGCGCCCTGCTGCGGCACGGCGTCGTCGTCTTTGGCGCCATCACCGACGCCAACCCCGAGACGCGCGAGATCCACTACGCCTGGAGCGACCCCTCCGGTCGATCCCATCGCGCCTCGATTTTCTTGAACAATGACGCACAGATCGACTCGCATCAAGCCCAGACCAGGATCGCGCTCTTGACCGATCCCGAGCGCCCTGGCGAGGTGATCATCCCGTCGGCGCTGGGGGTCCACTTCGAGGCGCAGCCTGATCCCGAGGATCGCCGCCCCGAGCAGCTCCCGGCGCCCACCGTGGAGCCGCTGGCGCTGGTGAGGGCCGCCGATCCCGCTCGGAGCGTCGCGCTGCGGGCCTCGCTCGATCCGGTGCGCTACGGCCCCGTGGTGAGGGCGCTGTCGCCGCGCAAGGCTCGCGTCGGCCACCTCACCGTCACGGAGCGGGGCCTGACGGCGCGTCTCGACGCTGCCCCTGGCCTCGTCGAGATCCTCTGGGAGAGGCCCTTCGTCGTCCACCTGTCGGTCTGGTTGACGGGGGGCGATCAGGCCGAGCTCAACGTCTCGCTGCGAGCGCTCGGGGCCGAGCGGGACGCGCCGGCGGTGAGCTTCAAGACGCGGCTGCCGCAGCGGTGCTTGAGCGCGCGGATCGCGCTCAAGCAGGAGCACTTCGCCTGGATCAGCCCTGAGGACTTTGCGCCGCTGTGGTCCAGGATCGTCCCTTGCGCCCAGATCCACGGCGAGGATCTGGTGAGGCTGGTGGTGCTCGACGGGGCAGGGTGAGGAGGTCTGGCGCGTCGACTTCGTTGACGGGGAAACTCCACCCTGTCATTCCCCTCGCTTCACTCCCCCTCCTGTCCTCCCCCTCGCTTCGCAAGGGGGAGGGACGCTCGTATTACGAGCAAGGGGGATCGACGAGTCGACTTCGTTGACGGGCACAAGACCCCGTCGGGAACAATCGAGATCAACGAGTCGACTTCGATGACGGTCACGGCGAGATCGGCGAGTCGACTTCGTTGGTGGACACGTCGAGATCGGCGAGTCGACTTCGATGGCGGTCACGTCGGGATCGGCGGGTCGACTTCGTTGATGGACAAGGTGAGATCGGCGAGTCGACTTCGTTGGTGTGATCTGCACGTTGACGGTCCACCCGGGCTTGCGCCCGGGCCTACAATTTGTCCCGGGACGCCCCTGCGGGGCTGGCGAGGGGCCTTCAACAATCGAGGGTCAGACCCTCACAGAACCGTGAGGTGTCTGCCTCCGAGCCCCTGAACATCTCATCTGAGATCAACACGAGTGACACGCCCCACGAACGCCGACAACCCGTCGCCAGCCCCGCCGTATGGCGGGGCGACCCAGGACAAAACCCAAGGCCCGGGCGCAAGCCCGGGTGGACCGTCAACGTGCGGATCACAGCAACGAAGTCGACCCGCCGATCCCGACGTGACCGCCATCGAAGTCGACTCGATGATCTCCCCTTGCCCGTCACCGAAGTCGACTCGCCGATCTCTCCTTGTCCATCAACGAAGTCGACTCGCCGATCCCCCTTGTCCATCAACGAAGTCGACTCGACGATCTCTCCTTGCCCATCAACGAAGTCGATTCGCCGATCCCGACGTGTCCACCCACGAAGTCGACTCGCCGATCTCGACGTGTCCACCAACGAAGTCGACTCGCCGATCTCAACGTGCCCGTCAACGAAGTCGACTCGCTGATCTCGACGTGTCCACCCACGAAGTCGACTCGTCGATCCCGACGTGTGCGCCATCGAAGTCGACTCGCCGACTCAGGCGAGCTGTCGGTCATCTCAGATATGGGGTGGTGCGGGGTTGCGCAGGGCCTTGCGGCTGACCCGGACGCACCAGCCGATGAGGGCGGCGTTGACGACGAGGAAGAAGACGAAGAGGAGGGAGCCGCCTTGATCGATGGCGGCCTCGCAGGCCGCGGCGACGGCCTGGAGGTCGGCCTTCGCGAGCCGGATGGCCTCGCGGCCGACGACGGAGCCGATCAGGGACATTGCGGCGCCGATGGAGGCGAGGCCGAGGGCGCGGGCCGAGAGGTTTCTTGCGCGCAGGGTCGAGGCCCAGGCCAGGATCTGGAGGGCGGCGCCGAGGGCGGCGATGGCGGTGTAGGGGGTTGCCAGGGGGGAGGTCAGGGGCGCGAGCGTGCCGGGAGGCGAGGCGGCGCCGAGCCACGCGAGCGAGGCGGCGGCGGCGGCGAGCCCTGAGATCGCGGCGAGGGCGATGGTGCGGGCGTCGCGCTTGAAGGCGTCGGGGTCAAAGGCGCCGGGGTTGTCGCGGTTGAGGAGGGTGAGCTGCCAGCCGAGGAGGCAGGCGGCCAGGGGGAGTGTGCCGGTCATCCAGAGGGCGAGCCGGGCGATCGTCGGGGCTTGGATGACCTGGAAGGTGGTGAAGGCGCCGGAGCCGTAGAAGGAGGCCCAGAGGTCGGGTCGCTGGCTCAGGAGGTGGTTTTCGGTCCAGGAGGCGCCGGTGAAGAGGAAGCAGATCAGGGCGCCGAAGATCGCGGCGAGTCCGACCCAGCGGGGGCGCGTGGGTGCGGGGTGGGGTTTGACGAGGTAGAGGAGGTAGAAGCCGATGATGAGAGCTGGGAGGATGAGCATCCATCGATGGGATAGGAGCAAGTTGGCGGTATAAAAGGACTTCTGGTAGAGGATCTGGATGAAGAGGAGGGGGGCGACGCCGGCGGTGATGGCGACGCTCAGGGCGACGGTGAGCCAGTCTGCGAGGATGGCGGCGGCGGGGGAGGTGGGCGCGCGGCCGGCGAGGTTGAGGGCGGCGAGCAGTGCGGTGCCGGCGACGACGTAGGACATGAAGGCGACGTGGACGGCGAGGGTGAGGGTGTAGAGGGTGAGGTAGAGGGCCATGGGGCCGTCGAAGCCGAAGGGGAATGGGGTGTTCATGGTGAGGCCTCCGCGGCGCGGGGGTGCCCGCCGGGGCTGGTGCCGGCCTGACGCAGGAGGTGGTTGAGCTCGGCGAGGGTGGCGGGGTCGTCGGAGGTGGGCCATGTGGGGGGTTGGTCGGCGGAGAGCCACTCGGTGAACTGGACGAGGGCTTCGAGCTCGGCGGCATTGCCGGCGAAGGGTGGCATGAAGGCCTTGGTGTGCTGGAGGTTGGCGATGTTGAGGCGCTTCTGGTCGGTGCTCCAGGTGCCGACGAGGTGGGTGATGCCGTTGGCGCCCTGGTGGGTGTGGCAGACGGCGCACTGGAAGCGGTAGACGCGGGCGCCGAGGGCGACCTGGGGGTTGGGGAGGCGGTCGGCGTCGCGCAGGGGGTAGGGGTCGTCGGTGACGGAGCCGCGGGCGCGCAGGGCGTCGAGCTCGTCGGGGGTGATGGCGTTGGAGTAGAGGGCCTGTCGGACGGTGAAGGGTTTTCGGACGCCCTCGCGGACGAACTCGCCGCCGGCGGTGGCGCCGAAGGCCAGGGCGCACAGGAGGGAGGCGGTGGCGATGTTGATCGTCATGCGTCGCCAGAGGATGCCGAGCAGGGCGTAAGCGCCGATGAGGACGGAGGCGCCGACGGCGATGATGAGGAAGTTGGTCATCACGGCGCTGCCGCCGAGCACCCACTGGCGGCTGTCGTCGGGGATGACGGCCATGAACCAGGCGCCGACGAAGGGCATCAGGGCCATGGGGATCAGGAGGTGTGCGACGCGGGCGATCAGCGCGCGCCGGGGCTCCGGGGCGATGTCCATGGCGTTGACGACGACGGTGGCCGCGAGCGCCCCGAGGGCCATGCAGACCAGCGTGCGGAAGATCAGCGAGGGGAAGAAGCTGGGGTTGAAGAAGCCGGCCCAGACCGAGCCGGTGGCGATCCAGTCGCCGGGGGTCAGCTGCCAGGAGAGGATGCCGTTGATCCAGAAGAGGCTGAACCAGGCGGCGACGCTGTAGAGGCCGAGCAGCTTGAGCCGCACGGGGTCGCTCATGCGGGCGCCGTAGCGGTAGAAGGCGTAGCCGGCGGCGATCTCCAGGCTGAAGAAGCACCACTCGACGGCCCAGACCCAGTGGAAGGTGTCGACCATCAGCCCGATGGTCCGGGGGCTGACCTGGATGGTCGTGAACCACATCCCGACGCCGGTCAGCGCCCCCAGGACGAAGCTCACCAGCACGAGCGCCTTGAAGTAGCCGTCGAGGAACTGCCGGCCCCCTTCCCCGAGGCGACCTCGTCCGGCCAGCCATTGCAGGTAGCACATCACGAAGCCGCCCCCGATGGCGAACTGCGCCAGGAAGACGTGGAAGATCCCCAGGCCGCCGATGATCATGCCCTTCATCACCGGGCCGTGGTCGTGGATGGGGTAGTAAGGCAGATCCATCAATCCCCTCGGGTTCAGAGCGGCCCAGGCGTTGAATCGCCGGGACCGCCGTCTTCACTGGGTGGACACGTCAAGGTTCCTCGATATGCCCTTCGCCGTCGAGTTTGACTGCACAGATCAAGCAGACCCCGTATCATTGACGCAGGGGCTGGCGCCGTCGAGATATTCGGGCCTGGGCAGCGGTGCGCGGCAGGGGAGGGCGGTCATGTTCGAATCCACGTTCACGCTGACGAACACCGGGGAGGAGCCCATCGACATCCTCTTCGAGCCGTATGGGATGCCCTTCCGGGTGCCGCCGGGGGCGACCTTCGAGGTCGTGGCGCGGGGGGAGATCGAAGGGGAGATCGAGGTGGAGCGTCGCGCGGAGGGGCTGATCCTCTTCGGGTGGCCGACCTCGACCGCGAAGGTCATCATCGACGGCGTGCTGATCCTGGATTACGACATGCCGGTGCCGGGCGTGCCGGAGGGGGCTTCGGTGCGGAGCTTTCTGGGCCTCCTGTTCGACCGCGACAGGTGAAGGCGGCGCTTGGCTTGATCGAGAAAGGCAAGTACCGTCGCGGGATCTTCGGTGGGGCGTGGCCAAGAGGGCGCGGGGGCGGTTCGGGGAGGAGGAGGCGGCGGTGGAGTCGAGGCGGGCGAGCAGGACGGCGTTGATGGTGGCGGCCTACCGGGCCAGAGCGGGCGCGGCCTACGGGGGGCTGTGCGACGATCCGTGGGCGGCGGCGCTGGCGGGGCCGGACGGCTTCGAGGTCGCGGCGCGCTTTGATAAAGCCTTTCCGTACATGGACTTGTGGATCGCGGTGCGGACGGCCTTCATCGACCGTCGCTTGAAGGCGATGGTCGCGGCGGGCTTCGATCAGGTGGTGATCCTCGGCGCGGGGCTGGACACGCGGGCGGCGCGGCTGGCCAGCGAGGGGGTGCGGTTCTTCGAGGTCGATCAGCCGGCCAGCCAGGCCCTCAAGCGCGAGCGGCTGGCGGCGCTGGAGGGCTACCCGGAGGGCGCGGCGACCTTCGCCAGCTGCGACTTCGAGCGAGAGGACTTCCTGGATCGGCTCTCGGCCTGCGGGTTCGAGGCCGGGCGCCCGGCCTTCTTCATCTGGGAGGGGGTCACGCCCTACCTGAGCGAGCAGGCCGTGCGCGGGACACTGGAGCGGATCGCTGGGGGGACGGCCCCGGCCTCGGTGGTGATCTTCGACATCATGCGGGCGAAGATGGCCGAGTCCGAGGCGCTGGCCGGGCAGGGGCGGGCGACGAACGAGACGCTCGGGGGGCTGGGAGAGCCGCTGACCTGGGGGATCAACGATCCGCTGCCCTTGCTGGTCGAGGCGGGCTTCCGCCACACGCTCACGCTGCCCTTTGACGTGCTTTGCTGCGCTCTGGAGGGCTCCTACGTCCGGGAGCGGGAGTTCCGCTTCCAGTCCATCGTCCAGGCCAGCCGCGCCACGGAGTTGACTTGATCACGCAGGTCCGAGTCGTGAAGACGGGGCGTCGGATCATGCCCTTCGACGATCCGCCCGGGGAGATCCTCATCCACAACCGGCCGCTGAAGGCCTGGCAGGCCGAGGTCTGGGCCGCGCTGGGCCTGGAGGTGGTCGAGGAGGCGCCGCCGGGGCCGCACCTGGAGGTGCCCGACACGCTCTTCACGACGGCGGCGGCGCTGCGTCAGTTCATCGACGGGGCCGGGGGCCAGGAGGCGGTGCTGGTGCTCAAGGAGTCCTTCTTCGGGCGCTACACATCCCCGATCCAGCCCGGCGTGGTCGAGGTCGAGGAGGGCTGGTGCTTCGAGGCCGTGAGGCTCAGATCCGGGGCGGGCGGGGCGGCCCGGCGCGTGGTGGTCGACCCGAAGGAGCAGCAGATCACCATCCCGCTGCCCTCCTACTACCTGGGCGTGGACAAGATGGAGTTGGGGCTGGCGCGCGAGCCGGTCATGACGCTGCACCACTGGGTGCACATCCTGTGGGCCAACCAGGCGGCGATGGCGGTCGAGGCGCTGGGGGTGCCGCGCTGGCGGTGGAGGGCGCGCATCGCGTGGGCGATCGCGCGGGCGATGTCGCTCAACAAGTGGCGGGTGCTGGCGAAGATGAACCGCATCGGCAAGAAGTGCGATATTCACCCAACGGCCGTGGTGGAGATGAGTACTCTGGGCGAGGGGGTCACTGTCGGGCCGCACGCTCGGGTGCGTTTTTCGACGCTGGGTGACGGGGTCAACGTGATGCCCGGCGCCCAGGTGGAGTGGAGCGTGCTGGGCGACAAGGTCTGGGTGGGCCAGGAGTGCAGCCTGAACTTCTGCGTCCTGTACCCCGAGGCGATCGCCAACCAGCGCCTCATGCAGCTGTGCGTGCTGGGACGCCGGGTGGTGACCACGGGCGGGTGCTGGTCCATCGACATGAACTTCCAGCAGGAGATCCGGGTGCCGCTCGACGGAGAGTTGCACTCCACCGGCCAGCGGACGCTCGGGAGCGCCTTTGGCCACGAGGCCCGGATCGGGACTGGCTTCTGGATGGCCTCTGGTCGGATGGTCCCCAATGGCTACTTCATCATCCGCGATCCCGCCGACGTCCTCCAGCGCCTCCCGGAGGGGCTGGACGTCGATCAGCCGCTCCTGGTGCGCGGCGGCACCCTCGTCCCGCTCAAGGGGGAGTAGGCGCCGCTGGCTGGCGGGTCTGGCCGTCCTGGGGGCGCTGGCGGGCGCTGGGTGCGGCGATCCTGCTGTAATCGCTCGTTTTTTCAACATCGATGTGGTGGTCGAGGGGCCTGGGCGGGTGTCGCTGCCGGGCGGGGGGTCGTGCGCGGGGCGGTGCGCGGTCGAGGTGGGTGCGGGCGAGCGGATCGCGCTGGAGGCGTGGCCGGACGAGGGCGGGCGCTTTCTGGGCTGGTCCGGGCGCTGCGGCGGCCAGGGAGCGTGCGAGGTGGTGGTCGAGGGGCCGGGGTCGCTCAAGGCCACCTTCGGGGAGGCCTGCCCAGAGCCGTGGGGGTTGCGCCTGGGCGGCGCCGGGGCCGCGGTGGTTGAGCAGGTGGCCGTGGCGCCGGGGGGCGAGGTGGTCATCGCGGGGAGCTTCGAGGACAGGGTCGAGATCGGCGGCGTGGCGCTTGAGGCCGGGGGTAGCGCGGGCTTCGTGGCGCGCTTCTCGGGGCAGAGCTGCGGGCTGAGGTGGGCGGATGTGATCGGCGGGGCGGCGACGGGGCTGGCGCTGGACGGCAGCGGCAATGCGCTGGTGGCGGGGGCCTTCGAGGGGGCGATGGAGGTCGGCGGGCGCAGGCTTGAGGGGCAGGGTGGGCGGGATCTCTACCTGGCGAAGCTGGCGGGGGCCAATGGCGCGGCGCTGTGGTTGATCGGGGCCGGCGGCGCCGGGATCGAGCGAGAGGGTCGGGTGGCGGCGGGCGCGGGGGGGCGGATCTTCTGGGGCGGCGCCTTCGAGGGGGAGGCGTCGGCGGCGGGCGGGCGGATCGTCAGCGAGGGGGGCGCGGACGTCTTCGTGGCGTCGATCCGGGGCTCGGATGGGGGGCGGCGGCCTTCTCGGAGATCGAGGCTTTTCCCCGTGCCGTGCTCGCCCATCGCTTCCCGTCCATTCCCCTGCACGGTGACTTCACGACGATCGAGGGCGGCGAGTATGGACCTGTGG
>SXGT01597695.1_pt1 | contig 16183 bp, 8 predicted proteins | sample 3176221 | NCBI WGS metagenome assembly SXGT01 (sample SAMN11356862, study PRJNA531348) | freshwater metagenome | isolation source: freshwater sample F1-120 | place: China: Fuxian Lake, Yuxi | collected 2017-12-25 | reverse complement strand
GTGGCAAATCATTTCTCGCCGCACAGCCACAAGGCCGCCACGGCACGCCCCCTTTGGACGGCCCAGCACTCTGTTTGCTCCCGATCAAAACAAAGTTTCTCTAGTGGAACTCGGAAATTGTCTGGCCAATCCACAGCGCGTTGCTAGCGTAACGCGCAGTCGAAGCTTCCTGGAAAATCAAATGCCGGCGGAGTGTTAAGCCTCGTCAATCCGTCCAACGACCTCGCGCCACAGTGTGCTTATGAAAAAAAACCTCGTCCTCATCGCTTTTGCTTTCGCCGTCACTCTTCTCCCCGCCGCCGAGAAAGCCGTACCCAAGGCCGTGCCCACAGCTGCGCCGCCCAAGAAAGCCCCCGCCACCGGTACCGCTCGCCGTGTGGGGCCTGAAGAGAATGCCACCACCGGCCCGCGAGCCGAGCAATGGGCCAAAGTGCAGGAGGCCATCACCAAAGGTCTTCCCAAAACCGCCATCGAAGCGCTGGACCCGATCATCGCCGGTGCGCTCAAAGACAAGGCGTACGGCGAAGCGACCAAAGCGCTGGCGCGCAAACTGGTGCTCGAAGGCCACATTCAAGGCAACAAGCCGGAGGAGAAGATCCTCCGCCTCGAGGCCGAGATCGCCAAGGCATCAAAGGAAATGGCCCCGCTCTTGGACACCGTCCTGGCGCATTGGTACTGGCATTATTTCCAGCAGAACCGCTGGCGTTTCATGCAGCGCACACAGACCGCCGAAGCGCCGGGCAAGGATTTCACCACGTGGGATCTCGCGCGGCTCTTCGCGGAAATCGACAAACGTTTCCAGAAAGCGCTCGCAGCCGATGGGATTCTGAAAGCGACGCCGGTCGCGGCCTTCGACGAGGTGTTGGTCAAAGGCACGATTCCGGACAATCAACGCCCCACGTTGTACGACTTCATCGCCCACGAAGCGCTGCGTTTCTACCAGTCCGGCGAACAGGCGGCGGCCAAGCCGCAGGATGCTTTCCAACTTTCCGCGACCAGTCCCGCCTTCGACACGGCGGAGAAATTCATGGCGTGGAAGATCGAGACGACGGACACCGATTCGCCGGTGGTGCGGGCGTTGCGGCTCCATCAGGAGTTGATCAGATTCCACGCCAAAGACACTGACTCGGCGGCCTTCATCGACGCGGACCTGGAACGACTCACCTATGCTCACAACGTGGCGACCGGCGAGGAAAAGGCGGCGCGTTACAAAGCGGCGCTGAAAACCGTCGTGGAACGCTGGGCCGATCATCCCCTTTCCGCGATGGCGATCCATCACTGGGCGCGCAAGCTCCAGAGCGAAGGCGATCTCGTCGAGGCGCGCAAACTCGCGCAACGGGCGGCGAACGCCTTCAAAGACAGCCCCGGCGGCAAGCTCTGCCACAATCTCATCCAGGAAATCGACGCGAAATCTTCCGGCATCAACACCGAGCGCGTCTGGAACGCCCCGTGGCCGAAGATCACGCTCAATTACCGCAACGTCACCGAGGTCCACTTCCGCGCCGTGCCGTGGGATTGGAACCGTTTCCTCACGCGCAAATGGTGGCAGCCGGGCCAACTCGACCAGAACGAACGCAAAGAGCTTCTCGCCGCCGAGGTGGCGCACAGTTGGTCGGTGAAGCTGCCGCCCACCGAGGATTTCAAGGAGCGCACGGAGGAAATCTCCGCGCCCGAGAATCTCAAGCCCGGTTTCTACTTCATCATCGCCAGCCACGATCCGAAATTCGGCGACCAGAACAATCAAGTCAGCTTCGCCGATGTTTGGACGAGCGAGTTGGCGCTCGTCGTTCGTTCGCGCTTCGGGCAGGTGGAAGGTTTCGTGCTCGATGCGAATTCCGGAGAACCGCTCGCGGGCGCGGAGGTGGAATCTTGGCACCAGGACAATCAAGGTAACCGCATCGCCCAGCCGAAAGTAACCACCGACACCAACGGCCTCTTCAGCGTCCCCGGCGGGAACAACCGCGGCGCGTTGCTCCGCGTGCGCCACAACGGACGCGTGCTGGGCGGCCAGCAGTTCCACTATGCGTATAATCACGGTGGCAAGCCCCAGCCCTATTCCCACACCGTCTTCTTCACAGACCGCTCCCTCTATCGCCCCGGCCAGACCGTCCAGTACAAGGGACTTTGCCTACGAGTGGACACCGAGGCAGATGATTACAAAACGCTCGCTGGGCAGACGCTCACAGTGATCTTCGCCGATCCCAACGGCAAAGAGATCGCCAAGCAAGAGGTGAAGGCGAACGACTACGGTTCCTTCTCCGGCAGTTTCACCGCGCCGCGCGACCGCTTGATGGGCCAGATGAACCTGCACGTGCAGAACGGCCCGAACGGCGCGGCGTATTTCAGTGTGGAGGAATACAAGCGACCGAAGTTCCGCGTCGAGTTGGAGGCGCCCAAAACGGCGGCGAAACTGAACGACAAGGTCGCCCTCAAAGGCAAGGCCGAGGCGTACACCGGCGCGGCTGTGGACGGCGCGAATGTGCGCTGGCGCGTCGTGCGCGAAGTCCGTTATCCCGCGTGGTGGGGCTGGTATTATTGGTGGCGTCCGCAGCCGAGCCAAGGCTCGCAGGAAATCGCCAACGGCACGGCCAAGACCGAGACCGACGGCTCCTTCAAAGTCGAGTTCTTCGCCAAGCCCGACCCCGCCGTGCTCGAGAAGGATGAACCGACCTTCGTGTACACCATCCACTCCGACGTGACGGATCCGACCGGCGAGACGCGTTCCGCGCAGCGCGGTATCCAGCTCGGCTACACCGCGCTCTCCGCGTCGCTGTCCGCCGAGGATTGGCAGACCGACGACAAGCCCGTCGCGCTCACGCTCAAGACCACGACGCTCGATGGCGAGCCGCAAGCGGCCGAAGGTTCGCTCAAAGTTTATCGGTTGAAAGAGCCGGCGAAAGTCGAACGGCCTCCGCTCGGCGGCGGCTATCGCTACCAAAACATCCGGCGCGGCGGGAAGATGATCACCGAGCCGAAGCCCGATCCCGCGAACGTGAATTCGTGGGAACTCGGCGCGGTCGCCGCGGAGAAAGGCTTCACCACGGGCAAAGATGGCAAGCTCGAGCTCCCCTTCAAGCTCGGCGTCGGCGCGTATCGTGTCATCGTCGAGACGCAGGATCGTTTCGGCAAAAAGGTCACGGCGAAGCTGCCGTTGCAGGTGTTGAAGCCAGCCGACACGAAGTTCGCCATCAAGATCCCGCATCTCTTCACCGCGCCGAAATGGTCCATCGAGCCGGGCACGGAATTCATGGCGCTCTGGGGCACCGGCTACGACGCCGGCCGCGCGTTCGTCGAGATCGAGCACCGGCAGAAGTTCATTGCCCGTTACTGGACCAAGCCCGGTAACACGCAGGAGCAGATCAAGCACGCCGTCACCGAAGCAATGCGCGGCGGTTTCACCGTCCATCTCACCCGCGTGCGCGAGAACCGCGCCTTCCTCGAATCGCGTCCGGTGGATGTGCCATGGAGCAACAAGGATCTCACCATCACGTGGGAACACTTCGTCTCCAAACTCACGCCCAATCAGAAAGAGACGTGGACGGCGGTGATCACCGGTCCGAAGGCGCAGAAAGCGGTCGCTGAACTGGTCGCCACTCTTTATGACGAGTCGCTCGACGCCTATCGTCCGCACCACTGGCAGCAGAAGTTCGGCTTCTTCCGGCGGGATTACGCGCACCACAATTGGAGTTTCGAGAACACCATGCGCAACTTCCAGCATCTGCACGGGCAATGGCCGCAGAACTATGTTCCCGTGGATCTCCGTCACCGCTCCTTCCCCGGCGATCTCATCTACAACTACCGCAATTACGGCTTCGGCGGCGGCCGCGCAGGCGGTACGGAGTGGTATTACGCCGATGGAATGAATCGGAACGGCGAATTCCGACGCAAGGGCGCCGAACCAGAAGTCGCCGCCATGAACGCCCCGCCGATGGCCTCTAAAGCAGCGAGTTTCATGGATGAACAATCCCCCGGCCTCGCCTTGAGGCTACAAGACGGGCTACAAGATGCCGCCAAACGGGATAAAGAATCGGATAAGCCGGGTAGCGGTCCGGGTAAAGGCGGTTCTTCGCCCGACCTCTCCACGGTCGCCGCCCGCAAGAACCTGAACGAGTCCGCCTTCTTCTTCCCGCACCTCGTCTCGGACACGAACGGCGTCGTGCGCCTCACCTTCACCATCCCCGAGGCGCTCACGCAGTGGAAATTCATGGGCTTCGCCCACGACAAGGAATTGCGCTCCGGTTTCCTTCAGGACAAAGCCGTCACCGCCAAAGACCTCATGGTCCAGCCCAACCCGCCGCGTTTCCTGCGCGAAGGCGACCAACTCGAGTTCACCGTGAAGGTCTCCAACCAGACCGCCGCGCGCCAATCGGGCAAGGTGGCCTTGCACTTGAACGAGGCGTGGAACAACGCCGCGGCCGACAAGCTCCTCGCCAACCTCAAGCCCGAGCTCGCCTTCGACATCCCCGCCAAGGAATCGCGCACGCTCTCGTGGCGGCTCAAAGTGCCTGATGGCGCCCCCTTCCTCACCTACAAAACCGTCGGCTCCACCGGCCGCGTCTCGGACGGCGAGGAGGGCCACCTGCCCGTCCTGTCCCGCCGCATCTTCGTCACCGAATCCCTCCCGCTTCCCATCCGCGGCAAGCTCGGCGGCGGCGAGGTGGTGAAGAAGTTCGACTTCGCCAAGCTCATCGCCTCCGGCAAATCCGACACCCTGCGCCACCAATCCTTCACCGTGCAGATGGTCTCGCAGCCGTCGTGGTACGCGGTGATGGCCCTGCCCTATCTCATGGAATATCCGCACGAGTGCAGCGAGCAGGTCTTCAACCGCCTTTACGCGAACTCGCTCGCCCGCTCCATCGCCACCAGCGATCCCAAGATTCGCCGCGTGTTCGATCTGTGGAAAGGCACCCCTGCCCTCGACAGTCCGTTGGAGAAGAATCAGGACCTCAAGTCCGTGATGCTCGAGGAGACGCCGTGGTTCCGTCAGGCGCAGGCCGAAAGCCAGGCGCGCAAGAACGTCGGCGTCCTCTTCGATGACAATCGCCTCAACACCGAGACCCAGCGCCAGCTCCAGAAGCTCCGCGAGATGCAGCTGGGCGACGGCAAATGGCCCTGGTTCCCCGGCGGCCCCGGCAACGAGTACATCACGCTCTATATCACCACCGGCTTCGCCCGCCTTCGCCATCTCGGCGTGGATGTGCCCGTGGATCCCGCCGTCCGCGCCGTCCAGTCGCTCGACGCGTGGATGGACCGCCTCTACCGCGACATCCTTCGCCATTCCAAGAAGGACGACAACCATCTCTCCACCACCGTCGCGCTCTACCTGTACGGCCGCTCGTTCTTCCTCAAAGACAAACCGGTCGGCGCGCCCCACAAGGAGGCCTTCGACTACTGGACCGGTCAGGCGAAGAAATACTGGCTCCAGCTCAACCACCGCCAATCGCAGGGCCATCTCGCCCTCGCGCTCCACCGCATCGGCGACAAGGAGACGGCGCAGGGCATCATGAAGTCCATCAAGGAACGCTCCGTCACCAACGAGGAACTCGGCATGTTCTGGCGCGACCTCGAGCTTTCCTGGTGGTGGTATCGCGCCCCCATCGAGACCCAAGCCGTCATGATCGAAGCCTTCGATGAAGTCATGGGCGACAAGCAGGCCGTCGAAGATTGCCAGGTCTGGTTGCTCAAGCAAAAGCAGACGCAGGATTGGAAGACCACCAAAGCCACCGCCGACGCCGTCTATGCCCTGCTCCTGCGCGGCTCCAACAAGCTCGCCTCGGACGCCCTCGTCGAGGTCTCCCTCGGCGGCACCCAGGTCAAGCCCGAGAAAATCGAGGCCGGCACCGGCTTCTACGAGAAACGTTTCACCGGCCCCGAGATCAAAGCCAAACTCGGCGAGATCACCGTCAAGAAGGTCGATGAAGGCGTCTCCTGGGGCAGCGTCCACTGGCAGTACCTCGAAGACATGAGCAAGGTGACGCCCCACGAAGGCACCCCGCTCAAGCTCAAAAAGACCCTCTACACCAAAGTCCACACCAAGAAAGGCCCCGTGCTCGAGCCCGTGAAGGCCGGACAGCTCACCGTCGGCGACGAACTAGTCGTCCGCATCGAGCTGCGCACCGACCGCGACATGGAGTACATCCACCTCAAAGACCAGCGCGGCTCCGGCACCGAGCCGGTGAACGTCCTCAGCCGCTACCGTTATCAGGATGGCCTCGGCTACTACGAGACCACCCGCGACACGGCCAGCCACTTCTTCATCGATTACCTGCCCAAGGGCGTGTACGTCTTTGAATACACCGTGCGCGTCCAGCATCGGGGCCAGTACCAGACCGGCATCGCCGAGATCCAGTGCATGTACGCCCCCGAGTTCAACTCCCACTCCGAGAGCTTCCCGCTCACCGTGAAGTAAGGCGCGCGCGCTATCTCCTTGAGAAAATCAAAACGGCGGGAACAAATGTTCCCGCCGTTCCCTTTTCGGAAAGGATCGGAAGGCCCATTCCCGCCACCCATCCTCCCGAGCCTTGAGCTTTGGCTCACCCGACTTAAGCAACGAGAGGATCGCTTTGTCCTTGAGCCGCTTTTCCTTAAACAAAAGCTGTTCGGCTTAAGCCGCCGGCCACATTGCCTCAAGCAATCCTCACTACGGCTTTAACAGAGACGATCCCGGCTCAAGCATTTCCTCCTCGCTCTTAAAACGGGAGGACTCACGCATAAGCCGGAACGCTCAGACTCAAGGCGGGACCGTTGTCACGTCGGGCCTGTGGCCCATACTGTTGCCCCGGACGGCCCGCGCGACACCGCACACGGGCCGATGCCACAGCCGACGGTCATGACGCAAAAACTTTCCCACCCCTTCTTGACAGAGGGCGGTTCAAGGCTAGGTTGCCGCTCAGTTCCCCAGGCGCGTCAAAGGACACGACCTGGGTTTTCCACACAACCACCACAGTCAACCCCCAAACCAAAAGGCAACAGTATGGCTAGACGCAAACGCATCTCCAACTCCGTGACGCGCGCCGAGACACGCGCCGCCGCCCTCGAGTCCATCGCCCCCGATCTCGATCTGGGGCATGGGCTGACCCTGATCAACTACCGCAAGAGCATCACTGACGCCAACGACACCCTCTCCGACTACAACACCAAGCTCTCGCACTTGGACGCCGCCTTGAACGCCCTGGAGGTGGCTGAGGAGGACTTGGACGACCTCACGGCGAGGATGCTCGCGGGGGTGGCGGTGAAGTTCGGCCGCGACAGCGATGAGTACGAGCAGGCCGGCGGCACGCGCCAGAGCGAGCGGCGCCGCAACAGCCGCGCCGAATCCCCCGCCCCGGTCCCCGTGCCGACACCCTAAGCGGGCCATCCATTGAGACAACAACCCGCCGTGGCAAACGAGCTCGGCGGGCTTTTTAATGGACACCCCGGAACAGCCGTCCCGCGGCGGCAACCCGCGATCTGGCGGCGCTTGTGAGGGAAAGGCGGACGCTATTTCAGCGCGCCTTCGAGCATCTTCTTGAAGTCGGCGGTGCTCGCCTTCACGAGCGCAGCCGGGCCGGTCATGCGGATGAAGATATGGCCGCCCTCGGCCTCGAGGATCGCGCCCAGCAGGATATGGTCACGCATGGGAACCTTCTCGCCCAACGGCGGCCCTTTCATATAGGTCCCTTCCGCCTGGACGTAAGTGACCGTGGTCTTGCCAGCTTGTGTCCGCTCCACGTTCTGCTTGAGCGCGGCGCCCTGTTCCACGAAGAGGCCGAGCCAGCGTTTGATGTTGGCCTCGGTGCCGCCGCCGTTGGCGGGGCCGAAATGGAAGAAGGCAATCTCGGCCTCGTCCTTGGTTTTGGTCTCCACCAACCGGAATTCGGCGGCACGCATCCCGCCGGCCGGGCGCGTTTCCCATTTGGCGGGGCGGCTGAAGGTGAGGGTGCTGACTTTGAATTTCTCCTGCGCCTGCACGGCGAAGGTGAGAAAAAGGGCGGAGAGGATCAGGCAACGTTTCATAAGCGGCCTCTTCCTTAAAGAAGGAGCGAGGCGAAGTCAAACCCGGCGCGGGCCGGCTTGAGGCGGGGCTTACGCGGCGAGGCGCACGGAATCGGCACGGCAGAGGCGCAGGAAGGTCTCTTCGACCAGCGAAAGGCGGCGGCCGCGCCAGTGGAGGATGCCCCATTGGCGGCGGAGCTTGCGCTTGCCGAGCGGCAGGGCGACGAGCGAGCCGTCGGCCAGTTCCTTGCGGCAGATCCACGGGGCGAGAATGCCGACGCCCAAACCGAGCTTCACCAGTTCCTTCATCGCTTCCATGCTGCCGAGTTCGATGACGGTGTTCAGGGACATCTCTTCCTCGCGGAAATAATCCTCGATGAGGCGGAAGGTGTAGCTGGCCTTGTCGTAGAGGATGTAGTTCTGCTGGGGGATCTGTTCGCGCGAAACCTGCCGGGCCAAGGCCCACGGATGTTGCGGGGCCGTGAAGAAGCAGAGTTCATCGCTGAAGAGCGGGTGAAACTCGAACTGTTCCTCGTGTTTCGGTTCGAGCGTGAGGGCGAGGTCCACGCGGTTGCTGCGGACCAGTTCGATCGCCTCGAGGGTGTCGCCGGGGCAGATGTTGATGGTGCACTTGGGGAACGCCTCCTTGAGCTCGCGCAGGACGGGAGGCAGGAGATATTCGCAGGCGGTGGTGCTCGCACCGATCCGCAGGCGCGCCTGCCCCCATTTACCGAGATGCTCGATCGCGCCCCGCGCCGTCGCCATCTCTTGCAATATTTTTTGCGCGTGATGGAGAAGCGTCTCGCCGGCCTGCGTGAGCAAAACCTTTTTGCCCACCCTGTCAAAAAGGAGACAGCCGAGGTCCTCCTCCAGCGAGCGCATGGAATGGCTCACGGCTGATTGGGAGAGATGGAGGCGCCTGGCCGCCAGCGTGAAACTGCCTGTCGCCGCCAGCATCGCGAAGGCGCGCAGTTGCCGTGTATCAATGGTCGCACTCATGAATGAACACCTTTCAAGTTCAGCACCGATATCCCTCAAGCAACTGGCGGGCCAAGTGAAGCCGCTTGGCACGCTTCCCGCTTTTGGGCGGGACAGGACGAGGTCTCACTCCACCATCGAACCGGAAGCGACAAACTGGAAATGAAATTCGCCGAACTGAAAAAAGCCGGGCACTTCCCCACGCTGATCACCGCCTTCCTCTACTTCGATTTCAGCTTCATGGTCTGGACGCTGCTCGGTGTGCTGGCGAACCAGATTGCGGCACCGGAGTCGCTGAACCTCACGGCGCAGCAGCGGTTCTTCATGGTGTCCGTGCCGATTCTCTCCGGTGGCTTCATCCGGCTCCTGCTCGGCCTGCTCGTGGACCGCATCGGTGCCAAGACGACCGGCATCCTTGCGCAACTCGTCGTCATCGCAGGCCTCTCGGTCGCGTGGCTCGTCGGACTGAAGAACTATGAGGCCACGTTGCTCATGGGCGTGGTGCTCGGCGTGGCGGGTGCGAGCTTTGCCGTCGCGCTGCCGCTGGCGGGCCGCTGGTATCCGCCGCACATGCAAGGCCTCGTCATGGGCCTCGCGGGCGCAGGCAACATCGGCGTGGTCATTGACGCGTTGCTCGCGCCGCGCCTCGCGGCGGCCTACGGGTGGGAAGCGGTGTTCGGGCTCGCAATCGTCCCGGCCGCCGTCGTGCTGGCGGTCTATTGCTTCGTGGCCAAGGAGCCGCCAGTGAAATTCGTGCCGAAGAAGGTTGGCGACTACTTCCGCCTCTTCGCCGACAAGGACGTTCACTGGTTCTGCTTCTTCTACACCGTCACCTTCGGTGGCTTCGTCGGGCTGGCCTACTCGTTGGGAATGTATTTCAAGGACCGCTTCGGCCTAACGAACTCGCAGGCGGGCGACCTCGTCGCGCTCTGCACCGCCATCGGAGCGCTCGGCCGTCCACTCGGCGGCGGCATCTCGGACCGCATCGGCGGCATCAAGTCGTTGCACATCTATTACACGGTGGCGTGCGTTGCGCTCATCGCGGGAGGCTTGATTGACAACCTCGCGCTCAACGTCGCCGCCTTTTTCATCGCGTGCGGAGCATTCGGTATGGGCAACGGCTCCGTCTTCCAACTTCTCCCGCAGCGCTTCGGTAAGGAACTGGGCCTGATGACCGGACTCGTCGGCTGCGGTGGCGGCCTCGGCGGCTTCCTCCTCGCGAACATGATGGGCCAGAGCCGCCAGCACACGGGCAGTTATCTCGCTGGACTTTTGGTCTTCGCCGGCCTCTGCATCCTCGCACTGGTCGGCCTGTCGTTGGTCAAGAAACGCTGGCGCACGACATGGGGCGCACTGGCGCAGGCGCGCATCTGAGCGCAGCGCAGCCTTGGGGAAGCCGAAGTCTTCTGCTAAATCACCATGCCGTTGAAGGCCAATATCACCAGCCACGGGCTGCCACGCTCGGAAGAAGAGGGATCGCAGGATGCCTTCGCCGCGCAGATCTGGCAGGATTCGCTCGTCGCCGTGCTGGCCGATGGCGTGGGCACCGCCGCCGCCGGAGGGGAAGCCGCGCGCCGCAGTGTGGCGACGTTGACGGGCAACTTCCAATCGCGCCCGCGCAACTGGAGTCTGCCGCAGGCGCTGAAAGAGTTCACCCACCGCCTCAACCACACGCTCCATTCCGAATCGCTCGCCAAGTTCGAGCGGCCCGAGATGCTCACCACGCTGGTCGTGGCAGCGGTCGAGGGCAGTCAACTCCACGGCCTCAACGTCGGCGATTCGCGCGTCTATCTCCTCCACGAAGGCGAGCTGCACCAACTCTCGCTCGACCAGACCGAGCCCTCCGCGCAGTTCAGCCACGTGCTGAGTCAGGCGCTCGGGATGATGCCGGACGTCAAGCCGCACACCTTCCAGCACAACGTCGGGCCCGGTGACATGCTCCTCCTCTGCTCCGATGGTCTTTCCAATCTGATTCCGAAAGCCGAATTGGAGATCCTCATGATCCAGCGCGCCAGTGCCCGCAGTCTCGTGACCGAGGCGCGAGAACGGGCGACGCCCGAGACGCTCGACGACATCTCGGCGGTGGTCGTCGAGATCACGGCCACCGACCCGTTGCGAGGCGGCGGGCAGAAGTTGGAAATCCCCGAGACACTCGCCGCCGGACAGGTCCTTGAAGGTTGCACGCTGGTCCGTCCGTTCAACCAAAACGAGCGCACGTGGATCGCCCGGCAGGGCGACGCGGAGATCGTCATCAAGTTCGCTCCACTGCAAGCGCGCGACAGTGAGTCGGTGCTCAACCAGTTTCACAAGGAGATCTGGACGCTCACGCGGCTCTGGTCCGAACATTTCATCCACGCCTACGTGCCGCCCAACGCCCGCACGCTCTGCTACGTGATGGAATATGTGGAGGCGCCGACGCTGAAGGAGACGCTCCGCGCCGGCTCGTTGCCCCTGGATGAGGCGGTGCGGTTCGCCTGCTTTCTGCTCGACGCCGCGCAGTTCCTGCTGCGGCTCGACCTCGTGCATGGCGACATCAAACCCGAGAACATCCTCGTGCTGCGTGAGGGCGATCAAGTGCAGTTTAAGCTGATCGACTTCGGCAACATCAGCGAGGTCTTCTCCGTGACCAGCCGCGCCGGAACACCAAGTTACCTCGCGCCGGAGCGGTTCCACGCCGCGCCCTGTTCCGAGCGCACGGAGCTCTTCGCCATCGGCGTGACGGTGTTCGAAGCGCTCACCCGCGCCTTTCCCTACGGCGAGATTGAGCCGTTCCAGACGCCGCAGTTCGGCCCGCCAAAGATGCCGGCGAAGCTGAATCCGAACATCCCGCCGTGGCTCGAATCGGTGTTGCTGCGCGCCGTCGCGCCGCAGATCGAGAACCGCTACCAGAGCTACTCGGAGATGAAGTTCGATCTCGAGAATCCCGCCAAAGTGAAACCGTTCTTCCGGAAGGACGCCCCGTTGCTCGAGCGCAACCCGGTCCTCTTCTACAAAGCCGGCTTCTTCCTCCTGCTGGCGGCGAACCTCTTCCTGCTCTATAAACTGCTCGCGCGAAAGTAGCCCTGTTGCTTTTTGCGCAGCCTGCACAGCTTCACTGCCACGAGGGAGAATTCATTCCCAAGCACATTTCAAAGCAAATCCTCAGTAAAATCACTCGCGCAACCATTTGCATCCGCTCGGCATCCGACCTGCTCTAAGTTGTTCGGATGAAGGGGTTCGATCCAAAGGCGATGCTCGCGGGTGCCGTGTTGGCACTGGCGGTGGTCGCCGCCGTTTATCTCGGCTCGCACAGCCTGCGGCATTTCGATCCGGCGTTGACCGGTTACGCCGTCGGTTCGGCGCTGGCCGCGTTCGCCGTCGGCTACCGGTTCGGTGTCTGGGCGCAGCGACCGCCCTCGCGAATGTATTTCCAGCGCGGCTTCCAACTGCTGTTCCGGCGCAATCCACCCGCCGCCAACGCACAGCCCAGCAACCCGCCCAGTCAGCAGCCCGGCCTTACCATCGCGACCGGACCCGGCACACTCGGCGCGGCGTTGGCGACAAGCTTCGTCGCGCAGAACTTCATCCGCCGCCGGAGCTGGTACCGCTGGATCATGCACCTCTGCCTCTCGGGCGGCTGCACGCTGGCGTTCGCCATCACCTTCCCGCTCGTGTTCGGCTGGATCCATTTCGAGAGCTTCGCGGACAACGCGGAGATGTACCGCGTGCTCGCCTTCGGTCTGCCGGTGGATTCGTTCAGCGTGCACAGCCTGAAAGGGCTTTTGATGTTCAATCTGCTAAACGTTGCTGGCGTGATCGTGCTCATCGGCCTCGTGATGGCAGGCATCCGGCGCTGCACGGATGCCGGCGAGCGCGCGACGCAGACGTTCTTCGAAGACATCCTGCCACTGCTGATCATCTTCGCCGTCACCGCCACCGGCCTCGCGCTCACGGTGAGCTACAAGTTCCTCGGCGGGCGCGGCCACGGACTCTGGGCAGTCGTTCACATGGTGAGCGTGGTGGCGCTGCTGCTCTACATCCCCTTCGGAAAACTCTTCCACATGTTCCAGCGCGCCTGCTCGCTCTGCGTCTCGCTCTACAAGAAGGCCGGCGCGACCGGCCCGCGCGCGCATTGCCGGCGCTGCGGCGAGGATTTCGCGAGCCAGATGCACGTGAATGACCTGAAGGCCGTACTCGACCAACTCGACTTCAACTACCGATTCGCCACCGCGAAGGGTGAAATCCATTATCAGGATATCTGCCCCGCCTGCCGCCGTCGACTATTGGCGCTGAACCAAGGGCGGATGATCGGAAGATGATGTTCCGCACTCCACATTCCGCATTTCGCATTTAACATGGCCACGCTGACGCTACCCGAAGAGAAGTACATCGAGCACTACGGCCCGCATCCGTCCTACATCCCCGCCGGTGGCTGGGACAACGGCGAACCGGACAAGCTCGTGAAAACCCACTGCGTCTTCTGCGGTGTGCAGTGCGGCATCCAGCTCAAGGTCAAAGACAACAAGGTCATCGGATTCGAGCCGTGGGAGGAGTTCCCCGTCAACCAAGGCAAGCTCTGCCCCAAGGGCGTGAAGCGCTACATGCAGAACGAGCACCCCGACCGACTGCTCACGCCCCTCATCCGCAGCGAGGCCGGCTTCAACGTGGCAAGCTGGGAGGAGTCGCTCACGAAGACCGTCGAGGCCATCAAGTCCATTCAGAGCAAGTACGGCAAGGATGCGTTCGCCTTCCTCGGCGGCGCCTCGATGACGAATGAGAAAGCCTACCTCAACGGCAAGTTCGCCCGCATCGCGCTCCAGACCGCGAACATCGATTACAACGGCCGCCTCTGCATGGTCAGCGCCGGCGCGGCCAACCGCATGGCCTTCGGCGTGGACCGCGCCGCGAATCCGTGGAGCGACATCCCGTTGGCCAAGGCACTCATCCTCACCGGCACGAACATCGCCGAGTGTTTCCCGATCCTCACCGACTACGTCTGGCGCGCGCGCGACAACGGCGCGAAGATCATCGTCATCGACCCGCGCATCACGCCCATAGCTCGCACGGCCGACCTTTTCCTCCCCGTGCGCCCCGGCCGCGACAGCGCGCTGGCGAACGGCATCCTGCACGTGATGATCGAGCGGGGGTGGATCGACGAAAAGTTCATCGCCGAACACACGCACGACTTCGACAAAGTCCGCGACCTCGTGAAGAAGTACACGCCCGAGGTCACCGAGCGCATCACCGGCGCCCCGGCGGCGAGCATCGTGAAGGCGGCCGAGATCTGGGGCCCGGCCGAGACCTCGATGCTACTGCTCGCGCGCGGCATCGAGCATCACACCAAAGGCGTCGAGAACGTCCTCACGTATATCAATCTCGTCCTTGCCGCCGGCCGCATCGGCAAGCCCGGCTGCGGCTACGGCACCATCACCGGCCAAGGCAACGGCCAGGGCGGCCGCGAACACGGCCAGCGCTGCAACCAACTCCCCGGCGGACGCGACATCAACAAACCCGAGCACCGCCAGTTCATCGCCGACTTTTGGGGCGTCCCCGAGCCGGAGTTGCCGAAGCAGGGCCTGACTGCCTGCGAGATCATCGACGCCATCGAGCGTGACGAGATCAAGGGCCTCATCTCGATCAGCTTCAACCCGCTCGTCTCCATCCCCGACACCGAGCGCACACGCAAGGCGCTGGAGAAGCTCGAGTTCTTCGCCTCGATTGATTTCTTCATGAGCGAGACCGCCCGCTACGCCGACGTGGTGCTGGCCGGCTCACTACAGGAAGAAGACGAGGGCACCGTCACCACCGGCGAAGGCCGCTGCGTGCGTCTGCGCAACTCGGTCACGCCGCCCGGCAATGCGCGCGTGGACTGGCAGATCATCTGCGACCTCGCCAAGCGACTCGGCAAAGAGAAGTTCTTCAGCTACTCGAACGCGGGTGAGATCTTCACCGAACTCACCGCAGCCTCCAAGGGCGGGCCGATTGATTACTCCGGGATGACCTATCAGAAGATCGAGGAGAACAACGGCGTCTTCTGGCCCTGCCCCGCACCCGAGCATCCCGGCACGCCGCGCCTGTTTGAGGGAGGCAAGTTCCATCATCCCGACAACAAAGCGAAGTTCCACGCGTACGACTATCGCCCGCCCGCCGAGGACGTGGACGCCGAGTATCCCATTTTCTACACCACCGGCCGCGTCGTCTCGCAGTATCTCAGCGGCACGCAGACGCGGCGCATCGGCGGGCTCGTGGATCAATATCCCGAGCCGCTCTGCGAGATGCATTCGATTCTGGCGCAGAAGCTCGGCATCAAAGACCGCGACCTCGTGAAGGTCATTTCGCGCCGCGGCGAAATCACCCTGCCGGCGCAGGTGGTGACGACCATCCGCCCAGACACGGTGTTCATCCCGTATCATTGGCCGGGCAAGAAATCCGCCAACCAGCTCACCAACCGCGCGCTCGATCCGATCTCGAAGATCCCCGAGTTCAAGGTCTGCGCCTGCCGCGTCGAGAAGGTCGCCAACGCGCCGGCCAAGCCGAAGCCACAATAGTGGCAGCCCCTCGCCTTAAAGTCGAAATGATCACCGGCCACGAGTTCTTCATCGACCCCTCGCGCTGCATCGGCTGTCAGGCCTGCGTGCAGGCGTGTGGAGAGTGCGGCACGCATCGCGGCCAGCCGATGATCCATCTCGACTACGTCCACCGCCCCACCGGCGTGCAGACCGCCCCTGTCGTCTGCATGCACTGCGAGGACCCGACTTGCGCGAAAGTCTGCCCGGCCGACGCCATCAAGCAGGACGGCGCCGGCATCGTCCACAGCGCCGCCAAGCCGCGCTGCGTCGCCTGCTCCAACTGCGTCCTCGCATGCCCTTTCGGCGTGCCGAATATGAAGGTCGAGTTGGATCTCATGATGAAGTGCGACATGTGCTACGACCGCACAAGCGTCGGCAAGAAACCGATGTGCGCGACCGTCTGCCCCAGCGGCGCGCTCTACTACGGCCCGCGCGAGTACGTGGAGAAGTTCCGCCGCGAGAAGCCGGTCAACAAGTTCCAGTTCGGCAGACAGACCGTCCGCACGAAGGTCAACATGATGACCGCGCCCGAGGTGAAGGCGCTGCCGTTCGATGTCGCGGACTTCCTCCCGTGGGAAGGGCTGCACGCCGACCCGCTCAGTCTCGCCCGCGCCGGCGCGCCCGATGTCGCCGCCGGGGCCGTCTGGCAGGAGATCGAGTTCCGGAAACCCGAGAACGGAGCC
>SXGT01760416.1_pt1 | contig 16186 bp, 11 predicted proteins | sample 3176221 | NCBI WGS metagenome assembly SXGT01 (sample SAMN11356862, study PRJNA531348) | freshwater metagenome | isolation source: freshwater sample F1-120 | place: China: Fuxian Lake, Yuxi | collected 2017-12-25 | reverse complement strand
TTTTAATCTTTGCTTCTCTTCTCTACTGTAAACTTCCAGCACCATATATCCTGTATATGATTGGCGACTTATCCTCACCCAACTCCCCTTCTCTATCCTATTCTGTCTCCTCTTCTTTCCTTTCATTCCTCCTCGGATGTATCCCTTTACTTCCCCGTTTTCTGTATTTATTTTTAAATATCCACCGCCATAAAACCCAATTACTTCACCATATTCTTCATATTCATCTTTCTCTTCTGGTTTTGCCACTGACGCAGTTGCTGTTGCTGTTGGTTGTTTGGCATACTTTTTAGACATATTCGCTGATTTACTGAGTTGTTCTACATTTATTGGGGATTATTTGATCTCAGTTTTTTTCCCGAACAGGGAAAACGACTGTTTGCCCGAGCGGTTTACAAAGTATATGTTTGTTGTGCGTTATCTCGTTCTTGCTTTGCCCGCTCCTCTTCTTCCAGAAATTTCTTGTAATTAGCTTCCATGGTTTTCGGATTATTATTACATCCACGAGTGGCTATTTTCAATTGCACCAAAGATGCCACTATAAATCCCGTATAAACATACCACATAATTTCACCAACCAAGTCCCGTTGAACAGTAATATCGAACAATTCTTGTTTCAATGGCTGAACTTGGGTGTTCAAATGTTCCTGATACTGGGGTTTCATCAGCGGACGCAACAAATTCCAATACATTTCGAAATTACTCGGCGTTAATTGGTTAATTAATACGGACGCGTTTCCACATATTTTCATTATAACATCCGCTGTTTTTTGCACAGCATTTTGTTGTTCTGCGGGTAAAGTCTCTGACGCCGTAGAAACATCTTTGTTCACCAATAATTCTGTTAACACCGTGTTCGCCCTGGATGATACGACAAAATATCCCACAACATCTGAAAATGCCGTTTTAAAGGATGGATAAATGATTAATATAGCAATAATTGCACCGAACAACAACGACCAGGGAATAAATGTTAACACTCCTGCTGCGCCCATATTTTCAGTAATATTTCCACCACACGCAGACGCAATCACAGAAGAATTCACAAAAAATTGGACCAATATTACAAGTAATAAATAAATGCCAGAATACAAATACATTTGTTGGGTATATTTGGCATATTCTTCCGGATTGGTCAGCATATTCAACGTCAAACTCGGGCGCAATATCAAATAATAAAACACAGTTGTCAATAAAAACGTGATGATGTTTAAAGTAGAGGACGCCATATAGTTTTTACATAGTAAAAACGACGCTTGTTTTCGCGGTCACGCGAAGACCATAGTTTTGTGGCAAAAACAATTTGTTTGCATAGCAAACACAATCCCTGTTTCACATTATTGCGCAGATGCGGCGGTCGTGGTACCCAATAATTCCGTAACGGGAGACACAACAGCGGATGTTGCCGACGAAATCGCAGAACCAATAGCGCTAACTTTGACAAATGTATAAATTGCCAAAACAGCGATTCCTAGGAAAAATAGATACACGTAATAATTCCGATAGGTTTTGAGTTCGCTGTTATTTTGGGCTTCATTCAGGGTTGAATACAATTCTTGTGCGCCGTGTATTTTTTCCTTTTCCGTAATTAAATTGGAATAATTATTGACCATTTCTGTCAACAATTGGGATTTTTCGCCTTGAACAGCAGAGTAATTAGAAGAATATTGTTGTATTTCTTGACTCATGTCTTGGCTAATTGCTGCAAGTTGGTCATTGATTGCGTTTATGTTTTGCAACAAATACTTTCCTCGGTTCACGATGGCTTGTTGTTGCGAGTCTGTGGCTGTGGCTGAAGCAATGGCAATTCCATCACCAGATTGCATGATGCATTTTTTATTGTCATAAGTTGCTCCAGAACATCCAGGAGTTGTAGCACACAAAGATTCGCACAAAGCAGGGGTATCGGCATCTTTTGTTTCCAATGCAGCGGCGCCAACATACATTTGTCCAGGAAGTGTCAAATAGCCGGTTGATGGGTTGTTGCCGTCGGTGCCGGATGCACGAATGTATGTCACATAATCTGCTACAGCTTGTTCATGTTGCAACAACAAAGCGGAATATTTTTGTTGTAATCGTTCTACTTGGGCGGTATCTGTGGGTGGTGTGGACATATAGTTTTTATAGAGTAAAAACGAGCTTTGCCTGTCGGTTTCGGTCATTTATAGTAACACAACCATGCCGGTTCTTGCAACTAAATTATCAGGAACATCGCATTGGTTTTCAATATTTCTTCCCCAACAAACAACCCGTCCATCCGCGGTTATAGCTGAGGAATGATATAGTCCAACGCCAACAGCAATAACATTTTCCAAATCCACAGGAGGATTGCATTGACCGGCATCATTATTTCCCCAACAAACAACCCGTCCTTCAGCGGTCAATGCGGCGTTGTGATAATTATGACTATGTATGGACACAACATTTTCCAAATCCGGAGGAACATCACATTGATGATATGTGTTGTCTCCCCAACAAATAACTTTTCCTTCAGCAGTTAATGCGATTGTGTGATATTCTCCGCAACAAACAGAAATAACGTTTGTTAAATCCGCGGGATTGCATTGATAACGTTGGGAATGACCCCAACAAATCACCCGACCATCAAAAGTTAATGCAGCAATATGATACCGTCCACGCCAAATAGACGCTACATTTATCAAATCCGCGGGAAAATCACTTTGTTTTTTTTCAGAAATGCCCCAACAAACAACCCGTCCATCAGCAGTCAATGCCATTGTATCCCAACGACTACACCTTATCTGAATAACCTGTGTCAAGTCCAGTGGAACATCGCATTGTCCGTGATAATTACTGCCCCAACAAATGACCTTTCCGTCGGCGGTTAGTGCAGCGGTGTGATTAAACCCGCAACTTATTGCAATGATATTTGTGGCTTCTGGTGGAACATCACATTGACAGGTGCTGTTCAATCCCCAACAAACAACTTGTCCTTCAGCAGTCAATGCGGCACTATGAAAATATTTGCAATTTATGGAAATAACGTTTTCCAAGTTTGCAGGGACATCGCATTGATTGTAACGATTATCACCCCAACAAACAACCTTTCCGTCTTCCGTTATAACAACTGTTTGATAGGAGTTAGTATACAGGGCGTCCATATTGAGGTGCGGTGTGTGTGTCAATGAAAAAGACCATTGTTCACATCATTTTTTTGATCTGCTGCGGCAAATGAAAACCAACAACAATAGCTTATAAAATATCGTCATATTACCGCAGGCGACGGCGACGATATTTCATAAATAAAGAGAATGATAAAAGAAACTTTAAGCAAAAGCATCAATGGATTTGCCGACATATTTGCCATTGTAGAAAATAAAAGGAAATATAGGAGGAGCAATGGCGATTCTGCTTGTGGATCGCACCAAGTCAACGATGAAATCAATGAAAGAATCTCGGTCTTCGATTAAAAAATCGTCGCAATCGATTTCAATATAATCTTCATTTAATTGGTTTAGGGCGCGTTTTGCGGCAGTGCATCCAGAACATCCGCTTTTAGAATATATCGTGTATCCAGAAGAGGTTGGTTGAACAATGTCCATGTTGTGCTGTGTGTTGTGCCGCTGCGGGTACAGGGGGTGTGAAAATTAGGTTTATATTGTTTTATCTGCCACCGCAGCAGCCGCCTGTCCAGCGGAAAATAATTCTTTTCTGACAATCGCGCTTGATATGGCGTCCTGCATTTGTCGCAAACTCATGTGTTGTGTGCGGTTTATTATTTCATGGGGTATTGTTGGTTGCAAATGTTCTGTGCTGATTCGGAAAATGCTTTTGAACAGAAATGACAATAAAAATTCCACAATGGTCGATTGAGAATGAATGATGTTCTCTGTTGCCGGTGCTGTTGCCGGTGCAAGGTACGAATTTTTGAATACTAACACGTTCTCTTCCGTTTCGTCCTTTGACTCTCGCAAATGAGCTTTGCCTGTCGGCAAACCAACCGCGGACAACTGAGATAAACACCAAGTAAGCGGGCAATTGCAGGACAATCCTCCATCGATGAAACACCTAGTGTCGACAAAAACAGGAGAAATTAAAATAGGTATTCCGCAAGTCATTTGCAATGCCTGCAAAACGGGTATGTCGGGGTAAGATGTGCGCGAAATATCCACCAATTCGTAGGCATTTGTGTCAAACGCAAACATATGCAAATCGACAGGGGCTATGTTGTCGTAAAAGTCCTGGAGAGAAATGTCAATCGGGATTGAATGAGCTTGAAAAATCGGCGCGAAACATGTTTGGAAAGTGCTGGCATCGTATATTCCTTTTTTCGAATAGGCGTCAAATATTGCGTGAATAGACACGCGAAATACCGTTTGCCAAGGACGATCAATGACATAATTGCAAATAGTTTCCCAGGCGGCGAGATTCCAGGTTGCCTGCACGGTCGCGGCGGGCACAGAAGAATGAATTAAAATGCACAACAAAACCGCGGCTATAGCACCAGATGAGGTTGCCCACATAGATTGAATTGTTTGCGGATGGATCCGATTTGTGCGGATAATTGTATCCAGTGAACCGAGAATTTGCAACAATACTGGACCTCCACCTGAAAACACAAGATGTCGCAGTTCGGTCATTGCGTGTGTGCGCGCTTACTATATTACTGAGTTTTATGTGTAATATATACACATTAACCTTGAACATGTCTATTGGTGGCAGCGCTAGCAATACAGGATATTATCAATACTCTGAAAAAATAGACATTGATGAGTTGTACGAAACCAAACGACAATACGACCTGCAAGTGGTTGACACATACAACAAAATGTTGGCGAGAGTTCACAAACAAATCAAATATTGGTCAAAACATAAAGATGTTCGGCATTGTTGGTTTACTGTTCCAGAAATAGCCCTGGGAATGACGAAATATAATCACGCAGATTGTATTGCCTATATTATTGATCGATTGCAGAAAAACGGGTTTGTTGTGCAGTATTATCACCCAAATATATTGTATATTTCGTGGGCTCATTACATACCCTCGTATGTGCGCAGCGAAATAAAGAAAAAAACAGGAATTGCCATAAACGAATATGGGCAAAAAATAGCCACAGAGGAAGACGGGGTGGGGGGCGTTGCAGGCGCAGGCGGCGGCTCGGATGGCAACAATATCGCTGTTGCTACCGCAGATAAAAAGAAACGGGAATATGTGTCTACAAAATCATACAAACCCACCGGAAATTTGGTGTATGCGGATGACATATTGCAACGAATGGAAAAACGCGGTGGATTGGGATCCTTGCCGTAACACGCACCACTTGCGTTACGCCCACAGCATCAAATAGCCACTAATCGTACTCAAATAACGGGAATATTCTTCAGAGGTTATTTCGCAATTTCCATCAATAACAAGAGTGTTGCGCGACGACATAACAGTGTTTATCATAGCTTCGTGATATTCCCCGCAAGACTGAAGATAAGATAATTGAATGGTTGATTCTCCAGATCGATTGCGTGCAGCAACCCGCGAATAACATATTTCAGGCGAGGTTTTCACATAAATTGTGTGGGATTGTTTTTGCAAAGCCTCGGATATGTTCAATTTATCAAACCATTTCAGATAAATTTGATAATTTACGTCTTCAATAGCTCCTGCATCATGCAACATTTTGGCAAATACGTATCGATCTGTTTGCAGACTTCTCTCTATGATAATAATGTGTCGAGAATGAGCCATGTATGTTTTGGTTTGTTGCATGTTAGAAATAGTTGTTTTCATTAAGTGTAATCTGGAAATATACGCCATCATTTGAAACGGAAAAGCATATGTTGCCTGATCCGCATAAAATTTTTGCAACATAGTTTTGTTGTCTTTGTCGCGAACGGTGTTCCATTCATCCACGGGCTCTTGCAGAAAGACAATGTTTGTGCTGCTTGTTACAGGCGCGACGTCAGCAATGTCGGTTAAAAGAGCGTGTAATCGTTGCACGATGGTTGATTTTCCAGAGCCTATATTTCCTTCCACATAATAAATGGAAATTTTGTTGGTTCTTTCTGGGTCTGTCCACAACAAATATACAGGAGTAATCCACGTTGTCACAAATTTGCGAGCCATATAAACAACCATTTTTAGAAATTCAACGCAGGTGGATATAACATACGCGATAGTGTACAAATATTCTGGAAACAGATAATCATACAGCATATTTGTCATGAGGTCAAGTGTGATGAATCGCATATACGGGAGTTTTATGGTCTCAGTTTTTTCTTCAGCGCCGAATGCCGAATGAAAAACGTTTTTAACCCAAGAGTTGGTGGCAGAACAGGAGCCAATTGCCGGAATTTTTTCTCTCTATCGCGACTATTTATTTTGTCTTCTGTTGCGGTGAATAAAACAGGATATGTTTTGTTCTCATAAAACTATATGACAACTAGTGCTAGAGAAAGTCAGATATATAAAGTAAAATACATAACGTCTCAGGGGGTATCTGCGATTTATGTATTTAATGGCGGAAGAGGTGGGGAACAGGACAAAAAGAAAAAAGGCTCCACCACCACCACTGCTGGGTTTACTGCGGAAGAATTGCAAGAAATAAAGCAACAAAGCGTGAAAATTATTTCGTGTAAAAGCAAACTGTATTCGGATGATTCGTTGGCAACCATAAAAATAAAAATATTGCAAGAGTTGTGGCGCAGCGGCGATGGCGGCAGTGGCAACGAAAAAATAACATTTGATGAATTGTACATATTTGGGCAACAAAAGGTCACAATCAATCCGAGTTTGGTGTATCAAGCGTTGACACAATACAAAAAATTGCCACTGACCAGAGAGAGAGTTCAGAAATTTGTTGCAAATATTGCGGGAAATAAACTTGCTGCCGCTGCCGGACCAGAAACTTACACATATAATGACTTGTATTCGTTACTTCAAGGAACAACAGACTCAGCGATCATTGACAAAACACTGGGATATAGACAAATACTTGTTCGCGGGGAATATCCATTCATTTGCAATCCATTCAATGTCACGGTGTACGACGAAATATTGGAACGATTCATTCAAAGCAAACAACCTCTGGGATCCATTGTTTGGAAAGATGGCGGTAAATTATTGCAAGATACTGGACCAATAGAAAACAACACGATCCTATTGTGCAAAGCTGAAGATGTTATGGGGCATATGACGAACATATTTGGTGGAAGCAACGATGCCGCGGTGGCACACAATATAAAATATTATTTCCCTGGGTTGTATTCAAAAAACATACATTCTTTTGCGGAACTTCAGGCGAAACGCGGAGAATTAATGAAATTACACGCCAAAATTATGACGCCCAAACTGGACACATATTATCAAAACGTGGACATGTTTTATGGAGTATTTGAAGAGAGAAAGTCTGAATTGAAATATGTTTCCAGAGGAATTAAATTCATTAAAGCTGTCATGTCTCCTGGATTTGCTTTGAAAATACCCCTGGAAGTATTGTTTAAAGTTATTCGAGCTGGACCCCAAGTGCCGTTAATTAAGTATAATCCGGCATCTAGACAGGAGAACATGTATCGATTGTATACCCAAAGTGTCGCGACAGATGGCAGAAAAATACCGGCATTAAAGAAATCCATTATCATGCGACTTAGCAAACATATCGGTAAAACCAAATCTGTAGCTGTGTACATGGAAGGTCGACTGTCGGACGCGGACGCAGACGACCCGTCCACCGACACGCCCACGACTCCATTAATATGCGAATTTGATGAAGCTGGATACATGACGTTTACGGCGGAATTTGACGAAGTTGTCGCAGACATTGCCGTGATTGATGCCCTATTTCGGCAAAATGTGAACCCGGTAATAGAAGAAATCCGCAAAGTATTGGAACAAAGTGGATATAATTTTCCTTTGTTTCGAAGTATGTCTGCGGTTGAGGTTGAAATTAAGCAAATAACCTATGAAACCAAAATAAGCATCACGAAATCTCTGGACATTGCAGGACTTCGTGGGTGTGTTTCGAGTGTGTTTGTGAATGAAACGAATACTGCGGGAAGGAAAGCTGCTATGCCTGGGAAAGATATTAAATTGCGATTTAAACGGGTGTCGAATTACAGCGCATTTAATAGCCAAGAAGCCTTTATTATTGAAAAAGCTGGGCAAGGCTACCGAGGATCGGACATCATTCTTGCTTTAATGGAGAATTTTACGGAACTTTCGCGGGATCAAGCGGTAGAAATGGTCAGTAAAATCGCGGCGGAATTGGAGGTAGAAAAAGGGGAACGTCAGGCGGAATTGAAAATAAAAGAAAACCCGGGATTTAAAACAACTATTTCCCTGGATTTACAAACTGCGGAAATTACCGTAGTCACGGAAAATATAAACAGTGTTGCTTATTTGAACACGTTGCCGATTTATATCGATACGATGATACGGCTGACGCAAGATAAAAAATCAACTGGGTATCCTGTGGGTAAAATTACGGAATTGTGTTCTGGTGCTGCGGCTGTCGCGGCGGCAGCGACTCAGGAAACTCAAACAGAACAAAATTATGCAAATCCTCAATTTCACGTGGCGGCGCCGCCAAAATTCAACAACGCCAACGCCGATGCCGACGCCAACGCTGCCGATAACGACGAAGTTGTTGTTGAGTTTGGCAGCGATGACGACGATCTGGGGGAAGACAGCATTGGGTCTTTATCTTCCTTGGAAGATGACATGCCTGTGAAAAAACCTGCGGGAAAAGGTGCAATGAATTTGTTTTTTGGTAATTTGTCGGACTCGGATATGTCAGACCAAAGTGGTGGAGCCGCCTCGGATTCATCTGTGAGTTCCATGAGCGACCACGGCGCAAACAATCGCGGGGACGACGATGACGAGGACGATGACAGTGATGCTGAAGATGCAGGCGATATTCGAAACATCGATGGGTTAAAGCTGAACAAACCGTATTATTTTCAACAAATGATTGAAAACAAAGACCCAGCGTTGATCGTCAAAGAAGACACAAAAGAATTTAATTCTTATTCAAGGACATGTTCTTCAGATAAGCGCAGACAACCCGTGATATTAACGGATGCTCAACTGGACACAATTCATCAAGAACATCCGGGGTTTTTGAGAGAACAAGACGTGATCAAATATGGTTCAGACAGAAAACATCAATATAATTACATTTGTCCGCGTTATTGGTGTTTGAAGACAAATACCGTCGTAAATCCAGCGGATTTAAAAGAAGTCAAGGGACCGGATGGTAAAATCGAATTGCAACATCCGACCTGCGGGAAAGTTTTGCCGAAGAAAGAGAATCGAGTCAAACCTGGGTATTACATATACGAATTTTACGACGAAACTGAGGAAGAAGGCTATCCTGGATTAATTCCTGGGAAACACCCAAAAGGGCATTGTTTGCCATGTTGTTTCAAAAAATACAACACCTTGGGCAGAATACAGGCAAAGAAAACTTGCACGGCAAACATGTTGGGTACGGCGAATGCGGGCGTAGATGTGGCGCCGGGTGTCGGCGCAAAAGGCAAAAAAACGGCGGCGGCGGAAATATTGGCGGCGAAACGCGAGGGTGAATACATTTTAAATCCGGATAAATTTCCGCTGGATCACGGGCGTTGGGGACATATACCTGTGGAAATACAAGTCATGTTTCGAGACATAGGGGCGGCAGCTGCGGTCGATTGTGGTTCCACAGTGACAACTGCGACCACGGAACGCCCCTGTTTGTTGCGACATGGAGTGGAAATAAACAAACGTCAATCCTTTGTTGCCTGTATATCGGATTTGTTGCATTATGGTCGGGATGAAATCTTGACAATATCTGCTATGCGACAAAAAATACTAAAAGCCATGACAATCGACTCCTTTCTGAAGTATCAAAACGGAAATTTAGTGGAAATGTTTTATAGTTTCTCTCCGGATCGGGGGGACCAAAAGCAGGACCGACCGGCGAATGTTCATAAATACCAGCATTCTCGGTTGTATGCATCTGTGTATGGATCTGGTGCGAGCACGTCTGCGCGGTATACAGGAGAATATTTCAAAAAAGTTGTGTCGGCATTCGAAAATTTTTCGGCATACATGTCCGACGACGAATCTTTTATCGATCACACATATTTGTGGGACATTGTCAGTGCACCAAACAAACAATTATTTCCCTATGGATTGAATTTGATCATATTTAAACTGCCACACGACGATATAACCAATAATGTTCAGTTATTGTGTCCAACAAATCATTATTCTACGGAATTATTTAGTGTCAAAAAGCCCTCTGTTTTTTTGATATTAGACGATGGATATTACGAACCATTATATTCGTATGATCACAAAACAACTGGGGAATTGTCTATAATAAAAGAATTCGGAAAAGCCAATACTCCAGAATCTATTGAAACAATATTTAAACGATTGGTTCGCCCGTTTTACGAACAAGTTTGTCGACCCATGGACAGCATGCCAGGAGTTTATCGAGCAAAACGTGGATTGTTGGTGGACGAGTTGATTCGAGAACTGGAGGCAATTGGTGGCGAGGTTGGCAAACACGTGATGAATTTCAACAGCAAAATCATAGGTGTGATGGCGAGCTTGCCAGGGATGGGCGCCAGAGCACAATGTTTTGTGCCATGTTATCCTTCTGTTTCGTCGTCGTCGCCGGATCGCGAGGATTATGTGTTTATGACGGATGAGAATTTATGGCAAACATATGAAAATACTGTCCATTTTTTGCAGAAGTTATCCAAGCTTAGCAAACAAAAAATCCCGTGTGCACCAACACATAAAATTGTTGAAGATGAACTGATTGTTGGCATATTGACAGAAACTGGGCAGTTTGTTCAGATATCTCATCCCATTCCTGCGACGGCTGCGGAAGGTTCGTTTGCTGGACAACTCCGAGAGATCCGAGACACAAGTTATATTACACATGATTCTTCTGCTGTGTCGGCGCGCGGGCAAAGCAGCAGCCAACGTGGTCCAAGTGTGCAAGCAGACGTCATTATTGCAACAGAACAGGGGATCGATAATGATCGATATGAATACATAAAAAAAATCAAAATGGAGACCCAATTTTACAATGTTTTCAGAAACACCGTGCGAATCTTGCTGAATGATTACAAAAACATTAAACTGAGAGAACAATTGAAAAACGAAACGGGGTCTGCATGGGCGTTATATTCAGAATCATTGAAACGAATCACGGCGTTGTTGCGGGAATTAGTTGGCGATACAATTCAATTTACTGGAGATGACAATTATTATAAATTGATCGATGACATTTCCACGTGTGTGTCGCACAATGGGTCTGTGGCTGGCGCCGATGCTGGCACAAAAGCTGAAAAAACAAACACTGTATGTACAATTACATCTGGAGGAAAACAAACATTGCTGTTGCCTAGGAATAATTTAATTACAGGAAAACCGAATGAGGTTGCGTATTTCGGCAAAATGGCGGATGAATTGTTGCGATATACTCAGATAAAACAGTTTATGTTTCAACCCCAGGTTTTCTTATCATTTGGAAACATTGGATATAATTTGAAAAATACGGAAATGATGTTGCCCCAATCGTCGTTGACCCAAGAGTTTTTCGAGACGTTAGTGCCTGCAGTTGTAAACAAATATAGTCATTTTAATGCCGCTGATTCTGTGGTACCGATTCTCGGGCAATATTATGACAATGTTGTGGATATTCATGGTCGCGGTCACAGTCACGATCATGGTCACGGCGAACACGCAGGAGTGGCGGTGCCAGAACTGGAATGTCCTGTAAAAACTTACACGACCATTCGCGGATTGCCTGCGGATTGGAACAAGTGTTTTCCAGCGGGATTTAAAGAAATCGAGTTTGGTGCGCCAAACGAGCTTTTGACCACAGGTAAAACCGGGTTTGGTGCACCAAACGAGTTTTTGCCCACAGGCAAACCTGGGTTTGGAACATTGCCAGCTTGCACCTTTGATGTAATGATAAATTTATTGGATGCGTATGTACGAGGAAAAGAGAAGTTTACTATTGGAATATTGAAAAATGTGTTGTACACAGAATACACGCGATTGGGTGGAGATAGTGCAGCGGACACATCTCGGCGATCCACGATTTATTTGATGTTGGAAGCTGAAGGAAAACGCGAATTACTGTCTGTGGCTGCAGGAGTTGGGAGAGAACCTGTGTCATTTGAATTCGTATATGGCGAAACGTATTACTTGACTCTTCTGGATATGGTGATTATTGCTGCAAAATATCAAGTTCCGGTGGTGTTTGTTTGCGCTGGTGCAGGTGCGGGTGCTGGCGAACGAATCATCAAAGCGGGAGGTGCTGGGGCACAAGGAGTTCAAAGCGCCATTGTGTTTGTATCATCCTCTGTTACTGGAGCAACCAAAACCGTTGTGACAGCAAATGGTGAACTATTTTTTTCCATTTATTCATCTGTTTCTTCTGAATGTCGCGACCGAATTACTGCAGGAATAGAAATTGTAGGGGTTGATCATGTGTTGGAATTATTACGACCTGCTGCATCAGCGGTGGCGGCGGTAGCGCCAACAGGTGTGAAAAAACCCAGGGCGAAACGAGTTATCAAAGCTGCCGCGCCTGAAGAAAATGTGTTGCAAGATGACGAAGTTATGCCGGCATTATTGACACCTCCTGGCGCAGCTGCCGCCGCTAAGAAAACTGTCCGAAGAACAAAAAAAGCTGTGGTTGCTGTGGCAGACATAAAAGATGCCGCGGCGGCAGCCGTGCCACTTGTTGCAAAAACTGTGCGAAAACGGGTTGCTAAAGCAAAGGTTGTGTAGATAATTATTTTTTTTCAGGTCGACGTGGCGCGAACTGAAGAAAAAATGAGACAACGCACCTGAATCAAAACGTTGTATACCAACGATCACATGTATTTATCCAAAGACAACTTGGAGAAATTTTCCGGAGTTATTTATCCTCAAATAACAACCATCGCGAATTTACACATATCAAACATAATTAATACTGGAAACAGAGCAATAGATGGAGCCATGGTAATTGTAATAAATACATTATTTGGAATATTTATTTCTTATGTAGCGAAATTATGTATGATTTTATATGCAAAATTGTTTCGTAAATCAGACGCGAATATGGTTATTTCATCAGAAGTAATTAAATTATTAAAAACAGAAAACGTATTAAAATATCGGCACAAAATTTTAAATGTTTCTTCTTCTGAAGTATTGAAATATGCTTTACATAAAAAGTATATTGATGAACCGCATTCAGTAAAAAACATTTCCTATGATTTTTACGACAATGGCGACAATGATCTTAAAATACGCTTGACAACATCGATCGATAATTTAGAAAATTTATTTACACCATTGTACAAATACGTTTCTGAAATAACCGGAGAAACCGAATACATAATGTTATATAATCGCGCGGTTTATAGCAATCATTGGACTCCATTAGAAGAATTTATAACCGAATATTCAACATACATAAAAGGAAGCCGACAACTAAACAAAACAACCAAATCTATATATAAAATAGGCACTAACATGGAAGGAGAGATGGTAGGAGATATTAATTGTTTTGTAACTTTCGACAAATTACATTTTGACAATAAACAATTATTGCTGCAATGGCTTACAAAATTTCAAACGAAAACAATGTATCCTTCAGGCGTGTGCATGACTAACAAATTAGGTATTTTGCTTTACGGACCACCCGGAACCGGTAAAACTGGAACAGCGGTGGCTATTGCCAATGAAACGAATCGAAGTATTCTAACGGTTAATTCGTTAAATATATGTGACGCTGATAAAGACAAACTTTTGAATATAATTTCCGCTTGGAGAAGAAATTCTGTCATTCTTTTGGATGAATTTGACCATTTGTTGCAGCCTCCAAAAAAAGAACGGGAACCTGCAACAGATTACAAAGAAATGCTTTTGTGTGCTGAAGGGGAAGAACGGAAAAATATTATCGAATTAATTAACAAACACCGTTCTGAAAAAAATAAATGTGTAGATATGGGTTTTGTGCTCAAATTATTGGACAGCACTACGGACGACACAGGTCGATTGGTTATAGCTGCAACAAATAATATTCAAAATATCGACAAGCGGTTTTTACGTCCAGGACGATTTGATGTAGTTATAGAACTTGGGTATTGCAGTGAAACTATGTTTGCTGATATTATTCGAACTATGTATTTCGAAGTGGACTTGGAACCGTATGAAAAAGCCATTGGCGAAATATTAGATGCTAAATTAGCGCCTGTAGTATTAATTAATAAACTTGTTGTATCAACGGATTTTGATCATTTGATACAATTATTGAATGAAAAATAAATTAATCAATGTCAACATCCACAATTATGTCCACCATCTCCCCTACATTCGCATCAACGTCCACAGAAACATCCATAGTCTCCGTAGCATCCTTAACATCAACATCAGCAATCACATCCGCAGCCTTCACCGCTGCAACAGAAGAAGACAGTAAAGCCGGCGCGGGTCGTTCTCGGAATAGACCTGCATGAGTTCGGAACCAAGTAACGAAATTTTGCACGACAAACTTGCGTTGAAAACTTTCCGCCAACAACTTCATATTACCGCGGGTGTTGTAGGTTTGAATGAATGTGAATATGACTTGTGGTATATTTGCGGATTCGTATTTGCGCATAAAGGCGTAATTAAACAACCGTTTGCGTTTTTTTGCATTGACTCGATTATGAAACAAGTATAACATGTTTTTAAAGGCGGTTTTATTGGCATATTCTGCGGGTTTTACAGCGGACATAATGCGGCTTGCATCCGTAGAACATTCAGGACATGGCAAATATTTGCAAATACTTACAATTGTCGCAAATAGAGATTGTTTGACTTTGGGGAATACAAAAGCTTCTTCGTGTATTTTTTCTGCTAATGTGTGGAACAGGGTCCAAACAGCTGGTCCCCATATTTCAGGCGTGGGCATATAATCTAGTGGGGATTTTCTCTCTCTGCTGAAACGGGAGAGAATGAAAAATTGAAAACAAAATCCTGGCGACAAATCATGTCACATTCAATTCTTCTCTGGTTTATTGCAATACAATGTTAGGAAACGCATTTCACACTAAAATTTCGTTTGGATACTCGCACATGGCTGTTATAACTCCAGAAGGTGACGTCAGGTGTCATCACTCTTATGGACCTGATCCAACTTATACGGTACCCATGGGAAACGCCGTTGCCGTTAGTTGTGGAGTTTGTTACACGGCAGCATTATCATCTGACGGCGAGCTTCATTATTGGGGTGAAAATGTATGGGAATGGGACATTAAACCTCAGGAAAAATACACAAAAAACCTGGGTTTGCGATCCGGCAAACGAATTGTTTTGCAACCGCAAAACATTGTTTACATCAGTTGTGGAAATAGTCACATAGCTGCGCTAACTGCAGACGGTCGGGTATTTTGTTGGGGAAAAAATGATCACAAACAATGCAATGTTCCACCAGATTTGGGTCCAGTGCATTCCATTTGGTGCAAAGATTATGTGACAATGGCATTGACCGCAGAAGGTAAACTCGTTCACTGGGGTGGAAGGTTCAAAACGTACACAATTCCGGAAGATTTGGTGGTTGATACGGGAATGGTTGTGTTGATGTAAGTCACGCGCAGGCTCTTTAGTGCACATATCACTCTCGTTTTGTTCGTTTTTTTATCTCCAGTTGCCCGCCGCATGCGCTAAAAAGTTGAGACAAACAAAACCGCAATAATTTATAGCACCCCACTAAATCATCGCATCATGGAATGGATAACTGTGTCACACACTGAAAATGTAACTGAACCCGTTGAAACAGGAAATATGGAATTGTTAATCCGAGAAAAACCCCGGGGTTTGTCGAAATCTTGTGGATCAATTGGAGATGTTATGCCAGAAACCTTAACAGGCAGGTCATCATCTCCGGCAACGGCAAAAAAGAGAATTACTGGCGGCGCCGCCCCCGGGACCGTATTAGATTTCTCCACAAACGCGTCGCGAAACGACGCCGCCGCGCAGTCGCCGCCGAAATTTCGCGGACCAGGCGGCAAATTAACTCTGCAAGTTATCACAGATTTAGCTGAAAAATATGGAATGACTTATACGCAAGGATCTGCTGGCATAGTAGCTGCATATGTTGCTAATACGGATGCCGTCGCGGGCTTCAGTGTTCGCGAAGCAGCAAAAAAAATGGAGGACGTATTATGGAGACAACATATTACAAAGCGTTTG
>SXGT01152920.1_pt1 | contig 16189 bp, 10 predicted proteins | sample 3176221 | NCBI WGS metagenome assembly SXGT01 (sample SAMN11356862, study PRJNA531348) | freshwater metagenome | isolation source: freshwater sample F1-120 | place: China: Fuxian Lake, Yuxi | collected 2017-12-25 | reverse complement strand
CGACTGCCTAGCCAACTCCGATGGCGAGTATAGGGGCTGGCTGCATCCATGGTGCGATTAGATGGAGGCCATGTTGGGTTTCTCAGATAAATCAAGGTTCGGTCACGGTTCTAGTTTGGTTGCAAGTGCGGTTATAGTGTCTGCGACTATTTTTCATTTGCAAACCTAGCGTGTCAGCTTTGTGGAACCAACTCTAGTTCTCAACACCCTTGCGGTCGATTTTCGCCTTGCTTTGCGGAATATTCTGCGGCAGCGTCGACGCAGCCTGACCGCCATGGCAGCCATAGGGTTTGGGATTATTTCGATGATGTTGGCTGCCGGATACATCGAATGGATTTTCTGGGCTAACCGCGAGGGTGTTGCCGTCACTCAACTCGGTCACATTCAGATTACCAAGCCGGGTTATCACGAGGGGGGAAAATCAGACCCCTTTGCCTTTCTGCTGCCTGAGGATACTTCTGCTTTGGCAGTGATTCGCAAGCAGCCGGAGGTTGTTAGCGTCACGCCTCGTCTGAGTTTCAACGGATTGATCAGCCATGCTGACAGTACCCTGTCGTTCATTGCGGAAGGTATAGATCCGGCGGTAGATCCATCAACTCGTTATCTGATTGTTGTCGAAGGGGCACTGCTGTCCGCCGACGATCAAAAGGGGATTCTGTTGGGCGCCGGGCTGGCCGCCAATCTGGGGGTGAAGACCGGCGATACCATAGTGTTACTGGCCAATTCGCCATCAGGCGGGATCAATGCAGTCGAGGGACACGTGCGTGGGCTGGTTTCAACCTCAATGAAGGCTTTTGACGACTCTCTATTGCGCGTCGATATCAGGCTGGCGCGAGAGCTATTGCGTACATCAGGTGCCCACGTGTGGATCACCACGCTGAGGGATACCGACATGACCGACAAAGTCCTGCGACGTATCGTGTCCGAAAAAAGTCTTGCGGATTTCGAAATTACCCCTTGGATGAAACTGGCAGATTTTTATAACAAGACGGTTGAACTGCTGTCGCGTCAGATCGCTGTCATCAATTTGATCATTGGCGTCATTATTATCCTTAGTATCAGCAACACCATGACCATGAGCGTGATGGAGCGCACTGTTGAAATTGGTACTTCAATGGCGCTTGGAGTTCGCCGCCGCCGCATCATGCGGTTATTTCTGTTGGAAGGCGCTTTACTCGGCGCTATCGGTGGCATCGTAGGCGTCACCGTAGGTTATTTAGCCGCCACAATTATTTCTTACTTTGGCATTCCAATGCCCCCGGCGCCAGGCATGTCGAGGGGATTTACCGCAGCCATCATGATCACGCTAGAAATCGTGAGAGACGCCTTGCTGCTCTCCTTGGCGACAACCCTTCTCGCCAGCCTTTACCCATCGTGGCGCGCATCCAGACTGGTCATCGTCGACGCGCTGCGACATAACCGGTAAGACAACCTGAAATGTGGAAACTGGCTCTGCGCAACGTTCTCCGACACAAAGCCCGGACCGGGATGACGCTGCTGGCGATAATCGTCGGCGTGGTCGGGCTGATACTAAGCGGCGGGTTCGTACAGGATATTTTCAAGCAGTTGGGTGAGGTGCTGATCCATTCTCAATCCGGCCATCTTCAAATCTCCCGGTCGGGATATTTCGAACGCGGAGCGCGCAGCCCGGAAAAATATCTGATGACGGATCCAGAGCCCTTGCGTAAATCCATTGCTGCCATGCCCGGGGTGGATGACGTCATGGCGCGCGTCTATTTTGCCGGATTGCTCAACAATGGACGCTCCGATCTCCCCATCGTGGGTGAAGGAGTCGAGCCAGCACGCGAAAACAGAATGGGCAGCGGGGTAGTCATTTCGGCGGGACGGACCCTGGCGGAAAATGACGCCACCGGCATCATGATCGGTCATGGTCTGGCGCAGACCCTGAAACTGAAGCCGGGAGACTGGGCAACCTTGGTCATGAACACTGCTGATGGCGCTTTGAACAGCCTTGAATTCCAGATAGTTGGTGTTTTTCAGACATTCTCCAAGGATTACGATGCGCGGGCAGTGCGAATTCCTCTTGTTGCAGCTCAGGAGATGCTTGCCACATCTGGCGTCAATACACTAGTTGTTGCACTAAAAGAAACCGAGTCCACCGACACTCTGGCCGCAGCTATGGCTGCGAATTACGGTCGAGACGGTCTGGAAGTGAAGACATGGCTGCAATTGAATGACTTCTATGCCAAGACAGTGGAGATGTATGACGCACAATTCGGCGTGCTACGCATCATCATTCTGCTGATGGTGTTATTGAGCGTTGCGAACAGCGTCAATATGAGCGTTTTCGAGCGCGTTGGCGAGTTCGGCACCATGATGGCATTGGGTAATCGCAGCGCTAAGGTGTTTCAACTGATCATTGCAGAGAACGCAATCATTGGCTTGATCGGCGCGACTGCCGGGTTGGTATTAGGAATTTTGCTGGCGCTGGTCATATCGGCATTTGGCATATCAATGCCGCCACCGCCAAACTCGGATATTCCTTACACCGCCCACATTCTTATCGTGCCATCAGTGATCGCAGGGGCATTCATCGTTGGTCTCATTGCGACCATTGCCGCCGCTCTGCTGCCGGCAGCGCGTGTACGTCGAATTCCTGTGGTGGATGCGCTGCGCCAGAGCATCTGATCAAAAATCGTAACGCAACTCGGTGTAGGCCCGGTCTTTGTCATCGAACTGGCCGAACAAGCCAGTCGCGGGTCCACCAAACACATCAAGCCCAAAGGTCAGTTTCCAGTTCCGTTCAAAACCCCAACTTAGCTTGGGACGCAGCATCCAGTCGTCGCGGTTGAGGCTGCGCACGAGCAAGGCTTCCGCTTCTAGGTTGCTGGTAAGTTTGTGGTTCAGCAGCAGCGAGAAACCATTTTCCAAGTGATCAGGAATGATGTTCTTGTCGTGTTCAAAATGAACTCGCTGAAAAAATTGCGTATTCAGGCGGGTATCGTTCCCGGGATTGAAATCCAACCCTAATACCCAATCCAGCGTGTTCTGCTTCACGACCCCCTCGGGATAGTTGATTGCATCATCGACGGTCACGTTATATCGACGTCCGCCGGTGTATATGGCTTCCGCCTTGAATACAAAGCTGCCCACGTCCTTGGCAAGCGTGCCGCCCGCTTGGTTAATTCGTCTGTGCCGCCCCTGATAGTTGTAAACCCCGGGAAGTGGTTTGCCTACTAGGTAATAAGTCGGTGAGCTTTCGATGCTGCTGTAAAGGAAGCCGGACATATCCCAGCCATTGCTCAACCGGGACAGGCGCAGGCCATAGTTGGTATTGCTCAATTTATTGCCAGGTTTTAGGTCACCCAGAACATTCGGCAAGCCGGGTGAGGCAGGATAAGCAAAGAATTCCGATCCGGCTTTTCCGGTGGTGGTGTCGAGCGGTTTGCCGATTTGGTCATAACTGGGAGCCGGTATCCAGATCAGTTCGGCGTGGTAATCCTCCTTGAAGTACTCCGCGCGTGCAGCCCATTGGGGAATGCGCATCAGCTGGAAATCCTGCAGGACGAATTCGCGCATGTCTTTGGCGGAAACAACGTCGGCAAAAAACAAACCGACCATTTCGCCCCAGACGATGTGTTGCCGGCCTAGTCTGTACTCCCAGTCGCCGGAAGAGAAGTCGAGATAGTTCTCCCGTAATTGAAATTCGGCTTGTTGATCGTTGCGCGTAGCCGATGAGTAAAAGTTGTTGGTATCGAATACCGCGTTGTGGTCCACCCGGCCGCTGATTTTCCATTGCATTCCGTTGTCCCAGCGGCCGCGGCTTCCCACTTCCAGGCGGCCCGTCAATTTCGACCAATGCGCTTTGCCGGCGTAAGTGCGTGCCGCCTCCCCCTGGAAGAAGCCGTGCCAAAGTTTATCCGCATTGCCAGCAGATTTTTCCTCCAGTTTGGGTTCCGTGGCCGGGGCGTCGAACAACGCTTCTCTTGATTCATGTGGCTTCATCTGACCTACTTGCTCGGACTCTTGAGGTGGCAAGTCGAACAATGATTCCTTGGTGTTAGGCGCGGCGGATTCCGCTCTCGGCTGGGGCGGGTCCGCTTGGGCCGGGGTTGTTGTTTTCTCTTTCTCTTCATCCAGTCCGAAAAGATCATCCCGTGACAGGGGGATGTCTACGTCTCCTCCAACTGCCAGCAAGACTGATCCTGTCCGGAAAACCGCATCGAAATTACCAGCGTCCCTGGCCATTGCCAGCAATGGCATGTTGAACGCCAGAAAGCCCATAACCAGACCAAATTTCCATTGATTCATTTCGTCACCTTGTCTGCCTTGTTTTGCCGCGGGCCTGCGCTGACCAGTTTCCACTTTTCGTCCACTTTCATGCCCAGCATGGCAACTTGGCCATCTTCAATTCGTATCAGTCGATCGGCCTTTGACATGACCCGCCTGTCGTGGGTGGAAAAAATAAATGTTGTACCGAACTGACGGTTGATTTCTTTCATCAGTACAAGAATGCTTTCCCCAGTCTTGCTGTCCAGATTCGCGGTGGGTTCGTCTGCCAGCACGATGCGAGGGTTGATGGCTAATGCGCGAGCGATGGCAACACGCTGTCTCTGGCCGCCGCTAAGTTGATTGGGCTGGTGATTTGCGTATTTTTCCAGGCCGACCACTGCCAAGAAATGTTTAACCCTTTTCTGGCGCTCTGCGTAGATGATTTCGGGTAACTGGAGCAGGGGGTATTCAACATTTTCCGCTGCAGAAAGAACTGGGAAGAGATTGAATGTCTGGAAGATGAATCCTGTCGTGCGGGCTCTCAGGTCGGCGAGCGCATCGGGTGAACGTCCGGTGACCTCCTTGTCGTCGATGAACACCTTCCCCTGGGTCGGGTTGTCGATGCAGCCTATGATGTTGAGCAGCGTTGTTTTACCGCTTCCAGACGGCCCGGCAATGGCCAAGAACACGCCTTCATCAAAAGCGAGTGTAATATTCTGCAGCGCTACGACTTTCTGATCGCCGAGTTGGTATTCTTTGGTTACCCCTTCGACACGGACGAGGCTCATGAGCGATTCACCGTGCAACGAAAAATGATCGGAGTGATATCTGACATGACCATGGCATCCACTACTTTCGCCCGCATTTTATCCGCCTGTCTGATTTTGGCAGTCTTTACCATTGCGGCGGGCGCCGATGAGCCGCCACCTGAAGATCCGCTTGCTCGCGTCATCCTGGAAAAGGCTGACGAGATCCGGTTCCCGACTGAAGGGTTCCAAGTTGATATCAACATTACCAGTACTGCTCCCGAGCAGGATTTGGACAAGAGAACATATCGTGTTCTATCCCGCGGCAATGATAGTACTGTGGTAATGATAATGGAGCCAGCTTCTGAGCGGGGGCAGATCATGCTGATGAAAGGCCGTGACTTGTGGGTGTTCATGCCCAACGTTTCCCAGCCAATCCGTCTCGGCGTGGCGCAACGTCTTGCCGGTCAGGTAGCCAACGGCGATCTGGCACGCGCCAACTTCACGGGTGATTACACGCCCAGATTGTTGCGGACTGAAAACGTCAAAGGTGATGAACAATACGTCCTTGAACTAACTGCCGTGGACCGAGGGGTCACCTACCGGCGTGTTCTGCTCTGGGTAAGCAAATCGACTTACCGACCGCGTATGGCTGAGTTTTATTCTCTTTCCAATCGGTTGATGAAGACATGTAGCTACGAGAGCTTTCGCTCCATGGCCGGGCGTGAGCGCCCAACCAAGCTGGTTATGCAGGACGCGCTCAAGGTCGGCCATCAGTCTGTGCTTGAATATCAATCAATGCGGCTGCGTGAACTTCCCGAAAAGGTCTTCACCAAAGATTACTTGAAGAAACTCCAGTAATTGAAAAGTGCCTCGGGGAAAAAAGGGCTGGATTTATTTCTTGAAGCTGATCGCGCCTACTGATTCAATCATTCAAATAAAATTTTGGGGAAACATTGTGTTGATGTTGTGTTCGTGTGCTTTTCCAGGGCTGATGCATTGCAATAGTCAATAAGTGGAATTCGCATGCGTGCATGCCTTACCCGCGTTTCTCCCCCACAATTTATCGAACCTAACGAAGACGAGTAACCCCATGACCCGAAAACATCGCCGTAGCACCTGGAAACGCTTGCAACCCCATCTTCCTAAGATACTTGCAAGTCTGGCTGGGGTGGCCGTTTTGGCTGGCGGCGCCTATGTTGTCACGAAAAAATCGCCTGAGGACCATCTCAAAACGGGTATCGCTCTTCAGCAGAGCGGCGATTTCAAAGGCGCAGCCATTGAACTCAAGAACATGCTCCAGGTTTCACCTGATAACGGCGAAGCGCGCTTGATGCTGGGTCGAGTCCAATTTGCCAACGGAGACTATCAGGCCGCCGAGAAGGAGCTAAAGAAAGCTCGCGACCTCGGGTTCAAGGCACCTGATCTGGAATTGATGCTTGCCCGCACGTTGCTATTGCTAAACCAGCCGCAGCGCATCCTTGATGAAATCAATCCGGTCGAAGGTGAGGCAGTGGAATCCAAAGCGGCCATTCTGGCTTTGCGAGCCCGCGCTTATCTCTTGTTGAACAACCCGACAGCGGCGGAAAAAGAGCTGGAGGATGCGGATGCGAGTTCTTCAGATCATCCCGAGTCGCTGCTCGCACGCGCCTATCTGGCAACAACCATGAAGAAGCCGGATGTGGCGCTCGAGTTAATTGATCGCGCGTTGGTCAAGGACGACAAACGGGCCGATATCTGGGTAATGAAAGGTGATCTCCTGCGTCTGCTGAAGCGGAGTGATGAAGCTATGCCAGCCTACGCCAGGGCGATAACCATCGAACCGGCCAACATACCCGCACGTTTGTCAAGTGCGCAACTGCATCTGGAAGGTGGCACGCTGGACAAGGCGGAAGCAGACCTCAAGGAACTTCGCAAATACGCCCCAAATAACGTAATGGGGCGTTACCTTGAAGCCTTCATTGAATTCAGGCGTTCACGATTTCCGGAGGCTGACGCCAAGTTGGCGGATGTGTTGCGCTCCGCTCCAGATTTTCTGCCCGCGCACTTGTTGGGAGGCGCCGTCAAGCTTGCTACCGGTAATCGAGAGGCGGCCAAATCCCATCTCGACAGAGTACTGAGTGCCGCGCCTCAGCATCCGTTGGCACGCAAGCTGATGGCAGCGACCATGGCCAATCTGGGTGATCTCTCGCAAGCCAAGAAAATTCTGGATACTTTTGAAAACGCGGGGGATGACCCAATTCTGAATACCTTGCAGGGCGAACTGGCTCTACGTCAGGGCGATTACGCGCAAGCTCGCAAGCACTTGGAAAAAATGGAAGCCACCGCACAGCAAAGCCCGAAATTCTTTACCGAGCTTGCTGCCAGCCGCATGGGGACTGGCGATGAGGCGGGCGCGATCCAGGCTCTGACCAGGGCCGCTGAACTTGATACCGCATCGGCAAAGCCCGATGTTCTTCTGGTGCTCGCACACCTGAAGGAGAAAAGGTATGAGCAGGCCAGCAAAGTTATCGACAAGCTGGAGAAGGAACGGCCGGATGATCCGTTGGTCCAGAATCTGCGAGGCTCCATTTTTATTGCGCGCAACGACAAGACCAATGCGCGCGCCAGCTTTGCCAAGGCTCTGCAAATGAAGCCAGGCTATTTTCCGGCGGCGTCGAACCTGGCTTTGCTGGACATGATGGACAAGGACAACAAAGCGGCGCGCTCCCGGTTCGAGCAACTGCTCAAAAATTCACCTTCTGAAAGCAGGGCATGGTTAGCGTTGGCCACCATGGATGCTCGTGAAAAGAACGAGGCTGGTTATCTAAAGAACTTGGAACAGGCTAAGAAAACTGACGGAAAAAGCGTCCAGGCTCATCAGCTATTGACCCGATACTGGCTTGGCAAGAACGATGCCGGCAAGGCATTGTCTGCCGCCAACGAGGGGCTCACGGCTTCAGGGCGACCAGAATTCAATGAATACATCGGGCTAGCGCAAATGATGCAAAAAGATAACGCCAATGCGCTCGTCAGTTTCCAGCGGTGGGCGGAAATCAGCCCGACCAACCCGATGGCCCACTTCAGAGTGGCCCAGGCGCAAGTTGCGGCCAAGAACAAGGAGGCAGCATTGAAGGCGTTGGACAAGGCACTCGCACTGCGTTCCGATTTCGCTGAGGCCAGCATCAGCAAGTCCCTTTTACTTGGTCAGATGGGGCGTTATGCCGATGCGATCAAGGTTGCACGCGGCGTGCAGGCCAGCGCCCCCAAGGCAGCGGCAGGCTTCCTGGCTGAAGCGGAGGTGTTGTTTGCCGACAAGAAGTATCTTGATGCCGGCAAGCTCTATGCAAAGGCAGCTCAGATGACCGGACAAGGACAGCCGCTTACGCGCGCGTACCAGGCCTATGCAGCGGCGGGGCAGCCGGCCGAAGGAGAAAAGTTGTTGGATCAGTGGCTCAAGACCAAACCGAATGATGGGGTTGTGCGGCATCAATTGGCGCTGGTGCAACTCAACGCCAATCGTCTAAAGGAGTCGGCCGAGCATTACCGTGTGTTGATTCGTGCCAATCCGAAGGACCTCGCTGCTTACAATAATCTGGCTTGGCTGTTGGGCGAGTTGAAGTCACCGGAAGCCGTCGCAACCGCCGAGCAGGCTTACAAATTCAACCCGGAGAACCCGGCGATTCAAGACACATTGGGTTGGTTGCTCGTGAATGCGGGACAGACGCAACGCGGCCTGGATTTATTGAAGAAGGCATTGGCGAAAGCGCCTGACGCTTCGGAAATCCATTGGCACTTTGCTGCCGGACTTGCGAAAAGTGGAGATAAAAGCCGGGCTCGACAGGAACTTGAGCGGTTGTTCGATAGCGGCAAGACATTCCCACAGGAAGCTGAAGCCAAAAAACTGCTGGACAGTTTGCGGTAAATCAAAGACACCCACGGAGAACACATGATTCGAATCAAGCAGCTTTTCCCATCTTTCAAACTTGCTGCTCTTGCAGGCACCATTTTGTCTGTCTCTATTGCGCTATCAGGCTGCTCTTCAGCGACCCAGAGCCCTGAAGAGCACATACAACAAGCCAAGGATCTGAATGCAAAAGGCAAGCACAAAGAAGCGTTGATCGAGCTGCGCAACGTACTGCAACAACAACCCAATCATCCACAAGCGAATTGGCTGATTGCTGAAACCTATCTCGATATGGGCAACCCCTTCATGGCGGAAACAGCCCTGAAAAAAGCCAGTGACGGAGGGGTTTCATCTCAAGTTCTCAAACTGCCTTTGGCAAAGTCCCTTTATTTACAAGGCAAGGCCGATGAAGCTTTAAAAGTTGCAGAGCCCGGTCTGGATGATTCGCTGGAGCTGCGACTCAAATTGATGGCGATTCAAGGCGAAGCGTTGATGGCCATGGGGAAACGGGATAGGGCCTGCGCACGTTATGAAGCAATGCGCCAACTCATGAGCGATTCATCAGCCGCAGCTTTGGGTTTATCTCGTTGTGCTGCGGCTCGCCAGGATTTCGATCTTTCCCGAAAACTGACCGAAGAAGCACTGCGCTTTGATCCAAAGAACCCCGAGGCGTGGATCCAGTTGGGTCATACAGAACGCGGCCAGGGACAGCTTCCCGAAGCTGAAACCGCCTACGGTAAGGCTTTGGAATTTGCTCCCAGAAATGCCGATGCACTATTAGGTAGAGCCATGGCACGTCTCAAGCTTCGAAAATTCAGTGATGCTCAAAAGGATATCAACGATGCACGTGCAGCAGAACCAAGCAATCCCACACCTACCCACTTATTGGGCGTGGAGGCTTTCTACCGTGGCCAGTACCAGGAAGCGAAAAATCATTTTCAAACCGTTCTCAAAGTAATGCCTGGACATTTAGCTAGCCTTTATTGGCAAGGTGTAACAGATCTTTATCTGGGAAACACAGAACAAGCGGTCAAGGCTTTATCCCGGTACACCGATCGACAGCCTGGGGATGCATTAGTACAAACCATCCTCGCCACCGCTTTGGCTCGCCAAGGAAACAAGATTTCCGCTGAGGAAAATCTCAAGGCACTGCGCAGTTTGGGGGTGGAGAATCCATCTCTCCTGGGCATGACCGGGCAGACCTATCTTGCAATCGGAATGACCGCAGAGGCCCAGCGCTATCTGCGCATGGCCCTGGACAACAATCCCAAGGACTTGAGTGTCAAGCTATTGCTTGCGGAATCCTATCGTCAGCAGCGCCAATACGATGCCTACATCAATGAGTTGGGCGAGGCCGTGGCCTTGAGTCCGAAGTCCATGCCATTGCGTGGCCAGTTGGCGCAGGCCTTCATCGCCCAGAACAAGCTGGATCGTGCTCGGACCGAAATCGCAGAGATGCGCCGACTCGCTCCAAAGAGCACGGAACCCCTGCTGTTGCAGGCGGGCATGCAACAGCAGTCTGAAGACTGGGTTGGGGCCCGCAAGTCGTTCGAGGAGATGCTGAAGCACGAACCTGATTCGCCTACTGCACATATGAACTTGACACGACTCGATTTGCGCGAGGGCAAGGTTGACGCGGCGCGAAATCGATTCCTGGCCCTGCACAAGCGCAATGACAAGGACATTAACGCGTTGACTGGACTTGCCGGCCTGGCCTATGCCCAGAACGACTTGAAGACGCAAAGGGAATGGTTGGAAAAAGCCGTCAAGGCCAACCCCAAAGCCATGGTCCCGGTCATGCAGCTGGCGCAAAACCTGCTCGCCACCGGCAACCGCCAACAAGCGCTTTCTTTGGCCCAGCAGGCCAACAGCGCCGAGCCGAGCAATCCCACAACACTGGGATTGCTCGGTGACGTGCAATACGCCAACGGCGAATATGCCAACGCCCGCTCCAGCTTTGTAAAGGCGACAGAATTGCAGCCCAATTCTGCCGCAGCTCACTATAAGTTGGCTCTGGCCCATGACAAGGCCGGCTTTGCCAAGGAGGCCAGGCAGGCCTTGGCAAAGGCGATCACCCTTTCGCCGAAGGATATTACTGCGCGTCTGACCTTGGCGCGCTGGGAGGCGGGCAGCGGCAACTACGCCGAAGCCAGCAAGCTGGCGGCGGCGATCAAGCAAGACTTTCCCAAGCAGTCCGCTGGCTATCTTCTAGCCGGCGAAATTTTCTTGGCGGAGAAAAAGCTTGCTGAAGCACGCAAACAGTTCGATCAAGGTATGACGATTCAGCCTACCGCCATTCTGCTGATGCATGCGGCTAACCTTCAACTTGCACAAGGGGATGCGCAGGCGGCGGAAAAACGCATGTTGCAATGGCTCAAGGCGCACCCTGAAGATCAGGTGGTCAGGCTGGAGTTGGCGGGCATGTATGTGCGTTTGAACAAACTGGATCCAGCCATCTCTGAATATGAAACCTTGTTGAAGAAAACGCCCAATCAGGCCGCGCTCCTGAATGATCTGTCCTGGTTGTTGCAGAAACGTGGCGATACGCAACGTGCGTTGGCCATGGCCGAGCAAGCCTACAAACTGACGCCCGCTAACCCTGCTATTCAGGACACTCTAGGCTGGATGCTTGTGCAGCAGGGTCAGAGTAAACGGGGGCTCGAATTGCTCACCAAGGCGGTACAAGCCGCGCCCAAGTTGCCTAGTATCCGCTACCACTATGCCGCAGTCTTGGCGCGTACCGGCAATAAAACCGGTGCGAGGAAAGAGTTGGAGGAGTTGCTGGGGGAAAAAGTCTCATTTTCCGAACGCCAGGATGCGGAAGCGCTCCTAAAAGGGCTCTAAGACCAGGCTAGCTTGAACCCAGTTCACAAGCAGAAAGTGGGTTCAAGCGTACAAGACGAAATCATGCGAGAACGCACGCGTGTTCTGTTCATCGCCGAGGCGGTCACTCTGGCGCATTTGGCTAGGCCACTTGTGCTTGCTTCCCATCTCGATACGAAACGTTACCAGATCACGCTGGCCTGTGATCAGCGCTACCAGTTGATACTGAAAAAGCCCCCTTTCGAACTTGTCTCGATCTATTCCCTACCCAGCAAGCAGTTCCTGGCTGCCCTGGCCAGAGGCAGTCCTGTTTACGATTTGGCGACGCTGAAGCGCTATGTCGATGACGATCTTGCCCTGATTGATCGCATCAAACCGGATATCGTCGTCGGTGACTTTCGCCTGTCCCTGTCGGTTAGCGCTAGGCTGCGGCGGGTGCTTTATCTCAGTATCACAAATGCCTATTGGAGCCCCTACGCGCGGTTCCCCTATCCCGTGCCGGTACTGCCTTTCGTGCGTTGGACCGGGCCGCGTCTGGCGACCGCATTGTTTCGGCTGGCGCGGCCGTTCGCCTTTGCCCTGCATAGCCTGCCGCTGAATCGCTTGCGCCGAAGCTATGGCTTGCCCTCTTTGGGTCTTGATCTCCGAAGCGTCTATACCGAGGCCGATTACACCCTTTATGCCGATGTGCCGGAACTGATTCCAACGCACGACCTTCCTGACAATCACCGCTATCTTGGCCCCATTTTGTGGTCTCCCCCGATGTCTCTGCCCACCTGGTGGGACAAGCTTCCCGACGATAAACCCCTCATTTATCTGACGCTGGGCAGTTCCGGAGCCAACGAGTTGCTTCCCGCCATCGTGCGGGCCTGCGCCGATCTGCCGGTCACGCTGATGGTAGCGGGCGCCGGGCAAGAACCTGCTGCGGGTCTGGCCGCGAATATCTATTGGGCGGACTATCTGCCCGGTATCGAGGCGGCGGCCCGCGCCAGCCTGGTGATCTGCAATGGTGGCAGCCCCACCAGCCATCAGGCGTTGGCGGCTGGAGTACCCGTGCTGGGTATCGCCAGCAATCTTGACCAGTTTCTGAACATGCAAGCCATCGTCTCGGCCGGTGCCGGACGTTTGCTGCGCCAGGACTCCTTCAATGCTGAAGTGTTGCGCGCAGATATCAGTGCATTGCTGGACGACCCCGCCTACCGGCTCGGTGCATGCCGGGTTGCCACCTGGTTTTCGCATTACCCTGCTGCGCAACGCTTTAGCCAGGTTCTGGAAGAAATTCGACCAGACTGAAGCCTGGATAACGCGAAAAGCCCGTCATACCTGCGAAGGCAGCTGTCCAGGCTGTTGTGTTTTCTGAATACTGGTTTCCACTGGAATGACCATTCAGAATTTTTCGAAATACCCGCCAGTCTCATAATCCCCCCAAGGAGATCATCATGCGCAAGATCAAGCCCAGTCAAATCCTGGTTTTCTCATTGCTCTTGTCGCTGGCCTTCGGCTTGGCGATCCTGTCGACCCAGTTGCTTTTGGGCAGTCTTCGCATGGGGGATTTTCGCGGAATTGTGCTGCTGTTCGGCGCTGTCGTTTTCTTCTATTTCTATGCAATCGGGCTCTATCGGCTTTTCCTGGCCGGGTTTCCGCTGCTACCGGGGGATGTGCCGAAGGAATCGCGCCAGGAGTTCGTTTATCACGTTTATGTGCTGTTCTATTTGCTGGTGTTTTATCCGGTAATACGCAGCGGAATACCACCAGCGCCGTTCATGCGGATGTTTTATCAAGCGCTGGGCGCGCGTCTTGGCGCCAACACTTATAGCCAAGGGATCATTCACGACCCGATTTTTGTCGAAATCGGCCATGACTCGGTGGTTGGGCAAGGTGCATTGCTGATCCCGCATGTCATTGAAGGCGAGAAGTTGGGTCACTATCCCATCCGCATCGGTAATCACGTCACCATTGGTGCCAATTCGGCAGTGTTGTCGGATGTGGAAATCGGCGACTATGCCATCGTCGCCACCGGCGCAGTGGTGCCCAAAGGCAGCCGCATCGGGGCGAGGGAAGTATGGGGGGGAGTCCCGGCCCGCTTGATCAAGCGGATGGTATAAACATAAAGCACCTTCCAATAAAAAAAGGGGCCTTACGGCCCCTTTTCACATTTCTAGAATCAACTTAACCGCGACGGCGGCGGGTGCTGAAGCCAAGACCAGCCAGACCCAGACCCAGCAGGGCGAGGGTCGCAGGTTCCGGAACGGCACCACCCGTCACTGGAGAGTTGAAGTCGGTCTGGGCGACGAAGTCAGGACCACCGGGGGTAAATCCAGTCGGGCCGGGAATCAACAGGCCATTCTGCGCACCGGTATTTGGAGTCAAACCGGTCGCGTTTACTTGTGCAGAGAAGAGTCCATTGACATGATTATTATCACAAGCCGATGTTGCATTGGCATTGCCAATCCCCACACCCGAAGCTGAAGGGGTGTAGCAATCCGACGGATCAACGGTATCAAACGGAAGCAACTGTGACACGTTACCGTAAGCAAAGCTGAAATCTAGCAGAGTGGTTTTGAAGAACGAAGTATCAATACTGGGGTTAAGAATCTTGATAGAGCCTTGAGTGCCTATTCCGGAAACAGTCAGTTGATTGGTGTATTGATCTCCGTTTCCATTTGCATCCAAGGCAGTAGGCGTAAAATCAGTGACTGTGAATAAGCCAGTAGTATTGCCTACATTCGATCCGCTCAGGATAAGACGGCCATCATCAAAACCATGACCAGTCAGGTCATTAGCATTTCTCGTCGTGTCGTAGTACATCTCGACAAATGCAGGTCCACCTGCTACAGCCGCGAATGTGGCCAACCCGGCAGGGCTGACTGAGGTCACCATCTCAGTGAATTTGGCAACCATGGTGATTTCGTACTGCTGTCCCAAGCCTTGCTCAGGTGTGTTGCTGGGCAAATACCCACCAAGCGTTGCATGGGAATAGATTTCGAAAGTAGTACTTCCACTGCCATTAAGGAAGTTGGCAATCGCCGCATTACCGTTCTTAGCGAGGAACGACGTGGTTACCCAATCAAAACCAGTAATGCTGACAGCGCTGTCAGAACCACTGCCGTCCGGGTCAAACAAGAGAGGGGCGGCAAAAGAACTGCCAGCAACAGCCAGAGTACCGGCCACCAAGGTGCTCAATATAGTTTTACGCATTTTAGTTTCCTTTCAGGGGAGGTTTATCAAACATCCGGTGGATGATTTCCGGTGTGTACCAACTAAAGCAACACCCATGCCATGTTTTAAAAACACTACTAACTAATTGAAGTTGTTGAAGAAATAACTTAATTCTACGCTGTAGGCGGCTTCGGGAAAGTTGCTTTGTAAAATATTCCGACAGTTTTTTCTCAATCTGCATTAGCGCTTCGAGGGGTTTGCGTTTCGAGCGCGACTGTGGATTTGGCCCCACGCCGATGCGTCCCATGAAGAACAGCGTTGCCAGGTTTTGCCCAGGCAACAAATCAACGAGCTGCGCATCAAGCTTGCTGGCCAGGTCGGCAGCCTTTCCCAGTTGAGTAAAGGTGCGTTGCTGGCGGTGGTAGCGAGTAAAGATCACCGGTGTCATCTCCGGCTGGATAAACAACCCCAGGCTGGCTGCTGTCAGCCAAAAACGCTGCATGGCGCGTCCGGCGGCGAGGTAGTCGTCAACGGTCTGAAGCGAAGCCGGGGTCAGCAGCGCGAAATGTGCCGCGCAGGCGACTCCGGGCAGCAGATCAAGCTGGATTCTTGGCGGCAGATCGCCCAAAAGGTATTTGTTAAAAAATTCGACACGCGCCCAATCGCTGGCCATGACCCAGCGCATCAGACGCGCGGTGAGCGGGTCGACGCCGACCGCCTGGTCGGGAATCCTGTCTTCGCTGAATCGCGCGTCCCATTCAATGACGGAACGATGCACGGCATAGCCTTCCGGGATGGTGAGCCGGATCTTGGCGTTGTCGAACATGAAACGCGCCAGACGCCAGCGCTGAGTCCAACCTTCGAACCAGACCACGCGATATCCCGGTGGCAGGGAGGCGGTCAACGCTTGCTTCTGAAGCTCATTTAGCGGCCGGGTGGACATCGGGCGGCGCTGAACCACGCGTTTTTCGATATAAGGGGTCAACGAGTCGGGTGTTCCTTCCGCCAATTTTTCCAGCAGGACATCAAACAGCAGATGGGTGTCTGGAGTGTCGGGTCGGCGAGTGATTTGCGCCCTCCTGCCTTCGCTACTGGCAGCAATTGAGAGGGTTTCTAGCAGGGCGCCTACAGCGAGTTGGCTGGCATGACCGTCGAGGTCGTAAACAATGTGATCACGAGTATCGAAACCATGCACCTGAATATGCTCATCACCCAGTATCTCGAAGCGCCAAGGCTGAGTGTTATCGCCGCTTGGCGCCCAGCGTGCAAGGTCGAGGATGCGATAGATGTGCTCGGGTATGGCGTGGCCCATGTCAGATTCCGAGTTGGCGCCTGGCGATTG
>SXGT01770976.1_pt1 | contig 16190 bp, 16 predicted proteins | sample 3176221 | NCBI WGS metagenome assembly SXGT01 (sample SAMN11356862, study PRJNA531348) | freshwater metagenome | isolation source: freshwater sample F1-120 | place: China: Fuxian Lake, Yuxi | collected 2017-12-25 | reverse complement strand
GGGATCGCGCAGAAGCGCATCTCCTCGGTGATGATGCCACGCCGCGCGTAGTGCATCTGCGAGAAGTTGGAGTCGCCGCGCTGCACGCGCGCATCGATCCACGGTTGGCGGCGTTTGGGCACGCCATGCAGCGGCGCGTGACCCTGCGGCCCCGTGGTGTCGTAGACGCGCACGACCGAACCGTCGGTGAGGTCGATGTCGCGGGCCGGCACGGCGAGATCGCCGATGATGACCTTGCGCGAGCGGGGGAAGGAATCGGTCAACGGGCGCAGGCCCGACTTCGGAATCGTCGACATGGCTGCTGTTTCCTACGCCGGTACGAACCGGATCAGGTTCCAGGGGTGCATCTCAGCCCGCATCGGCGGGCGCCCCCAAGCAGTGAGGCGAACAGGATCGGCGTTTCTTGGGTCGGGCGCAAGGGCGCCGACCGCCAGTCTGTGGTCCGGAGTCAGCCGTTGCGTCGCACTTCCGGCGTGCCGCCCTGGATCTCGACCGGTGGCCGCGGCAAGCCGGGCAGCGGAGCGATGCCGCCACCGTTCTCGCCGGGACGCGGCGATGGGGCCGTAGGGTCGTTCGGCGGCGAGATCCCCGGGCTCGTGGGCGTCGTCGGCTGCAGAGGCTGCAACTGGAACACCACGCGCAGGTCGTCGGGCACCTTGTCGCCGAGCGCATCGATGGCGCGGCGCGACCAGCGCATCGACATCGACCCTGCCGCCGCATTCGCCAGCTGGCTGCCGCGGAAGAACATGTGCACGACAAACATGCCGAACAGCACGACGCAAGCACCGGTCGCGACCCCGACGACACCGCCGCCCAGCCGATCGAAGAAGCCAAGCCCGACTTTGTTGGCGAGCTTCTGCAGCAGGATCGCCAGCAGGCTCAGCACGACCAGCACCGCCAGGAACAGCAGCACGTAGGCGAGGTAGATCGTCGTCTCCGAAGCGGTCGCTCCGCCGTCGGTCGTGCCGCCCGCCGGCGTGCCCGCGAGCAGGCCGGCGACGTCGTTGCCGTAACGCCCGGAGACCACGTAGGCCACGACCAGGATCGCGATGCGGCTCACCTGCCAGATCAGGCCCTTGAACAGGCCGATCACGAAGAACACGAGCAGCACCCCGAGGGCAGTGTGATCCACCCAACCCAGCGATTGCAGTTGCTGGATCACGTCGGTGTTCGTCGACGCCTGACCGATGGCGTCCTGCGGCAGCAGGTTCACCCCCGCATCATGCAGCGGAACGCTCGCGGGTGCGAGGGCCTGCTCGCGACCATCGATGCGGCGGGCCGCGGCATTGCTTTCGCACCACGCCCGCGCGACCTTTCCCTGCTGCATGACCACGCCCGAGGGCCAGCCCGCCGAAACGATCGTCGCCGAGATGGCCGCCCGCCTGCACAAGGAGAAGCGGCTGCAGGCCGAAGTGCACCGTGCCCGCCGCGAGTTCTTTCCGGTCGGTGCGCCCGCCGCCGACGCCCTGCCCGGCGCCGCCACTGCTGCCGACCTGCGCTTCCACGAGTGGTTCCTGCTCGAACGCGAAAGCGAACTGCTCGGCGCCGTGCCGGCTGTGGTGCCGCCGTTCGTGGATCTGGCCGAGGCACTGCCGGACTCCGTGCTGGGTGTGTTCCTGGTGCAGCCAACGGCGGGGGACCTCGTGGTCGCGCGCGACCTGCAGGACGAAGCCGATCTCGAACTGGTCGCACCCAAGGGTGCCCTGCGTCCCGGCGACCTGCTCGTGGGCAGGATCTACGACCACGGCGGCGGCCGCTGGTTGCCGTCGAGTGCGCTGTCGATCTTCCGTCCGGGCGCGGAGCTCGGCAAAGCGTTCCAGCGCGACGTGCAGCGACTCGACCTGCAGCGCCGTCTGCGCCAGATCGAGCTCGAGCACCTGCTGCTGCATCGCAATCGTCCGCTCGACACCGACAAGGCCGCGGTCAAGGTGGTGCCGCTCGAACACCTCGAAGCCGATCTCGACCGCTTGCTCGTCACGTCGGGCAGTGAGTTGTCCGCCGCCGACATCAGCCAGCAACTGGCGTTGGCGGTACGCCCCGGCCCGGTGCTCGGTCCGATGCTCGACAGCCTCGCCTTCGACACCGTGGTCGATCTCGACCGCGCGCGCGCGTTGCTGCTCGAGATCTGGAATGCGCACCACGAAGGCGAGGAACAAGAAGACCGGACGACGCTGGAACCCGACCTCGGCAGCACTCCACCCGGCGAGACGCTCGGCGAACGGCTGGTGCGCACGCTCGACGAAGGGCTGCAGCAGAAGCGTGACGTCGGCGAGTTGTTCGCGCAGCTCGAACGCATGGCGGGCATCGATCCCGATCCCGACGAAGACGACTTGCTCGCCGGCGGCGCTGCGGCTGCGGCCGAAGGCGAAGACGAGTCCACCAGCGACGAGGAACCGGGCCGCCGCGACGCGACGGCGGACGACGACGACATCGACGACGACGAGATCGAAGACGGCGAACGGGCGCCGCGGTCGGCTCCGCACCGCCAACCGCCGAGGGCCGACGGCGCCGACGACCCCATCGACGACGGCACGGCGGGCGATCTCGGGCCTCTGGTCGAAGAATACCTGTGGGAACAGGGCCGCGACCGGGACGACACGGCAGCGCCGCTGCGCTTGCTTGCCGAATTGCAGCAGAACACGGCGTTGCCGCACCACAACCTCGAACAAGTGACGACGGTCGACGTGATGCGGCTGTTGCTGCACGTCTACCTCGGCAGCGCCCCGGCCGCGCGCGCCGACGCGGTGCACGCCGCCTTCGGCGAACTGCGCGGTTTCTTCGACTGGGCGGTAGCCGAGCAGGAGATCCCGGTCAGCGGCGTGCTCGCCGGCTGCCAAGGCCCGTTGCTGGACCAGCTCGATCGCTTGCAGACCGCAGGCCTGCACCTGTCGACGCCGGCCACGGGACGGCTGCGGCCCGGCATCCTTGAAGTCGACGACGTCGGCAAGGATGGCTTTGGTGCGCGCGACGACGACGGCAGCGACCACTGGATCAGTGCGTCGGCCACCGCCCTGGCCGCGCTGCGCCCCGGCGACCTCGTGCTGGGCGCCATGCAACCGCAGCCCACCGGCAAACACGGCAACCGCACGCTGGTAGGACTCGTCGTGGTGCTGCCGTCCGACGCCCGCACGCTGATGGAGTGACCGCGTTCGCAACGAGCCTTCTGCACCGGGAGCGAGTGCCAAAGCCACCGCGCCGATAGCAGACGTGGAGACACGGAATGGGCCACGACAGCGCGCTCGATCGACTGCTATTGCAACAGGTGCACCTCGCCGAGAAGGGCGAGACGAAACCGGAGACGGTCCGGCAGCAACTCACCGACTACGCGCAGTGCGCCGCGGGGCGCGCCGGCGTCGCGTTCCTGCTCGGCTACTCGCGCACCCTGCTCGGCATCGACGTGCCGGCACCGGCGGCGGATCCTGCGAGTCGTCGCTGGGCCCTGTTCGGCACCGTGCGCGCCCACGATCGCAAAGGCCAACGCGACCAGATCGCCACGCTGATCGGCGATCCGAACCTGCTGCTCGACCTGCTCACCGATCCTGCGGTCGCCGGCCAGGCGCTGCCGCTCGTCGTGCGTTCGCTGTTCTGGTCCGGTGACCTCAAGCTCGCGGTGCGCGCGATCCAGTACCTCGCTGCCGAATCGGGCACCGGCGAACTCGACACGATCGTCGACGCTGCCGTCACCGACCTGCTCGGTCGCCTGGAGTCGCGGGTCGACACCGACGACCAGGAGAGCACGGCCGCCATCCTCAGCAAGATCCTCGGCATGGCGGGCTTCGACCGCCTGCCGGCCGACGTGCAGTCGCGCTACCACCGCGCGCTGGCCGAACGCCTGCTCGCCGCCAGCTTCTGGAAGCTCGCGATCGAGGCCGCCGAACACGCCGAACTGCTGGCCAGCGACCACACGCTCCTTGCCAGCCAGGCCGCGGTGTGCGCCGCCCTCGGCGAACTTCGCCGGCACGACGTGCTGGTGGTGGAGCCGCTGCGGGAACGCGCCGAACGCGACGCCGCGTTGACGCGCCTGCGTCACGTCGCCGAAGAACCCGAGCATTCGGCGCCGGATGCGGTCTACCTGCGCAGCCTGCTCGCCTACGAGGCCGGCGACATGCAGGCGGCCGCCCGCGGTTTCGAACGCGCCATCGCCGGCCTGCGCCGACTCGAAGGGCGCGACGTGCCGCTGCGCGACCGCGCCCGCTTCTTCCAGGCCGCGGCGCTGCTCACGGCCGGCGAAGCCCAGGAAACCAGCCGGGCCCTGCGGTTGATGGAGCAGGCCCTGGCCACGGTGAAGCCCGACCTCGAGAGCTTCTATTCGGTGCACGAAGCGCTGAAGAAGCACGACAAGAAGCTGGCGCTGCGCTTCCTCGACGCGGTCGACGTCGGCCGCGGTTCGACGCCCGACCAATTGCTGTTCGTGGCACTCGAGTTCATGGGACTCGGCGAAGCCAACTCCGCGCTGCGATCCGCCCGGCGCGTGCTCGAAGTCGCGGTCGATCTCGACCAACGCATCGACGCGCTGCGCGTGGTGATGACCGCGCACAACATGCTCGGCGAACGTGACCAGGCCCGCGCCTGCTTCGCCGAGATCCGCGAACTGCTGCTGCAGCGCGGCAAGTTCGACGCGCTGGAGAAGCTGCTGCAGCAGGAGGACTTCGTCGGCCAGGCGCTCGATCATCTCGAGATCAAGGTCGAGCTGGTCGCCGCCTACGAGCAGATGGAGGGCCGCGACTACGACCGGGCAGCGCTGCAGGTCGCGATCGCGCGTTCGCTGCGCGCGCGCAAGGACGTCGAGGCGCTGCAGCAGGCGCACGGGCTCCTGCTCGAAGTCGGCTGCGTCTATCCAGAACTCGCCAAGGACGACCTGGCGGCGATCGAGAAGCTGCTCGAACTGCACGACGAGACGCCGGCCACCGCCGACCAGGGCGTGCAGGCGACGAAGACGCTGGCGAAGACGATCGGCCGCAAGCCGCGCGTGCTCGTCGTCGGCGGCAACGAACAACAGCGCCGGCACCATGCGCGCCTCGACAAGCTCGCGGCCGAGTGGGGCTTCGACGCCGAGTGGCTGATGACCAACTACACGTCGCCGCAGCGCACTGTCGGCACGATCGCCGACCGCCTGCGCACGGGGCTCGACCTGCTGATCCTGCTGCACTGGAATCGGCACGAGACGACCGAGCCGGCGCATGAACTGGCGCGGCAGGCCAGCGTGCCGGCGCGCACGGTGCACTACGCCGGCTTCACCAGCCTGCAGGTCGCCCTGACCGAGCAGTTGCAGCGGCTGGCGCAGAGTGCCACGGCACCGGTGGCCGCCGGCGGCAAGTCGAAGGCGAAGTAGCGCGCGCGCACGGTTCCGGCGTAGCCTGCGGGCGTGCTGCGACGTTGCGACGTGCTGGTCGTCGGTGGTGGCCCCGCGGGGGCGGCGCTGGCGTTGTTGCTGGCGCGCGACGGCGTGGCTGTGGTGCTCGTCGAGCATGGGCGTGCGCATCGCAGCGGCCCGTTCGAAACGATGCTGGCGAGTGCGCGGGCCTTGCTCGTGCGCTGCGGGCTCGACGACGTCGTCGCTGCCGCCGCCGAACCGGATCCGTTGCGGCACGGAGCGTCCTGGGGGAGCGGTGGCCTCGTCTGGCGCGAGCCGGAGGCGGGGGGCCTGTTGCTGCGGCGCGGGCCGTTCGATGCGCGCTTGCGGGCCGCGGCGGCGCAAGCGGGAGCGGTGGTCCGTTGCCCGGCGCAGGTGCGCGCCGACGGCGATGCCTTCGAGCTCCGCGGTGAGGGGGGCGAGGAACGTCTGCACGCGCGCGTCGTCGTGCACGCAACCGGCCGCGGTGGCGTTCGCCAGCGGCACGGACCGCACACGATTGCCTGCACGTTCCTCGGCGAACCCGATCCTGCCGATCGGGCGACGGCGGTCGTGGAAGCGGTCGAAGCCGGCTGGTCGTGGACGCACGTGCCGCCGCAGGGCCCGGCCGCGTGCGCGTGGTTCGTCGATGGCGCCCTCGATCCCGCAGTGCGGCGCGCGGCCGTGCAGCAGGCGTTCGCGTCGGCACGCGGTCCGGCGGCGCGGTTGCGCGACGTGCAGTTGCGCTTCGCCAACGATGCGACGCCGACGGTTGCCGACGCCGTGCCTGCCGTGCTGTCGCTCGGCGATGCGGTCGCCACGGCCGATCCGCTGTCGAGCCAGGGCGTCGAGAAGGCCCTCGCTGCGGCCGAGCACGCCGCCGCGATCGTGCGCACGGCACTTGGGGAACCGGCGTGCACGGAGCGGTTGTTCGCGCTGCACCGTCGCTGGGAACTGGGTCTTGCGACCGCGCACCGCGGCACGGCGCAGCAGTGGTATGGCCGCGAGGATCGCTTCGCTGCAGCGCCGTTCTGGCGGGCGCGCACGGTCGCGGTGCCGTCCCCGTTGTCGCTTCCCGAAGGCCACCTGCAGGCGGCATCGACCCTCACCATGCAACCGGTGTTGGTCCGCAACGGGGCCCGCTTCGCAAGGGTCGATGGCGTGCGCGACAGTGCGACCGGGGACGAACGCAGCCACATCGGCTACGTGCCGATCGCACCGGTGCTGGCGGCGTTCGCGTTGCCGCGTTCGCTCGGCGATGCGGTGCGCCAGGCCGGCACCGACGCGCGCCTGTTCGTGCTGCCGCCGCGCGCGGTCCACGCGGCCATGCTCGAACTGGTGCGGCTCGGCTGGCTCGTGCCCACCGGGTTGGCGCGCGCGTGACCGGCGGCGTGCCCCGTCACTCGCTGGCCAGGAACTCTTCTGCGTGGCGGCGCTGCGGCTGCAAGCCCCGTTGGCCCGAGTAGGCGTCGAGGAACCGTTGGTAGCACGCCCGCGCCTTGACGGGGCGACCGGCAAGTTCCTGCAGTCGTCCTTCCCAGAAGATGGCGCGAGGCTGGTCGGGCCAGAATTTCTGCGCGCGTCGCGCTGCGGCGAGCCCACTGTCCAAGGCGCCGGTGCCATGGGCTTCGCGGTAGCGAACGCGCGCTTCGGCGACCTCGATCAGGCAGGCTGGGTCGTCGGGTGACCTGGCCTGGGCCGCCAGCGCCGCCACCAGCTGGCGCGTGATCGCGACCTTGCCGCGCTGCTGCTTGCGGCAGTCGAGACAGCGGATCGCGATCGAGTCGGCGAAGAACTGCAGCGTCTCGTACCAATGCTTCTGTTCGGCGGCCCCGAACGTGAACGCCTCGCCGCACTGCACACAGGTGCGTGGTTCGTCCACGTAGTAGTACCGCGGCACGTGGCACATCGGGCAGTAGTCCTGGCGCCGGATGTCGCCGCGCACAGCGCCGACGGGCATCTTCGGCTCGTAGTCCGGGTCGTACTGCACGACGCCCTCGTGTTCTGGATGAGGCACCATCGGAATGCGTCCGAATCGATGGTGCTCCCTCGAGACGACTTTGTGTCTGTTCTCCATGGGTCGGCCCATTCCAACCGGATGCCCGGAGCGCAGCAAGCTGCGGTGCGTGGGCTAGCCCAGCGAACGCAGCAGGCACCCGGTGACAGCCGCCACTGCGAGGCTGTCCCCACGCGCCATCAATCGCCGCACGCCATCCGCATCGGCGGGGGGCAGCGGCGACGCGAACCACACAAACCGCCCGCCGTGCCGCCGCAGTTCGGGCACCATCGGCAGCACGTTCGGATCGCCGACGACTGCTTCGACGTCGGCGAGGTTGCCCGGATCGCACGCCATGCCGCCGTAGCTGGCCGGGGCCACGATGCGCGTGCCCTGCGCCTTCGCCGTGCGCGAGAGTTCGAGCAACGCCGTCCGGTAGCGCAGCGACGTCGTGCCGAGGCTGAGGTTGACGAACTGCGGCCGCAGCGACACCGCGTGCGCCAGCGCCTGCAGCACCAAGGCGAAGTCGCATACCGGTTCGCGGTCGAACACGCGCAGCGACGTGATCTCCACCTGCACGTCGCCGAGGAAGCGCACCATCGTCGCGGCGACGGCGGTGCCGTGCCCGAGCAGGTCCTGGCCGCCATCGCCGGTGGAACCAAAGGCAGGGCCCGCGACCACCCGATGCGCGCGCAACGCGCGATGCTGGGCATCGACGCCGCTGTCGATCACGACCACGCGGCGCGCGGCAGGCGTCATCCGTCGACGACGTGGATGCGGCCGACGATCTCGCCTTCGAGTTCGACCGTCTTCAGCCGCTTCAAGCTGCCGTCGAAGACTTCGAAGTCGCTGCCGGCAACGCCGACGTAGACCTTGTCGGCCTCCGGCGAGACCGCGACCAACGAACGCCGCGGGCGGAACTCTTCGAGCGCCTCACAGATCTTCTGGCCGTTGGTCAGGTCGATCATCACCATCCGCGTGCGTTCGTCGTCGCCGCCGCGGCCGCCAAAGCCACCGCCCATCGCCACGCCGATCTTCTTCTTGTGCGCGATGCGCAGCCCGAACGAGTTCTGGCTCGGACCCCATTCCTGCACGTCGAGCACCTTCTTGTTGGCGAGGTCGATCTCGACCGTGCCCCACGTGGTGCGGCGCGTTTCGACCGGGTCGGTGCTCGTGTAGAGCATCAGCGCGCGAGTCGGGTCTCTGCGGTCGAGCAGGTCGTTGCCCGACAACCGGATCGCGCCGGCGCCGAAGTAGCGCGGCGTCTTGAGGTCGAGCTTGCCGGTTTCCTTGCAGGTTCGCGCGTCGAGGAACAGCAGGTTGCCGTCGTTGTCCTGGCTCGTCCAATGCGTGCCGTCGGTCGACAGCGAAGCCCCGCGGTCGAGGGCGTCGGGCAGCTTGCGCACCTTGCGCACGACCTTCTTGTTGGCGCTGTCGTAGAGCAGCCACTGCGCCGCTTCGAACGAGTAGCGGTCGATCTCCTTCTTCACGCGGTCGGTGCGCACGAGCCAGTGCACGCCGCCGGGGCACTCCCGCCATTCGCGGACGCGCAGGATGAACCCTTCTTCGGTGACCAGGTGCTCGCTCGTCACCGTGCCGGTGGCGAGGTCGACGACCTCGAGGGTGTTCTGGCCCTCGGTGACGCACACGATGCGCTTGCGATCGTGGGTGAGGTGCGTGCTCCAGAACATGCCCTTCAGCGCGACCTTCTTCGCGACCGTGTCGGTCGCCGGGTCGTACTGCACGAGCCAGTTCGGGTACATCGTGAACCAGAAGTACTGCTTGCCCTGCAGCCCCGCGAGCGGCGGCGCCGCGACCGGAGTGAACTCCGGAAACTCGAAGGCGCCTTCGCCTTGCGCACCGCCCGGACCCTGGCCGTCCTGGCCACGACCACCGGCGCCGCGCCGACCGCCGCGACCTTGCCGTTCGCCGGCACCCGCAGCGGGAGCCGGACCGGGCGTGGGAGCAGGATCCTGGGTCGCGGGCGATTCCTGGCCGCCGGCCGGCGGTTGCGTCACCGGCGCGGGAGTCGGGGTCGGCGCAGGAGTGACCGGCACCGGCACCTGCGCGACCAGGGCGCTGGTGAACGCGAACGCGAGCAACGACGACGAAACGAGCATGCGCAGGGAACTCACGGGAACACCAGGTCGATCGACTTCCAGTCCTGCATGGGGGCGCCGCACGACATCGTCCACTTCGGCGAATTGGTGACGCCGTCGGGGACCTGCGCCGGCCAGTAGCAGGTGTGGTAGCAGTCGTAGAGGTCGCGCTCGATCGGCTGGCACAAGCCGTGCGTGCCGTTGCCCGAGTCGACTTCCCAACCGGGCGCGAAGATCGTCGTGCAGCCGTACGGATACTGCGTTGGCGGCGGATCCTGCGTCAGGGCGCGGGCCTGGCCACGCTGCGCCAGCACCAGCGCGGCGAGTTGCCGCGCCTTCTGGTTGCAGGCGAGGATGCGCGGCGTGGGGCGCCGCGGGGGAACGTCCGGATCGTTCGGAACATTGCTCATGACTCGAACCTCGCGAAGAACTTCGGATTGGCTTCGAGGATGCGGCCGTAGGTGCGCAGCCCGAGATCGATGAAGCCGCGAATCCACTCGCAGTAGTGAAGGTTGGCGACGGTGGCGTCGCCGTAGCGCACGTGCGCCTCGTGGTAGCAGCCGCCCGCGCACAACGGCCGCGCGAAGCACTGCGTGCAGTCGGTCTTGTTGTCGATGTGCGCCTGCGTCAAGAACGCGGTGCGCGTGGCTTCGTCGATGCCGGTCGTCACGGTGCCGACCGAGTGGCTCTTCGACTCGACGAAGCGATGGCACAGGCCGAGTTCGCCTTCGGTGGAGACGCCGAGCAGACCGAGGCCCGCGCCGCACGGATGCGCCTTGTTGACGCCCTGGTGCAGTTCGCGCAGCAGGTCGCCGAGATTGGCGAAGCCGTGCGTTTCGTTGCGCAGCGCCGCCGCCACGTAGTCCTCGGCCAGTTCGCCGAACTCGCGCAGCAGCTTCTGGTAGCCCTTCTCGCCGAGCGCGTAGTCGCGGCCGAGCCCGGCCGTGACCGGCGCGAAGCCGACTTCGTCGAAGCCGAGTTCTTGCGTCAGGAAGCGGTAGGTGTGCGGCACCGGTGCTGCCCCCGACGTCAACGTCACGCGCGCGCCGATCGAACGACCCTTGCGTTCCTTGTTGGTCACCAGCAGATGGCGGATGCGCGGCTCGATGACGTCGAAGCTGCCGACGCCCTTCTGGAATTTGCGGTGGCGATCCTGATCCTGCTGGTCGCCATCGATCGAGATGGTGATGCCGAAGCGATGCTTGGTGAGGAAGTCGACGACCTCGTCGGTCAGCAGCGTCGCGTTGGTCGTCAGCGAATAGTGCACGCGCTTCTTGAAGGACTTCGCCGTCTCCTCGGCGTACTCGGTGGCGACCCGGATCGCCGGGAAGTTCAGCAACGTCTCGCCGCCGAAGAACGTGATCGACACCTGCGGCCGGTCACCGCTCGAACGCATCAGGAAGTCGATCGACTGACGCGCCGTGTCGTCGTCCATCTTCGGCTTGCCGGTGCCCTTGCTGCCGTCGCCCGCCGTGAGCCGGTCTTCGCCGTACTCGTAGCAGTAGGTGCAGGTGAGGTTGCACTTGTTGGTGACGTTGAGCACCAGCGTGGCGAGCGGGAACGGCATCGGCGGCAACGTGGCGCGCGGTGCCGGCGACTCACCGACCGGGCGCACGACGCCGAGGTCGACGAGGTCGTGCAAGGTGCTCTCCGCCAACTCGCGGTCGGCCTGGTCGGCGATCCATGCGTCCTGGTCGCGGCCGCCTGGCACCGCGAACGCATCGACGACCGCGCCGGTCGCCGCATCGACACCGAGGATCGCGGCCGAACTCGCGACATAGACGAACTCGGCGCCGCGTTCGCCGCGAAACCGACGGTGCAGCACGGTCTGTAGTTGCATGATCAGCGATCCTCCCACTCGAGCGCGTTCCAACGCACATAGAGGGGCACGGTGACGATCAGGTGGGAACGGGCGCGAAACAGCTTTTTCTCGCGGGCCGGCGGACCGGCGGGAACTTCGGGCACGACGGGCTTCTCGACCTTCGGCGCCGGCTTCTCCGCAACCGGCGCGGTCTCGCCGTCCTTCTTCTCGGCCGGTTTGTCGGCGGCCTTTGGCTCCGGCTTCTTCGGCTCCGGGCGCACCGCGACGTCGAGTTCGATCTCGGCGGTCACGAACACGTCGCCGACGTTGTTCGCCTGCCACTTGCGCACCGGATTCGGGCCATCGACGCCGGGCGTGAACACGCCGGTCATCGCATCGATGCTGCCAACGTACTTGAGGTCGTCGTCGTTCTCGCGCACCTTGAACTCTTCGAGACCCCACTTCGGGCGCACCTGGAACAGGTCGACGTCGTCGGCCGTGAACGGCTTCTCGTCCTTGCCGCGATGCATCGCGACCGCTTCGAAGCGCTCGATCTGGTTGGGCAACTTGATGCCACCGACGCGCGACAGGCCCTGCAGCGGCCGGATGCGCACGTAGTCGACGGTGTCGTACAACGTGACCACGGCGCCGGCGGGATCCGCCATGTGGGCGACCGTGCGCACGCCGAGTTCGGTGCCGGCCTTCGCATCGACGACGAGCACGACGTGGCGATCGCTGCGGCGTTCGAACGCCTTCACTTCGAGGCCTTCGCCGACGAAGAAGTCGGTCGCGGCGACGTTGGCCGCGAAGCCTTCGCCATGCACGTCGAGGCGATGGCCCGTGCTCGGCACCGCGATCGCCGAGTTGCCGAGCGCCAGCACGCGGGCGCGACCGAGGTCGCGGCGCAGCGTGACGTCGACGCCGACTTCGTCGTAGTTGCCGGTGAACATGCGGCCCTTCAGCATTTGCCACGCATCGTCGAGCAGCAGCACCTCGCGGAAGGTCGGCGAGCCCGCGGCCGCTTCCTGGCTGCGACCGCGCCAGCTGTAGCCGGCGTAGAGCAGGCCCTTGCCCGTGCGCACGATGCTGGTGCCGTCCGTGAACGACAGGCGCCAGGTGATCTCGTATTCGTCGGCATCGACGCGTTTCAGTTCGGCGGTGCCGACGAGGTCGCCACGGCCGATTTCGTGGCCAAACACGGTCCAGGTGCCCGCCAGCGGCACTTCGCGCTTGTTCTTGCTCCACGACTCCCATTCCGGGCTGAACAGCGGCTGGCTCTTGGCGAGCGCCTGCAGCACGCGATCGCCAACGCCTTGGGTGGGGGTCGGCTCGGGAGTCGCAGTCGGGGTGCCCGTTGCGCCGGCGCCGCCGCGGCCGCGGCCACCACCGCCACCTTGGCCACCCGTCGCACCCGCGGGAGGGCCGCCACCGCCGCCGCCAAAGCCGCCGCGACGGCTCTCGTCGTCAGGCGGACCGCCGCCCATCTGGCCACGGGCCAACGGGAACATGGCGACGTGCGTGGCGCGCAGCAGCTGCCATTCTTCGTCGTCGCGCTGCTGCAGCAGGACGCGGCCCAGGGTGTGGCACTGGGCGCAGGCACGCTTGAAGTCCTGTTCGTGATGGTCTTCGGACCAGTGCACGCGGCGTTCACTCTCGTAGAGGCCACGTTCGGCTTCGTTGCGCGTGAGGCCGTGCGTGTTCGACAACGAACGGACGAGCTGCTTGGCGTCGTTGGGCGAGAGCTGCAGGCCGTGCAGACGGCCCATGCGCTTGATCGACTCCGACCAGCCTTCGGGCGACTTGCGCACGAAGCTGATGCGGGTCATGTGCTGCTTGTCGTCCTGGGCGTGGCAGCGGGCGCAGTGGGTGAGGACGAGCGGGTCGTCGACGGGAATGCCACGGCGGGCGGGCTTCTCGGCGGGGGTGGCCGCAGCGGCGGCTTCCGTTCCTTGGCCCTGGCCCTGCGGTTGGCCCTGGCCTTGCGGCGCGGCTGCCGCGGGTGCGGCCGCCGGTGCCTGGGGAGTCGCGGTGACCGGCGCGTGGCCGCTGGGCAGAGGCGGGTCCTGGGGGGAACGGGCGGGGGACGCGACGATGCTGCTGGCGAGGGCAAGCAGCACGGGAACGATGAGGCGGACGGGGCTCAGCACGCCATGGCTCCAGAGGGTGGCCGCGGCGTGGTTGCGCCGCGGGAGGTCGGGAAGGTAGCGGATCGGTTGGCGCCTGCGAGGGTTGCGTCGGGAAGTAGCTCGCTAGGCTGGTCGCACTTTCGTCTCGGGGAGGTCGGCGTGGCGGAGTGTCTGGCGCCGACTGGCAGGGCTCGGTTGGGCAGGTCTGTCCATTTTCACGACGAGCCCGCATTCGCGCGTAGTGAATGAGCCGCCGCGCGAACTTGCGACGACGTTGCCATCCTGTGAGTAGGATCGGCAGCCTGCAGACCGCGATCGTTCCGATCGACGGTTCTGCCGAACACAAGTTCGTTGGGCGCACCATGTCGAAGGCAACTGACCCCATGCGTCGCACTCCCCCTTGGCTCGCGTGGTCAGCAGGCTGCGTCGCCTCCGTCGGGGTCTTGATGGGCCTGTGGCAGGTTGCCAACTTCGGGCTCGGGATCGTGGCGGGCGACTACGTTGGTGAGTTGGAGGGGCTGGTCCGCGTGTCGGCAGCGGCCGGTGCGATATCAATGCTCGCGACCTTGCCCGTCGCAAGGCTCTTGTTTCGTCGAGCACGTGCCTCGGCTTGGCTCGCCGCGCTGATGATCCCGATCGGGGCGTTTGCCATCTACCACCTTGTTCCTAGCGTCTTCGTGTACGCGAAGTTCTGAGGCATGATTGGGAGCAGCAGGGCGTTGCCCTGCCCGTCGAGGATGCAGACGAACATCGTCCGCGCGTGAAGGTCGACGCCGCAGTAGTGCTTGTGCGGCTTCGTGTAGAATCGCATGTGGCCTCCTGGGTCGGTTGACAGACTGAGCGTACCCCCGTCGGGTACGTGCTCAGGGGGCCTTATCAGCATCCCGGTGCAGCAGCCGACGAGCGCCCCCAAGCGGGCGCTCGCGGCTGAGCACCAAAGACGTTAGGCACACGGACAACCTTGGCCGCGCGCACAGAACCAGAGCCACGCCGCCGATGGCGTTCACTCGCGCAAGCCATGGGCGCCTACGTCATCGGGTGCGCGCTGGGAGTGGTTGCTTGGATGCTGGGGTTCAAGGCCGTGAGCACTCACTACGTGTGGGGCGCAACCGACGCTCTCGACCTCCTCAAGTTGGCGGGGATGATCGTCGGCTTGCTGACTCTCTGGTTCCTATTGGCGTTCGCGCTGTCGGGAGGACTTGCTCGCGGTTCGCGGCCGGTTTGCCTCCTGGCCTTCTGCATGGGCTTCGCAGTTGCCTGCTTACTCGGGGGGACGTTCGTCGTCGATCTTCATCGCAACTGGGGGGCATTCCTGGGGCCACTTGCGGCAGGCGCGGTCTGCGGGCGAGCATCCTGGCCGCGCGGTTCGCTCGAGCGAGGTAAGCTGGTGCCAAACTAGGCGCAGCAACCGACTAGCGCCCCCAAGCGGGCGCTCGCGGCTGAGCACCAAAGACGTTGGCCGGATCCAGTGGTCGTTGCTCACATGACACGCGGTAGAGTTGCCATCCTGATCATGCTGCTCGTGGCCGCGGCTCTTGCCTCTGTTGCGTGGCGGGTGGAGTTCTCCAACCGGTTTGTGATTCGCAACGCCACCGGCGCAACCCTGGGCGAGATCCACGTCGTTGCACGACACCTAGATGGACGAGTCGCCTTTGAGCAGACGGTTGCGAGCCTGGCAGTGGGTACGTCAGCGACTATCAGGCATGCGCTCAACGACTCCCGACTCAGCCTCGACTTCAAGATGGTAGGGGTCGTGAGGCATTTCGACGTACGCTACATCGACCTGTGGAAGGGGGAGGGCTGGGTGCTGGAGATTCAGTCGGATGGCTCGGTAAAGCAGGGCTACGACTACACGGGCTCTCAGCTACAGTAGGGCGTCCAACAAGCCGCAGGAGCTGACGCGCCGCGGGGACGCAACAGGCGAGGCAAGAGCCCTCACCACGCGGCTCGAAGCTCAGCGGCAGAGACGTTGGGCGGATCCGCGCGGCTCTGCTACCAGCCAGAGGATGACGTTGCCATGAGACAACTGGGTGCCCTTACGCTGTCGCTGTTCTTCGGCCTGCTGATGGGGTGGTTGTATCTGAAGGCCTGGAATGCCTGCGCTGGTAACGGACCGATGAGGCCGGAGCAGGTGCATGAGCACGAGAGTTTTTTCATCAGCTTCGTGGTGTTCACCGCCGTGCTCTCCAGCGCCGTCATTGTTTTGGTGGCTCGGTTGATCCATGGTTCGAGGCAGCGCAGATGTCGCCCGAGCTGACGAGCCGCGGTCAACACGCGCCTTACCACCGGATGCTCAAAGTCTCCGCGTGCGCGGTAGGATGACCGCCCGACGCAGCAAGCGACGAGGCGCGCGGGAAGCAACCGATGTTCGAGAGCAACCGACCGCGCGCCTCGCGAATGAGCGTCAAAGACGTTAGGCGGTATGGATGAGACGTCCAACCCTCTGCGGAGAACGATTCTCGGGCTCTTGCGTTTGCTCAGCAGTTTCGAAGCGCAAGTCGCGTACGACGTTCCCGCAGAGTGATTATGTATGTGGTTCAATGATCAGTACCACCCGGAGAGCGATCTCTTTCAGTCGGCTTTTTCCTCCCGCGAGCGCGCGATCGTCGCCGCATTCCACCAGAGGTTCGAGAGCGTGAGCGACTCGTTTCCCGACCCCCTCGGGAGGGCCGCCGATTTGCAGGCCCGTCCTGAGTGGTCCGACCCGGGTACATGGGTAACACTCGTGTCCGGGCACATGGGTAACACTCGGACGTGACCGGGACGGTCTCGGCGGGTCTGGTGGCCGGATGCCATGGACCCAGACGGACCCTGTTATGGAGCGAAGGAAGTTCAT
>SXGT01722141.1_pt1 | contig 16191 bp, 13 predicted proteins | sample 3176221 | NCBI WGS metagenome assembly SXGT01 (sample SAMN11356862, study PRJNA531348) | freshwater metagenome | isolation source: freshwater sample F1-120 | place: China: Fuxian Lake, Yuxi | collected 2017-12-25 | reverse complement strand
GGCCACCGAAGGCATCGTGATGATGGCGGCCACGAACCGGCCCGACATCCTCGACCCCGCCCTACTGCGCCCCGGCCGATTCGACCGCCAGATCATGGTCCCGCTGCCGACCCAGGACGAGCGGGTCGACATCTTGAAGGTGCACTTCGCTGACAAGCGGATCGGACCCGACGTCGACATCAGCGTCGTCGCCCGCGGAACGCCCGGCATGAGCGGCGCCGACCTCGCCAACCTCGTGAACGAAGCCGCGCTCTACGCCGTGCGCCGGGGCGCCCAAGAAGTGCACCGTGAAGACTTCGAGAACGCACGTGACCGAGTGCTCATGGGGTTGAAGCGCCCGTCGGTCATGATGAACGACGAAGAAAAGGAACACACCGCCTACCACGAAGCCGGACACGCGCTCACCGCCTACGTCCTCGAGCACGCCGACCCCGTCCACAAGGTCACGATCCTGCCGACCGGCATGGCGCTCGGCATGACCCAACAGTTGCCGACCGAAGAGCGGTACTCGCACGACCGCAACTTCTTGAACGACGTCTTGGTCGTGATGATGGGCGGTCGGGTCGCCGAAGACGTCGTGTTCGACTCGCAGAGCACCGGCGCCAGCAACGACCTCGTGCGCGCAACCGAGATCGCCCGGCGCATGGTTCGCGAGTTCGGCATGAGCGAACGCATCGGACCGATGGCGTGGGGCACGCAGGGGCAGGTGTTTCTCGGCGAGGACCTCATGCACACCCGCGACTACTCGGATGAGACCGCGCGGGTCATCGACGAAGAGGTCGAACGAATCCTGCGCGAAAACGAAGAACGCGCCCGCAAAACCATCGCCGAGCACCGAGCGGGGCTCGACGCGATCGCGCAAGCGCTGCTCGAACGAGAAACCGTCGACGGCGACGAGGTCGCCCGGTTGGTCGACACGGCCATGGGCTTCAAAGCCGGGGGCGGCCGCATCGTCGTACACGCCGACGGGACCACGAGCGAGGCACCTGCACCGGTGCCGCCCGCACCGGTTCCGCCGCCGTTCACCACTCGCACCAGCACCGAACCCACGACCTGACCGACGTCGCGGCGAGCACGTTCGTTCGACGAAGCGGGCAAGCCGTTCGTCGTCAGTGCAGTCGTTCCGCCGTCGACGGATCCGTGTGTCCGCCGCACACCCGCGGCACGGCCGGTGGGTTGCGCAGATCCGCAACCGCGGCCCAGAGGTCGGTCGCGCTCACGGCGCCGATGAAACCTGCCCGAACGACGCCGTCGCGATCGGCAACCACGGTGGTCGGCACCCCCTCGATGCCGTACCGCTCATGCAGGTCGCGTTGGGCTTGGTATTCGCAGTCGACGACCGCTACGTGCGGAGAAGCCAGAACCCCGGCTTTGCCGATCACCGGCCCGCACCCAGTACAGGCGGCGCTGGAGAACACCACGACGATCCAATCGGTGTCGGGTCGATCGAAATCGTTTCGATGCAGTTGTCGGGGGTAGTCGTAGCTCCGGTGGGCCGGCATCGCGCCGCGGTGTCGACGACGCTCGGCGACAACGGCGACACCGAGGGCCACCACCACCAGGAGCGCAGCCACGAGGTACAGGATCACCACGGTCCAAGGGTAGAGGGGTCGTCGACGTCGTTCCGCACGAACGGGGAGAGCGCGGTCGGGTACCGCCGTTGTGACATCGAACGCCGCGAACTGCCAACATCGCGGCGTGTACGAATCCAACGACACCCCGGTCGAGGCCGGGACGGGGCACGACCCAGCGAGCGAACCCGCCGATAACAGCAGCGCGTCGGCGGCGCAGTCGCGCACCGTTGGCACTTGGCCGATGTGGGTGTTGGGATTCGTCATCATGATCGACCAGTTCGATCAGAGCATCGTGCGCGGGGCCGCCACCGACATCCAAGAGCACTTCGGCGTCTCCGACACCGCCATGGGCTGGTTGCTGTCGGCGTTCATCGTCGTCAACGGTCTCATGACGGTTCCCGCCGGTTACCTCGCCGATCGGTGGAACCGAACCCGGACGATCGGACACACCGTGGTGGCATGGTCTGCAATCACCATGGCCACAGCCTTCTCGCCGACGTTCACCGTGTTGTTACTGCTGCGGGCGCTGCTCGGTTTCGGCCAGGCGATCACGGAACCGTCGGCCGCGAGCGCGCTGTCGGACTACTACCCCACATCGCGACGCGGCACCGTCTTTTCGAACCAGCAAGTGATGGGGCTGCTCGGCGGCGGGCTCGGCATCATGATCGGCGGAGCGATCGCGTCCGAGGTCGGATGGCGGTGGGCGTTCGTAGCGGCAGGCCCGCCCGGTCTCCTGATTGCAATGCTCGCCTACGCGCTCCGAGAACCACCACGCGGGTACGGCGACCGACTCCAACTCGGGGTCGACGATTGGCCCGAACACGAGAAGGTGAAGCTGTTCGACGACGGCTTCGCCAGCTTCGTGCGCGACACGGTGCAAGGTCTGATCGCCGACTTCAAGGTGATCTGGTCGATCACGACGTTGCGATTCGCATTGGTCGGGGTGAGCGCGTTGATGTTCACGGTTTCGGGCGTCGGCGCCTGGCTGCCGCAGTTCCACCAGCGGTTCAACGGTCTGAGCGAACAACAAGCGACGTTCGCGATCGGCCTGGTCCTCTTGTTCGGCGGCATTCCCGGTGTGCTCGTCGGGGGTGTGCTCGCGGACAACTTCATGGCTCGCATCGCGGGCGCCCGGGTGGTCATCCCGGCGTATTGCCTGGGCATCGGCAACGTGTTCATGATGGCGTCGTACTTGGATTCGGTACCCAAGTACGGCTCGTTGGCGCTACAGACGCTCGGTGTGTTCACCATCACGATGGCGATTCCCGCACTGCGCGCGGGTCTCGCCGATGCGGTACCGGCACATCTGCGTGGCGCAGGGTTCGGCGCCTTCAACCTGGCGTCGATCGTGTTCGGCGTTGCGGCCGCGCCCTTCATCGTGGGTTCGCTCTCCGAGATCTGGGACCTCCGCGCAGCATTCCTGATCGTCTCGCCGCCCGTCTTCGTCGGTGCCTACGTCCTCTACCGGGCCAAGCACCACTTGGAGGCGGACGCGATGAAGATCTTCGAAGCCGTCATGCGGGCGATGCAGGCCGAGTCCGACCCGTCACCGACCTGACGCCGTCGTCACGTCGGGACCCTTCGACGCCATCGGACGGCTGCGACGGATCAGTCTCGATTCGGAACGCCGAAGCTGCGGGTAATGCTCTCCTCGCGCACGAGGAAGCGTTCGACGTAGCCGGGGCCAGACAGCTCGACGATGAGACCGACCTGCGTCTCGATTGCATCGTCGATCCCGATGCGTGCCCACCCCGAACCCGCGACCTCGACCCCTTGCATCGTGTCCGGACGCACGATCTCGCCGTCGCGCACGTAGCTCACATCGACCGTGATCGAGTCTTGGTTCGGGTTGTAGATCTGGAGCCGCCCCTGGCTGCCTTCGTCGAGCTCCGACACGCCGAATCGCCATTCGTCGGCGGGTTGCGTTGCACCGACGCTGCCGGCGACACCGAATGCAGTTCGACGCGCCGTCTCGACACGGCGTCCGTCGAAATCGTCGACGATCACGCCCCGATCCGGATCCGGGCGGTCTCCGAAACCTGCGGTTGCCTCCACCACGATCGCGAACTGTGAATCGATCGGAGCGATCTTGTTGATGTTGACGGTGACGACCGAATCGGGTGCGACTCGGATGGTCGTCGGCAACGCGCCAGGGGCCGTCACCAAGATGTCGACGTCGGCTGATACCTCGCCGGGATTGAGCACGTAGATGAGGCGGGTGGTGTTAGCGCGCGCATCGCCGCCCGAGAACGTGAACCGACGACCGGGTGCAACCGCGCCGATCGTCGACGACACGCCGAACCTGCGGCCTGCCCCGCGATGAATGACCGTCTGTTGGGCCACGATGCGGTTGCCCTGGGGTGACTCGACCACGACCGCAACGATCTGTTTGCGGTCGGCGGCGTCGTTGATCGCGATCGTGCGGCGGGTGCGCGCCGGCACCACGAACGACTGGAGGTCGGCGGGTCGGCGCACCGCATCGTTCGTGATCACCTTGATGTCGACAACGGCGTCTTGCGCGTACGGGTTGAGCAACGACAACCACTGGGTCGAGTCGCGCAACGTGCTACCTGCCGCGAAATACCAACGATCGCTCGTCTGCGTCGCACACGGACCCAGCGCGACGTCGTCACGGTCGGGGGCACCGACCAGTTGTTCGACCACGATGCTTCGGGTGAACGCCTCGACCATGACCGCAGCATCGGGTTGGTTGGAGAGTTCGCGCACCGGAAGTTCGATGACCTCGCCGGCACCGACCGGGACGCGCCGGCCGCGCGGTGGTTCCGCCGCGCTGAACGCGGTCACCCGGACTGCGCCATCGCGATCGCTGGTGTTCGTCACGTACACGACATCGAGGATCGGACCGACCGGGTCGTCGTCATCATCGGTGGTCGCCGTGACCGTGCCTGGATCGCCGGGTACTCCGCCCGGGCAGTACCACGCAGCCGACACCACGCCGTCTGCCGGGAGCGTGACCGCCTCGGCGGGTTCGGTTGCGACCAGCAATGGCTCGCTCGCCGTGTCGTGCAGGGTGGCGACGGCCGCGAACGACGCAACGATCAGGCCGCCTGCGAGCAGGCGTCGTGAGGTCGCGGTGGTGACGTCGCTCACACGGGTTCGTCGCCGCGCCGAGACCGGCGCTGCGCCCGAATCGGATTCGGATTCGGGTGCCGGGCTGACCGTTTCCGGCGCGTGGTCGGTGGTTTCGTCGCTCACGAGTCCACCTCGTCGAGTTCGTCGAGCCCAGACGCGTCACGATCGGGGGAGAGCACCGACCAGTCGACTTGGTCATCGACCACGGGCGCGTCGGCGATGGCGGCGAGCGCCGCCAAGTCGTCGACCTCGTCGGAGTCGCCTTGCATGGTCGTTCCTGCCGGAGCCGCGGCGTTCGCTCGCGCGCGGCGGCGAGCGCTGGTCCGCCGCGGTGCCGTCGGGGCGGTGGGCGCGAAGTCGACGGCAAGTGCCCGCACGACGACGTCACCACGACGTCGGAACAACGCCAAGGCGGCCACCAACGCCCACAGCACCATTGCGACGGCAAGGCGAACGACGCCGAGCGCCCCGGCCGAACGATCGAGGGTGGCCGAACCAGCTCCGACGTCGAAACCGTTGGCCCAGCCGAGCGACACGACGTGATCGGCGGTCTCGCCGTCGACGGTCAACCGCCAACGGTCGTCGAAGCGTTCGGCAAGGTGGAATCGTCCTGCCTGGGCCAACTCGAGGTCGGCGTCGCGTCCACGTACCGAACGCGAATCCTCGGCCAGATCCGTGCGAGTCGCGACCTCGACACCGCCGCGGGCGTCGAGCGTCTGCGATGCGGCGGCGGGTAATTCTCCGACCAACACGGCGCGTGGGGACAGCCACGCGCCGTTCTCGTAGAGGGCGATGCCGTCGACACGCCGTGCGAGGGTCAGGTCGAGTTGTCGGTCGAGGTTCGCAGCGAGCGACGCGTCGAACTCGTGGCGTATTGCAGCATTGGGCGCGCTCCGATCGACGATGGCGACGTAGCGAACGCCCATTGGTGCGAGGGCGTGACCAAGGCGGACGGTACGCCCCGCGCGGGCCTCGTCGAACGCTCTCGTCAGCGTCTCTTCCGGTCGGTCGGGTACGGGAGGCAGTAGATCGCGTAGGTCGCCCGCGCCGTTACGAGTCACGGCGTACGCGACGTCGCCGTCGCGTATCTGCGCGTCGACCGGTAGCGCCTCGGCACGGCCCACCCACGCCACGCGGAATGGGCCGTCGTCGATCGCAACATCGTCGAAGAACGCGAGGGTCTCCCCCCACGATTCGGACGGCGCGTCGAAACCACCGTCGAAAACGTCGGGCAACACCCCGATGAACGGCAGCGCGGCCGTCGCCGCGAGTCCGAGCGCGAGTCCCTGGCGAGGACCGAACACGAACGTGCGAATGTCACCGAAGAACGCGGCGAGTCCGATCGCGATGGCCAACGCGAGGCCGAGCGCCGCCGGGACGAGCAGGACTTCCAGCGCGGGTGTCGCCGTCGTCGACGTTCCACCGGAGAGGACCACGATCGCGAACGAGACCACGGCCATGGTCCAGCCGCGGAGCGCCCACGCGAACCGCCCTTCCGTCGCGACCAGGAGGGGCAACAGCGCAGCGATGAAGATGCACCACACCCACGGCCCGGCGCCGGCGGTGCCCGTTCGAAACGCGAACGAGTCGACCAACGCGGGGTGTTCGCGTGGCACGAATCCCATCGACTCCGCTTGCCCGAGCGCACGGAACGACCACGGTGCAAGCAAGGCGAACGCGCCCGCGAGGGTGACGCCCGCGATGAACACGGCGCGCGCGGTGGACCACAATCCACCGACGATCGGCCAGGTCATGGCGACGGCCAGCGCGATCACTGCGGGGAACAGTGCGAAGGCTGGCGAAACGGCCGCGCCGATTGCCACGAGCAGCACGATGCCGGCCAGCGAACGCCGACGGGGTGACCCGGTCGCGCCGTCGATCAGCACGATGGCCCGGGCGAGCACGTAGGGCGCCAGCGCGAACGTGACCAAGGCATCGAACCGGGTCTCGGCAAACGCATTGCGCAGCACCGGGTTCGCGCCATAGGCCAGGACCGCTCCGGCGGCCGGAAGCGCGCGAGGTGACAAACGACGCGTGAGGCGATACACGCCGACGAGGCCGGTCGGAATCGCCCCGACGACGGCGAGCATCTGGGCGAACTGCGCGTTCCCCAGCCAGAGCGCGCTCCACAACCCGGCCAAACCCGAAAGCGGTGTGCCCGGGTCGGCCGCGCCCAATCCGGTCGCACGCCACGATCCGCCCCAGGCTCCGAGGAGGTCTCCCGTGCTCGTCCATCGTTGGAAACCGCCCGTGGAAGGCACGCCGGCGCTCACGAAGCTGCGGACGCCGACCACCAACAACGCGATCATGCTGGCGGCGACCCAGGTATCGAGTGACCGGAACGCCGTGCGGACGACATTCCATTGCGCACGGATCCGTCCTTCAGCGGTCTCGACGAGCGCGCTCTGTATCCGTCGATGCGCAACGAAGTGACGAACCCGCGAACTCCCGCGAACCATGTACGCGCGCACGTCGCGGTCGTCGACCTTGCGGAGGGCCTGCACCGCCGCCCGCGCCTCGGTCGTTCGTCGCGAGTGCGCCACGGCGGTCCAGAATCCAGCGACCGTCGATCGAGCGAGCCCGAAACGTCGAGTCGCGAGGTACCCAATGCCTTCGACGGCGTTGAGGACGGCGGCAATCGGCAAGATCCACACCAACGCGCCGAGCGAATAGTTCTTGAGCACCATGCGCATCCGGCGCTCGACGGCGACGGCTCGTTCGGACGCGACGGCACCGAATCGTTCTGCGCCATCTCGGCTGCGTCGAACCCGAGCATCGGGAACGACCATCACGCGCGCCCCAGCGATGTGGGCTCGCCAGCACAGGTCGATGTCTTCGTGGCCCGGTGCACACTTCGGATCGAAACCACCGAGGTCGTGCAGCAAGTCGGTGCGAACGAGCATGGTCGCCATCGACACGAAGAACGTGTCGCGTACGGCATCGTGTTGCTCCTGGTCGCGTTCGCCGGGATCGACTCCGGAGAAGACGACGCCGTAGTGGTCGATCGCCGGTCCGACCTCGACGAGCAACTCAGGCTGTGCGGCGTCGACGAACTTGGGACCGCAGATCCCCGCGTTCGAACGGAACGCTTCTTCGACGAGCAGACGAACTGCGCTCGGCTCGGGTTCGACGTCAGGGGCGACGAAGCACACGAAGGGCGCGCCTTCCACCGACACCAAGACGTCGTTGGCGGCCGCGACGGCGTCGAGGCGGCGTTCGAGGGTTCGGATCAGCGCAGTCGGAGCGGCAGCGGCGATGCGCGCCCGCAGTTCGTCGCGTTCGATCGGTCCGGAGCGGTCGAGGACGAGCACGGTCAAGCCGGGGTAGTCCTGCGCCGCCAAGGCCGTGAGGGTGGGCCCCACGTCGCCCGTCCCGTCGGTCACCACGACCGCGACCACCGCCGGCACGGCGGTTTCGCGCCGGCTCGGCCGGTCGGCCACGGATCGTTGCGTCGCCATGAGGTCGGCGAGGCTACCCGCGGCCAACTTTGTGCGTCCGAGCACAAATGCTTGCAATAGTGAGCAGTAGTGTGTATTCTGCAAGCAGTCGGGCCTGAACGGCCTCGATATCGCACCGCTGGCGTGATCGGCACTCGGCCGAAGCGCCCTCGAACAACCAAGGAGCACCATCATGGCCACCACCACCAAGGCCGAAACGTCCAAGTCCGCGACCACCAAGCCTGCCCCCGCCAAAGCCGCCAAGGCTGCGAAGGCCAAGTCGACCGCGACCGGCACCTCGCAAGGTCGGGCCTTCGACGTCCGCAAGGCCGTCACCGACGCCGGCTACATCGCCGTTGGCCTGGGTGTGTTGAGCGCCCAGCAGGTGCAGGTCCGCCGTCAGCGGTTGGGCGAGCAGCTCCAGTCGGTGACCGACGAGCTCATGAGCGCCGCCAAACAGCGCGCCGAAGGCTTCAAGCAGCTTGCCGACAAGTTCCCCACCGTCGAGGTGTCGAGCCGGATCGACGAGATGAAGGCCCGAGTGGCGGTTGCCCGCACCCGCGCGAACGAGATCGGCGAGACGACGCGAGGACGCGTGGCTCCGGTCGTCGACCAGCTCGAAGTCCGCGTGACCGAGTTGCCCGCGCCGCTCCCCCGCGCCGCGGCTCCGGTTGTGAAGGCCGCCAAGCAGCTCATCGCGGTCTGATCGACTGATTGCGCTGCGGTCCTCGCACCGCAGCGTTCCCAGCACCAACTCGCTTCCCGGTGATGCCGTCCTGACGTGGGGACGGCATCACCGCGTGCCGGCCCGGTCGCGCCCCGCGCGCCGCGTTCGGCATCCGGAATTCGCACGCCCCTAGCGTGTCACCCGTGATCGCAGCGTTGGCCGGCGGCGTCGGTGCCGCGAAATTCCTCGACGGGCTCGTCCGCGTCGTCCATCCCTCGACCACGACGGCAATCGTCAATGTCGCCGACGACGAACATTTTCACGGGCTCCACGTCTCCCCCGACCTCGATTCGGTGACCTACATGCTCGGCGGCGTGAACAACCTCGAGCTCGGATGGGGTCGCGCTGGCGAAACGTTTCGGACGGTCGACGAACTCGCTCGCTTCGGCGCACCGACCTGGTTCCGGCTCGGCGACCTCGATCTGGCGACCCACATCCATCGCACCGAACGCCTTCGTCAGGGCGCGTCGCTGTCGACGGTCACCGCCGAAATCACCGCCGGCTTCGCCATCGCGGCGACGATCCTTCCCGTGAGCGACGATCCCATCCGGACTCGAATCATCACAGGGTCATCCGCCTCACCCGTCGACCTTGCGATGCAGGAGTGGTTCGTGCGTGACCGATGCCAGCCCACGGTGCTCGACGTGCGTTTCGACGGTGCGGACACCGCGCGACCCGCGCCCGGCGTGATCGCGGCGCTGGAACAGGCCGAGTCCATCGTGATCTGCCCCTCGAACCCGGTGATCTCGATCGGCCCGATCCTCGCGGTTCCCGGTGTCACCGACGTGCTGACCCGTCGACGTCACAAGGTCGTTGCGGTGTCGCCGATCATCGGTGGCGCGCCCGTGAAAGGTCCTGCCGACAAGCTCATGGCCCCCCTCGGCATCGAGGTCAGCGCGCTGGGCGTTGCCCGGCACTATCGCGAGTTCTGCAGTGCAATCGTGATCGACCGAGTCGACGACGAACAACGAAGCGACATCGAAGCGCTCGGGATGCGAGCCGTCGTGACGGAGACGCTCATGCGAGACTCCGACGTGGCCGCCGACCTTGCCCGCACCGCGTTGGCGGCAATCGCATGAAGTCGCTCACCGTCATCGCGATCGAAGGCATCGGCGAAATTCGCCCGGGCGACGAACTTGCGGTGCACATCGCCGATGCCGCCGCAGCCCAGGGGTCACCGCTCACCGACCACGACTGCGTCGTCGTCACCCAGAAAGTCGTCTCCAAGGCCGAGGATCGCCTCGTGCCGCTCGACCCCGACAATCTCGCGGCCAAACAAGCGCTCGTCGAACGTGAGTCGGCGCGTATCGTTCGCCGCCGCGGCGACCTGACGATCAGCGAAACCCACCACGGGTTCGTCTGCGCGAATGCCGGTATCGACCTGTCGAACGTGGAACACGGAACCGCGGCGTTGTTACCGATCGACCCTGATCGTTCCGCCAAGTACATCCGCGACGCAACGCGAGCGCGCTACGGCGTCGAGATCGCCGTGATCATCTCCGACACGTTTGGTCGACCGTGGCGCATGGGACTCACCGACGTCGCCATCGGCGTGAGCGGCATCGCTGCGGTGGTCGACCTACGAGAAACCCCCGACGCGTTGGGTCGTCTGCTCCACGTCACCGAAGTCGCGATTGCCGACGAGATCGCCGCTGCCGCCGAGCTCGTCATGGGCAAAGCCGACGGCGTACCCGCGGCGATCGTGCGCGGCCTCGACGCCGCGTGGTTCCGCGAGGGCACCTACCGCGAACTCATCCGTCCGGCCCAGGAAGATCTGTTCCGATGACGGTGCCGGGGTTCATCGAAGCGAGGCGGTCGATCCGGGCCTTCACCGACAACACCGTGCCCCGCGACCGCATCGACGCATGGATCGAAGCGGCGTGCACCGCACCCGCTCCGCACCACAGCCGACCGTGGCGCTTCGTCGTCGTCGAGCAGGAGGAGTCGCGCCGAGCACTCGCCGACGGAATGGGTCGGGCCTGGCAAACCGACCTCGAACGCGACGGCCTCGCCGCGACGCGCGTCGATCAGCTCGTTGCCGCGTCGCACCGCAAGATCGAGCGGGCGCCGGCGCTCGTCCTCGGCTGCCTCACCTGGGATGGACTCGACCGGTATCCCGACGAGCATCGCCAGCGAGCTGAACACGGCATGGCGTTGTTGTCGCTCGGCGCGGCCGTCGAGAACTTCATGCTGGCCTGCGCCGCCGACGGCTACGCATCCTGTTGGGTCGCGGCTCCGATCTTCTGTCCGCCCGCGGCCCGCGACGCACTCGACCTCCCGCCGGACTGGCTGCCGCACGCCATGGTCGTGTTGGGTGAGCCCGACCCCGACTACGTCGGGCGCCCGCGGCCGCCCGTCCCGCTCGACGACCTCCGCCGCTTCGTCTGACGCGACGACAAGTGCGGGACTGGTCAACGCGCGCCGGCGCGGTGGCCTTTCATGTGCTCGAGGGTTCGAGCGAGTCCGTCGTCGAGGCTTGTCCAGGGCTTCCAGCCGAGATGGATCTCGGCCCGCCCGGGGTCGAGCGCACTGGCTCGAAGCTCGCCCACGCGCGCGTCGGCGTGTTGGGCCGGTTCCTTGACGTTGCACAGCCGCGCCATCGTCTCGTAGAGCGTGTTCACCGAGGTCTCCTCGCCGGTCCCGACGTTGAGCAGCAAGCCGCCACCACGCTCTGACGCTCGGAAGAACGCGTCGACGACGTCGTCGACGTACACGAAGTCGCGAGTTTGGAGCCCGTCTCCGAACACCGTCACCGGCTGATGCGCCAGCAGGCGTCCCCCGAAGATTGCGACGACGCCCGCCTCGCCGTGCGGGTCCTGGCGTGGCCCGTAGACGTTGGCGAGCGCAAGCGCCGAGTACTCCAGGTGCTGCACTTCTCGGTAGTAGTGCAGGTAGTCGAGCGTGACCTTCTTGCTCACTCCATAGGGCGATTCGGGCCGCCAGGGCGCACCCTCTCGAGCCGGGAGTTCCGATGGCGTGCCGTAGAGCGTTCCGCCGCTGGCGGCGAAGACCACCTTGCTGGCACGGGCCGCGACACAGGCTTCGAGCACGTTCAGGGTGCCGATGATGTTCACTTCCGCGTCGAACTGCGGTTTGGTCACCGACACGCGCACATCGGCCTGGGCCGCCAGGTGGAACACGACATCAGGGGCCTGACGTTTGATGTGATCGACGACCCCAGCGTTGCGCACGTCGAGTCGCGTGAACGAGAAGCGACGCCCCGCAGCATTCCGAGCGTCGGCCAGATTCGCTAGCGACCCGCTCGACAGGTCGTCGACAACGTCGACCTTCCAACCTTCGGCGAGCAAGCGGTCGACGAGTGCCGAACCGATGAAGCCGGCGCCGCCCGTGACGACAGCCTTTGCGCTCACGTGCCGTCGCCGTAGCCCGACGGCGCCAACCGCGCCGCGACCACGCGGGCATTCGGGGGGACCACGACACCGGTACCGACGAGTGAAAGGTCAGTGACGCTCGCACCGTCGCCGACGTGCCCGCCGGCGGCGACAACCGACCCGTGGACGCGCGCGCCCGCGCCAACCACCACCCCTGGCCCGATGACCGAATCTTCGACTTCGGCGCCCGCGGCGACGTGCGCGCCGGCACCGACAACGCTGCGCACGACCGATCCGTCGATGACTGCGGTCGGGTCGATGACACGATCAGCGCCCGGGAGCGAACCGGCCACGACGTCGAGGTTGGCCTGGAGGTACTTCTCGGGAGTACCGATGTCGAGCCAGTAGCCCGGCCAGTGGAATCCGTAGAGGGAGTGACGCGACTCGACCATGCGAGGAAAGGTCTCGCGTTCGATCGACACGTTGATCCGCGGCGGAATGCGATCGAGGACCGACGGTTCGAGCACATACACACCAGCGTTGATCCAGTTGGTCGGAGCCTGATCGCGCGGCGGTTTCTCGATGAAACCGACAACCTCACCATCGGAGCGCGTGGGCACGACGCCGAATGCCGAAGGATCCTCGACCTCACACAGGTAGATCGACGCCTCGGCTCCACGCTCGTGATGGAACTCGACCATCCGCGTGAGATCGAGGGTGGTGAGCACGTCGCCGTTGCAGACAACGAAACGTTCGTCGATGCCTTCGGCGGCAAAGCGGATACCGCCCGCGGTGCCGAGCGGCGTCTCCTCGATGGCGTATCGCAGGGTCAGGTCGCCAAATCGGCCGTCGGGGAAATGTGCGCGGAACGGGTCGGGCAAGTAGCCCATCGACAACACCACCTCGTCGACCCCGTGTCCGGCGAGCCACTCGAGCTGACGTTCGAGAAACGCAACGTTGCCGATCGGAACGAGCGCCTTGGGCGCGGTGTAGGTGAGCGGCCGAAGGCGCGTGCCTTCGCCGCCCACAAGGAGCACCGCTTTCACGGCGTGGTGGTGGTCGCCTCGACCGTGGTCGGCGCCGCAGTCGTCGACGAACCCGAGCCATCGACCGTCGTGCCCGAACCGGCAACAGTGGTCCCGGTGGGAACCGTCGTGTCGGACCCCGGCACGGTGGTCACACCCGGCTCGCGACCCTCCTCGGCAGCGAGCGGATCGGCAAGTTGCGCCTTGCTCGGATGCGACGCCTCGAGGGCTTCGAGATCCTCGTCGGCAGGAACGAAGTAGATGCCGATCGTGGTCTGGTCGACCGGCTTGTAGTTGGCGGGGTTGCCGCGAATCTCTTCGCCGTCGACGGTCCAGCGCAACATGGCCTCTTCGGCGTCGTCGCCCTCGCCACAGTCATCGCCGTCTTCGTGGCGCGTGTTGTCCCAACCGTCGACGAAGTCGGTGCCGACATCCCAACCGCCGAAATCGAGGAAGGTGCCCACGGTGGCGTTCTCGCCGGATTCGTCGCCCGAGAACGGGTGGATGTGCATCAGGCCGTCGCCGTGGGTGTGGATTCCTGCCCGCAACGAGGTATCCCCAGACCGCTGTTCGAACTCGGCGGGGTTGGGCAACCACGTGCCACAGACATTGATGGCGATCGCGGCGTGCCAGTGGTCGACGTTCGCCCGCGGCGTTTCGTCGGCGCTGCTGTCCTGCGCCTTCGTGACGGCCACGAGGGCGATACCCACGATGCACACCGCGGCGACCGCGCTGTAATAACCGTAGGAACCACCGTCACGGCGTACCCGACCGCGTGATTTCAGTGCGCGGCGCTTGATCCTCGATGCCTTACCCATGAGGCGCCGAGGCTAGCCGCAGACCTGCGGGCGCCTTCGTCGGGAGCCGAAGGCTCGTCGCGCCATCGTGACGAGTGCCCGAACTGTCAACAGCGCCGCCGCTCCGGGGAGCAGGACCCGCCGCGGCCCGTCCCACCACCGATCGGCGTAGCGGAACACCGCCCGATGATGCACCGCGATCATTCGGTACGGGTGATGGGCCCGACTCACGCCCTCTTCGTGCACGAGCGCTGCGTCGGGCTCGTAGGCGACCCGCCACCCTCGCTCCCGCAGACGGCGACCGAGGTCGACATCCTCCATGAACATGAAATAGCGCTCGTCCCAGCCGCCGACATCGTCGAGCGCGGCCCGCGCCAGCCACATCCCGGCGCCGGAAATCCAGTCGACGTCGCGCGCCCGCGCCGGGTCGGCATCGAGTTCTCGATATCGCCGGGTGAACGGATTCTTCGGCCACCACGCACCGGCAAGCGTGTGGCCGACCGCGACGCCGAGGTTCGGCTCGCGACGAGCCGACGGATAGACGGAGCCGTCAGGGTTGTCGATGCGAGGTCCCACGGCACCCAAGTCGGGTTCGTGCTGCAGCCGCCCCACCAACCTCGCCGCGCTCCCCCGCCGCAGCAAGGTGTCGGGGTTGATCACTGCGACCCACGGGGCCGTCGTCGCCGCGATGCCGAGGTTTGCCGCCGCAGCCAGACCGAGGTTCGCGCCCGCGTGCACGACCATTGCATCGAGATCCGCGATGGTTGCGAGCGAATCGTCGGTCGATGCGTTGTCGACCACCACGACCTCCACCGGTCCGGCGGAATCGTCGGCGAGCACCGACGCAATGCAGCCGCGGAGGTGTTCACCCGCGTTGTAGTTGACGATCACCGCCGCCCACGACGGCGTGGGCGCGTGCATCAGTCGCGGACGCGGTACTTGAACAGCGTCCACAAGGCAGTAATGCCGTCGCGCCAGGTGATCTTCTTGCCCTCGTCGAACTCTCGTCCCGCGTAACTGATCGGAACTTCGTAGATCCGCACCCGGCGCTTCAACAACTTCGCGGTGACTTCGGCTTCGATCTCGAACGCGTCGGATTCGAGACCGAGCGTCATGAGCAACTCGCGGTCGAAGAGTTTGTAACACGTCTCCATGTCACTCAACGTCGAGTTGTAGAGCACGTTCGTCATCAGCGACAAGAACCGGTTGCCGACCCAGTGGAGGAACAACATGTTCCGACGTTCGCCGGTGAAGCGTGATCCGTACACCACCCGCGCCTTGCCGCGCAGCACGGGGTTGATCAGGCGCGGATAGTCCTCGGGGTCGTACTCGAGATCGGCGTCTTGCACGATGACGAGTTCGCCCGTCGCGGCGGCGAACCCGGTCCGGAGCGCGTACCCCTTGCCGCGGTTGGTCGGGTTCTTGATGATGCGGACCGTCGAGTCGCCCAACTGGTCGAGGACCTCGCGGGTGCCGTCGGTGCTGCCGTCGTCGACGATGATGACCTCACGGTCGAGGCCGCCGGGCAGTTCGACCTGGCGTACGCGGCGCACGATCTCGACGACCGTGTTCCGTTCGTTGTAGACGGGGATGACGATCGAAAGCTTGCGGTATCGGCTCGCCGACGTCGGGGAGATCGATGGCTGGGATTCAGGTTCGGGCATCAGTTTCGGCGCGCTCTTCGAGGTAGCTCTCGTAGGTACGCCGTAAACCTTCGCGCAGATCGACCCTCGGTTCCCACCCGAGCAGCTCGCGAGCTCGAGTGATATCGGGTCGACGGCGGGTCGGATCGTCTTGTGGCAAGGGTTCGAAGACGATCTCCACCGATCGATCGACGAGCTCGATCACCAGGTGGGCGAGCTCGAGCATGGTGAATTCGACCGGATTGCCGATGTTGACCGGCCCAGCGGCATCGCTGTCGAGCATCGCGATCTGTCCCCGCACCTGGTCGTCGACGAAACAGAAGCTGCGCGTCTGGCTCCCGTCGCCATAGACCGTGAGCGGTCGACCCTCCATGGCCTGCACCAGGAAGTTCGAGACGACCCGACCGTCAGCAGGGCGCAGACGCGGTCCGTAGGTGTTGAAAATCCTGGTGATTCCGGTCGACAGGTCGTACAGCCGCCGGTAGGTCATCGTCAGGGTCTCCGCAAACCGCTTCGCTTCGTCGTAGACGGCACGCGGTCCGATCGGGTTGACGTTGCCCCAG
>SXGT01635364.1_pt1 | contig 16194 bp, 13 predicted proteins | sample 3176221 | NCBI WGS metagenome assembly SXGT01 (sample SAMN11356862, study PRJNA531348) | freshwater metagenome | isolation source: freshwater sample F1-120 | place: China: Fuxian Lake, Yuxi | collected 2017-12-25 | reverse complement strand
CGACGAGTGCTGCAACCTGCGCGCGCGTCCTCGATGGCGGCACGTGTCATGCGCGCTTCGGTGTGCATTCGGCTCGGGTCGGCGTGTTGCTCCTCGAAGTACGGACGCATCGCGTCGAAGACGCCGGGGAGCAGCGGAACCGTCGACGCGTGGTCGAGGTACACGCGAGTGGGATTCGAACGCCCGTTCACACGCGCGTGACGCAGTGATCGTCGCCGCTCGGGCGACTCTCCATGATCATTGGCTGGGTTGCCCCGTAGAGGCCTTCGAGCATGCCGCGGATCATGCCGGTGTCGACGGCGCACAGCACGTGGGGGTACTGCTGGGCGGCTTCGCCGAACGGACAGTGCTCGTGGACGAGCGACAGGCCGGTGCTCGACGCTTCGGTGTGCGCCGCGAATCCGTGGGCGGTCAGCGCGTCGGCGACCGACGCAACTGCGGCTTTGAAGGACCGCTGGCCCTCGTTCGGATCCATGCGTTTGGCGATCGAGCGTCCGTATTCGTAACCGACGTCTTCGGCGAGGGTTTTGGCTTCATCGGTCGGCAACCGGTCGAGCGCGCGGGCGAGCAGCATGCCGAGCAGGTCGTCGCGCCGGGGCGGAAACGACAGGTGGGTGTCGCTCGCGGTTGCTCGGTACACCTTCGACGGCCGACCTGCGGTCTCGTGCCGCGCCAGTTCGACCGCCACGTACCCGCCGGCGGCGAGCTTTTCGAGATGGTGGCGGGCGACGTTGGCGTGCCGCGCGAAGTGCTCGGCGACTTGGGCCGCGCGAACCCCGTCGCGTTCGCGTACGTACAGGTAGATGTCGCGCCGGGTGGGGTCGCCGAAGGCACTCGTGACCGCAGTGACGGCCGCCGAGAACTCGTCGCCGTCGAGGGTGTCGTCGCCGCGCCGACTTCCGAGGTCCGGGTCGGCGCTGGGGTCGTTGCTGGGGTCGTTGCTGGGTTCGGCGCTGGGTTCGGCCCGTTGGTCGGTGCGGGCCGCGCGGTTCGGCGCTCGTTCGGACATCGCCGTATTGTACCTACGCGCGTAGTGGAAATTCCTGAGCCCACCTTTTCGCCGGGAGGCACCGTGGCCAATCCCTTTACCGACGGCAATACCCGCGTGCTCGCGATCGCATCGGGCAAGGGCGGTGTGGGCAAGAGCTCGGTCACGACCAACCTTGCGGTCGCCCTCGCCCAGCGGGGCGCCAAGGTCGCGGCGGTCGACGCCGACGTGTGGGGGTTCTCGATGCCGCGCATGCTCGGAATCCACGAAAACCCCGAGGTGGTGGACCCCGACAGCGAGCGTCCGCTGATGATCCCGCCGAAGGCCCACGGCGTGTCGTTGATCTCGATGGGGTTCTTCGCTCGGGAAGATCAGCCCGTCGTGTGGCGTGGGCCGATGCTGCACAAGGCGCTCGAGCAGTTTCTCACCGACGTGCGGTGGGACGATCCCGACTTCCTCATCGTCGACATGCCGCCGGGCACCGGCGACGTGTCGCTCTCCATCGCCCAGTTCTTGCCGCGCGCCGAAGTCCTCGTTGTGACGACCCCACAGCCTGCGGCGCAAAAGGTCGCGCAACGCGCCGCCTTCATGGCGAAGAAGGTGAATCTCGCCGTCGTCGGCGTGATCGAGAACATGAGCTGGTTCCGGGCCGATGACGGCAAGGCCTATGAGTTGTTCGGGGCCGGCGGCGGGCAGGAACTCGCCGACGTGCTCGAAGTCCCTTTGCTCGGTCAGGTGCCGCTGCTGCCCGCGCTGCGCGAAGGAGGAGACGATGGCCAACCGATCGTCGTCACCGACCCGACGAGCGAGGCGGCCCAGGTCTTCGCGGCCATCGCGGAGCGCATTCATGTCGATCTCGCACCGAAGCGCATCTACCGTCCGGCACTTCGCATCACCTGAGGGGCAGAATCATCCCGTGCGCTGCCGTGCGGTCGTGATGGGACTCATCCTCGGGATCGTCGCAGCCGCGTGCTCCGACGGCGCCGATGCACCCCCCGACGCAGCGAGTACGACCCGAGCCAACTCGGCCACCACCACCACTCGGGTCGACGCGGCGAGCGCGCCTCGACCACTCGATTGTGAGAATTGGCGATACGGACCCGACGACGAACCCGCCGCGGGAACACTGCCCGTCGAGTTCGATCGCGACAATTACAAACGAACCTCGCGACGCGATCTGCGGTTCGCGCTGTCGCCGAAGGACCACTGCGGCCAGATGGGAGCCGCGGTCGACCTGGCCTGGGGCGTGACCCAGGGTCGCGACGACGTGCTCATCGCGGTACTCGACAGCGGAATCGAGTGGCGTAACCCAGAAGCGATGGCGGATCTCGCCGCCCAGGCGTTCATCAACCTCGGCGAAGCGCAACCGAACTGTGCAGCCGACGACGGCGACTGCAACGGCGACGGACGATTCGACATCGATGACTTCACCGCGGCCGACGACCCGGTCGCCGACCTCAATCTGAACGGTCTCGCGGACCCTGAGGATCTGATCCTGTCGGACACCTGGAGCGACGGTGTCGACGACGATGACAACGGATACATCGACGACATCTCCGGTTGGGACTTCCTCTACGACGACAACAACGCGCTCGACACCGTCGAGTACGGGCACGGCACCGGCGAGGCGAAGGACTCGGTGGCGGCGGCCAACGGCCTGGGCGAGGTCGGAACGTGTCCTGCGTGCCGATTCGTGCCCGTTCGGGTGAGCGACAGCTTCATCGCAGGCGGGGCCGAGTTCGCCGCGGGCGTCGACTTCGCCGTTGCATCGGGGGCCTCAGTCGTGCAGGAGGCATTGGGCGCGATCTCGAATCCCTCGCGCTCGCAGCGTGCGATCGACGCGGCCTACGCAGCAGACGTCGTGGTCGTCGCGTCGATGGCTGACGAAGCGAGCTATCACGCGAACCTTCCCGCGATGCTCGACCGCACCCTGCCAGTGAACTCCATCACCGAGAAGGAGCCGCTGCTCGGGGGCGACATCGAGGGCTACCTCGCGCTCAACGGTTGCACGAACGGCGGGGCGATCACACTGGTGAGCGTGCCGTCGAGCTCGTGCAGCAGCGAGGCGACGGGCATCATGAGCGGCATCGTCGGACTCATGATTTCGGCGGCGCGTGACGCGGGCATCGATCTCACCGCCGGCGAGGTGATCCAGATCGTGCGCGCGAACGCGGACGACGTCGATTTCTCGGGCGAATACGGTGAGAGCGTCGGTGGACTCATCGACACGGTCCGCTACCCGACGACGCCGGGTTGGGACGCGGTTCATGGCTACGGACGCGTGAACGCGTACGAGATGGTGCGCGCCGCTCGCGATCGACTCGTTCCCCCGACCGTCGACATCGTCGAGCCTCGATGGTTCACGATCACCGACCGAATTGCGCACGTGGAGAGCCGAGTCGGCGGACCCCGAGTCGAACGCTTCTCCGTCCGTGTCGAGTGGGCGAGCGGTGTGCAACCGCCCGAAGGTCCGGCGGCGGACCAATGGCACGTCGTCTACGAGGTCGACGACGTGGAAGGCAACCACGAACTCTCGCTCGACATCGATCTGGAGGACGCGCTCGCCGACGGTCCGCCGTTCGACGCAGCCACCCGACGCCCGCTCGAACACCACGGCGCGGCGCGGATTCGCGTCGTTGCCACCGCGGGCGATCTCGTCGGAATCGACCAACATCAGGTGTTCGTCCACGACGACCCCACACTCCTGCGCAATCTCGTCGTCGCCAGCGCCGGGACCGCAAGTCCGACGTTCGCGCAACTCGATGGCGACGCGGGCGACGAGCTCCTCGTCGCGACCGACGACGGCGCGCTGCACGCGTACGACGTGAACGGCAACGAACTGCCTGGGTTCCCGATCGTGTCGGATTCTCGAGCCGCGTTCATGGTCGGCGAACCATTGGTCGTCGACCTCGACGGCGAGCCCGGCATGGAGATCGTGGTGACGAACTTCGCCGGTGAGGTGCTCGCGTGGCACGCGAACGGTGACGCCGTCGCAGGGTTCCCCGTCGCGATCGATCCGAGGTGGTCCGTGGACGACCCAGCCGCTCAGGACCGCTTCAACCGGACGAAGCCGCATTTCTATGCGCAGCCGGCCGTTGGCGACATCGACGGAGACGGTGGCGTCGAAATCGTCGCGGCGGCGGCAGATCGCCACGTCTACGCCTGGCACGCGAACGGCACACCCGTCGCCGGTTTCCCTGTCCAGCTGGTCGATCCGGACAACGTCGAACGCGTCGATCCGACGACTCGCCACGTCACCTTCAAGGCCGACAGCGGGGTGGCCGATGGCGGCGAGCTCATCGCCGCGCCGACGATCGGCGATGTCGACGGTGACGGTCGGAACGACATCGTCATCGGTGCGCAGGAGCAATACGCAGAGGCGATCAATGTCGGTGTCCCCGAAGGGGGGGCAGGCGGTGATGTACTCGGACTGCTCGCCACGGCGAGCACACTCGGCAACACGCGTCTCTACGCGATCGACGGTTCCGGCGATCTCCTCGAGGGATGGCCCGCCCGGCTCGGAATGGTGGCGCTCGAAGTGCTGCCGACGATCGGCGGCGGCGTCGCGACGAACGCCGTCGTCGCCGACGTGCATCCGAACCCCGGCAACGAAGTGATCGCGGCGTCCGCCGCCGGACCGCTCTACGTGCTCGGGGCCGACGGCGTCAGCGTCTACGGACAAGTCGATGGCCGCGACGTTCCGGTCGCCTGGTCGGGCGGGCTCGACGGAAGCGGTCTGGATCGTTTCGGCGCCGCGCGCACCTCCGACGACACGATCGCCACGTTCGTCAGCTTCGGTGGACCGGCGGTCGGCGATCTGGATGGCGACGGTGACCTCGACATCGTGGCGCCCGGGGGCGGTCTCACCCGACTGCTCGATGTCCAAGCTGCCGACCTGCAACTCCCGAACGACGATCAACTGCTCGCCTGGGATCCGTCGACGGGCGATTTCCTACCCGGGTTTCCGCACACGACATCGGATATCGCGTTCTTTGTCACCCCGCGCGTCGCCGACGTCGACGATGACGGCGTTCCGGAGGTCATTGCTGGCAACGGACTCCACGTGCTTGCCGCCGTGCACGCCGACGGCACGATCCCCGAGGGCTGGCCGAAGCTGACCGGCGGTTGGCTCGTTGGCTCGCCGACCGTCGGCGACCTCGAAGGCGACGGTGTCCCCGAAGTCGCGGTGGTTCGTCGCGACGGCGTGCTGCTGGTCTGGAGCGCAAGTGGCTGACGCCGCATCGAGCGCGATTCGACCACTCGATCGGCGCTTGATCGTCGTGACGGGCAAGGGCGGCGTCGGCAAGAGCACGGTCAGCGCGGCCCTGGCACTGCTCGCAGCCCGAAACGGCAAGCGAGTGTTGGTCGTCGAGGTGGATGCCAAAGGCAATCTGACCGACGCGTTCGAGCATCGTCGCGTCGGGTACGACCCCGTCGAGGTGCATCCCGGAATCCTCGTCATGACCATGGATACCGAGGCGTCACTCAAGGAGTACCTGCGACTCAACCTTCGTATTCCGGTGCTGGGACGACTCGGCCCGCTCGCGCGCGCCTTCGAGTTCGTCGCGACGGCTGCTCCCGGTGTCAAGGAAATCCTCACCATCGGCAAGGTCTTGTGGGAGGTGCGCGAGGCCATCGCCGGACGGAACGACATCGACCTTGTCATCGTCGACGCCGCCGCGTCGGGTCATGTCGTTGCCCAACTTGCAGCTGCGGACTCGATTCGCGAGCTCGTCGACGTCGGGCCGGTGCGCGCGCAGACCGACTGGATGGTCGAACTCCTCGGCGATGCGTCGGTGAGTTCGGTCAGCGTCGTCACGACGCCCGAAGAAATGCCGGTCGCCGAGACGATCGAGTTGGTCGGGCGGCTCCGGCACGAGACCAACCTCGCATTGGGTCCCGTGATCGTCAACCGGGTGCTGCCCGAGTTGTTCACGCACGCAGACGAACTCGTTTTCGAACAGCTCCGAGAGCCGGCGGCGCACCACCGTCTGACGAGCGACGTGGGCGCGGGCGTGACGGCGGTCCTCGACGGTGCGCGCCTGGCGGTTGCGCTGCGGCGCTCGCGAGCCGCGCACCTCGATGAACTGCGAAGCGAAGTGGACCTGCCATTGATCTATCTGCCGTACCTGTTCACTCGGTCGCACGGTTTGCGGGTCACCCGGTTGCTGGCCGATGCCCTCGATGAGGAGCTGTCGCAGTGACCGACGTGCCCGGGGTGGTCGGTGGGCTGGGCGCGTTGCTCGCCGCCAAGGAAATCGTTGTGTGTTGCGGCTCGGGCGGTGTCGGCAAGACGTCCGTCGCGGCGGCGACTGCGTTGGGTGCCGCCGAGCGGGTCGGCGGCAGAGTGCTCGTGCTGACCGTCGACCCGGCTCGTCGCTTGGCGAGCGCGCTCGGAGTCGGCGAGCTCGGCAACCTGGCCCGACGGGTTCCGGATGACGCGCTCAAAGCGGCGGGGATCGAGCCTCGAGGCGAACTGTGGGCAGCGATGCTCGACACCAAGCAGAGCTGGGACGAGCTCGTGCTCCGCCACGCACCCGACGAGGCCACCGCGTACCGAATTCTCGACAATCGGCTGTATCACAACCTGACGGCGCGGTTCGTGCAGAGCCACGACTACATCGCCATGGAACGATTGTTCGATCTCCACGCGAGCGGCGAGTTCGACCTGATCATCGTGGACACGCCGCCAACCCGAAACGCGATCGACTTCCTCGACGCGCCGGCACGGATGGCCGACTTCTTCGGGGGTCGACTGCTGCGGTGGCTCACGTTGCCATACCGCGTCGGCGGCAAGCGGGGTACCCGGTTGCTCGATGTCGCGTCGCGTCCGTTCTACCAAGTTGCCGATCGGTTGCTCGGGTCTCGGTTCTTGCAGGAGATCGCGGAATTCTTCTTGAACTTCCAATCGATGTATGACGGTTTCGTCGAACGGGCGAACGCGGTCGAGTCGCTGCTCGGTGATCGTCGCACGACGTTCGTCGTCGTCACGACGCTCGAGGATGCACCGCTGCGAGAGGCGGAAGCGTTCCGCGCCGAACTGACGTCGCGAAACCTGCCGGTCGGTGCGTTCATCTTGAACAAGACGTTGCCGGACTGGTTCCTCGACGCGGATGGCGAATTCGCGGCCGAACAGATCGACGCACGTTGCGACGAGCTCGCGGTTGCGCTGGCACACGACGGCGCGATCGACGACGTCAGCCGCACCAGCCGCGTCTTGCGGACCGTCGCCGAGAGCTACCGGAACTTCGCCGTCGTGGCCGCGCGAGAAGCCGAACTCCGCTCGGAGATCGCGTCCTCGACGCTCACCGTGCGAGTTCCGGGACGCGATCGCGACATCGCCGATCTCACAGGGCTCGATTGGATCGCGCAGCACCTCTTCGCGTCGTCCAACCCGGTCGTGGCATGATCGCATCGTGACGACGTTCGCGGATCTCGTCCGCAGCCGCACGACGCTGAGCGGCCAGCCGCTGGTGCACGTTCGGCGATTGCTCGGTACGTGGCGTCCGCTCGCTGACCTTTCCTTCTCCGACCTGCTGCTGCTTGTCCCCCTACCCGGTGAAGATGGACACCGATTCGTCGTACTCGGTCACATTCGGCCGACCACCGGTCAGACCGTGTATCCGACCGACATGATCGGCACCATTGTCGACGAGGTCGAACGACCGCTCCTGACCCGATCGTGGCGAACCGGCGAGATCGTCGATGGCGACGCAAGTGCGCTCGGAACCAAGGAACGGATCCGGGTCCAGGTGATCCCGGTCCGATGTGGGGAAGGGCTGATCGGCTTGATCACCCGCGAGAGCTGGCCGGTCGCGCAACGACGCCCCGGCGAACTGGAACGCACGTACTTGGAGGTGTTCGAGCGGCTGGCGCGCATGGTCGCAGCCGGACAGTTCCCGTTCGCGCGCGACGAAGACGAGTTGGAGATCGCGCCGCGTGTCGGAGACGGGGCGATCGTGGTCGACGCCGACACCGTCGTGCAGTTCGCAAGCCCGAACGCGATCAGCGTGCTGCACCGGCTGGGCATCCACGTCTTCCCAGCCGGGATGACATTGGCAGAGATCGGGTTCGACGACTCGGCGGTTCGAGCGACGTTGCGAGCCAGACTCCCCGAGATCGAAGAACTCGAACGGGTCGATGTCTCGGTGATGGTTCGCGTCATTCCGTTGCTCGCCGCGGACGCGCCCGATGGCGCGATCGTTTTGCTACGCGACGTCACCGACCTTCGGCGTCGCGATCGGATGTTGATGTCGAAGGACGCGACGATCCGAGAGATTCATCACCGAGTCAAGAACAACCTGCAAACGATCGCCTCGCTGTTGCGACTCCAACGTCGGCGCCTGTCGAGCGAAGAGGCACGTGAAGCGCTGGCGGAGTCGGAGCGACGGATTCGCTCGATCGCGATCGTGCACGAAACGCTGTCGAGAGACGCCGGCGACGTGGTGCACTTCGCGGAAATTGTGCGCCCCTTGGTGCGAGTCGTCGAGGAGAGCGTCTCGTCTCCCGACCTTTCGCTGCGATTCACGACCGATGGCGATGCGGGCGACCTTCCCGGCGAGGTCGCAACACCGCTCGCCGTCGTGCTCAACGAGTTGATGCAGAACGCCGTCGATCACGCCTTCGCGGGTCGCAGCCAAGGGCACGTCAACGTGCATCTTGGCCGTGATGGCGACCGCGTGATTCTCGACGTCACCGACGACGGTGTTGGTCTTCCGCCCGGGTTCTCGCTCGAAGACGCCACGGGCCTCGGATTGTCGATCGTCAAAGCGCTCGTCACTGGCGAACTCATGGGCACGATGGAGATGCGCAACGACGCGACCGGTACGCGTGTCCACCTCGTCGTGCCAATCGAAATGCCCCGAGTCGAGGTGTGACGCGGTGACGTGTCGGTCGAGTGCTCAGGCGCCGGCGGCGGCGTTCACCGTGAGTTCGCCCGACTGAAAAGCCCGTCGCATCGGACGGCGTTCCTCTTCGGTGAGTCCGCCCCACACGCCCGATTCCTGGTTGGTCGCGATTGCGAACTCCAGGCACTCTTGCGTGACGCTGCACTGCGTGCAGATCGACCGGGCAACTTCGATCTGGTCGAGCGCCGGGCCAGTGCTCCCAATCGGGAAGAACAACTCAGGGGTCATGTCTCGACACACGGCTTTGTCGCGCCAGTCCGAGTCGTTCCAGTCGTGCGTGCGGATCCACGTGAGCGCCATCTGCGTTTCCCCCCTGCCAGGTGCGACCGACCACGACGTGGCCGTTCGCTGATGATGGTGCCGTCCCCTCGGCCGTGCACCTCGACGGGCGCACGATACGGGGAGTGCACACCATGTGCAAGGGGTCTGACCTGGACCTTTTGTTGCACTCCTGAAACACGTTCCTGTAATTCGAACCCGACGGGCATGCCAGTACGAGAACTCGACCGCGCGCAGTGACGCCGTAGATTGGCCGCGTGGTCGAACCCGCCATCGCACGCCCCTACGTCTTGGCTCATCGAGGCGCCTCGGTGGCGGCGCCGGAAAACACGATTGCTGCGTTCGAGTTGGCGCTCGAACAGGGCGCGGACGGGATCGAACTCGACGTGCATCGCTCGCTCGACGGCGCGCTCGTGGTGCATCACGATGCTGACGCCAGCGGGGTCGGGCTGCTGGTCGCGGCGACGTTTGCCGAAATTCGAGCGGCTCGGCCGGACATTCCGACCCTCGCCGAGACGTTTGCCGTCACTGGGTCACACATCGTCAACGTCGAAATCAAGTGTTGCGGGTGGGACCCTGACCCTGACCCCGAGCACACGATTGCCGCGTCGGTCGTCGAGTTGGTGCGCGATCTGAGTCTGGTCGACCGCGTGGTGATCTCGTCGTTCGATCTTTCGCACATCGACGCGGTGCGAGCACTCGACGACGACATCGACACCGGTTTCCTCGTCCACGGTCACGATCCAACCGAGCTCGTCTCGTTGTGCGCGGAGCGGGGCCATCGCTGGCTCCATCCCGATTGGGGCAACCTGGTCGGCCGGCTCGAGCGTGCCGTTGAGTCTGCCCACGCCGCAGGTGTTCGTCTCGACGCCTGGACGGTCGACGACCCGCTGGTGATGCAACGACTCGCAGCCGCCGGCGTCGATGCCTTCATCACGAACGACCCTGCGCTCGCCCTCCGCACCCTCTGAAACGTCGACGTCGGGCAACGTCACCGAATACTGACGCCTCAGGTTTGCGGGAGAATCAGTGAGAGGCAGTTCGGTTCGTGGGCGATCGTCAGGCGGTGCTCGTTACCGAGATCGTCGCCGTCGACTTGCCAGGGGAAGCCTTCTGCCGCACGTGATTCGATCGTGATTGCGTCGAGATCGTGACGATGCACGATGCCGTCCCGACTGTGCAGGAACTTCCCTGACATCATCGCCGAGGTTGCGCCGCCCAACAGTGTCAGCACGTCGATCCGGCGGAATGCCGTGATCGAAAGTGGTCGGTCGAGTCCGGCTTCGGGTGCAACGTGGATGGGTCGACGACCGAGGTAGGTGTAAGGACTGGTCTTGGACACGATCGCGAAGTAGACGCCTTCGATCCTCTCGCCGCTCGTCGTCACGACGATGTCGAAACCGGGCGCCTGACGATCGAAGTGACGGAACCATGTCGCGAAAGCGGACGCGACGTACACCGGGTGCGGTGCGATGCGTTTCAGTTCGCCGTGCCGTTCGACTCGTCGGATGACGGCTGCGTCGAAGCCGAGTCCGCAGTGGAACAAGAAGCGCCGCCCGCTCGCGTTGCCGACCCCGGTGCGAATGACCGAACCCGTCTGGAGCGAGCGACCCAACGAGTCCGCCGCTGCGACGACGTCGTGAGGGGTGCCGAGCGTCTGGGCGTACACGTTCGTCGAACCGCCGGGAAGCGCGCCGAGCGCGCATTCGGTGCCCACGAGGCCATCGGCGGCTTCGTTGAGCGTCCCGTCGCCCGCGAGCACGATCACTGCACCGAATCCGTCGTTCGCGGCGGCCCGAGCGAGCTTGGTGGCGTGGCCGCGTCGGGTCGTCTGTGCGACCTCGACGTCGTGATGCGACGCCAACGTCTTGTGGACGAGGACGCGTTTGCGGGCCGTCACCGACGACGCCGTGGCGTTCACCAACAGCAGGATCCGCACGCCTCGCCTTTCTCGGTCATCGCACTCGGTCGGGTCAGCGTACGATCCGCCGTCGTGGCGCCGCCGACTTCTGCTCGACAACTCGCGGCGATCGGGCGCGAGATCGCCGGATGTCGAGCGTGTCCGCGGTTGGTGGATTGGCGCGAACAAGTCGCACGCGAGAAGCGGGCGAGTTTCCGAGACGACGAGTATTGGGGTCGCGGGGTGCCGGGGTTCGGTGACCACGCGGCCCGCATCGTCGTCGTTGGACTCGCACCGGCGGCACACGGAGCGAATCGAACCGGTCGGGTGTTCACCGGTGACCGGTCCGGCGACTTCTTGTTCGCGTCGTTGCATCGGTGCGGGCTCGCCAACCAACCGATGTCGATCGCACGCGACGACGGGCTCGAACTCGACGATACGTACGTGCTGGCTGCCGTGCGGTGCGCGCCGCCGGCCAACAAGCCACTCCCGGGTGAGCGCGATGCATGCCGACCCTTTTTCATTCGCGAGCTCGCAGCGTTGACCCAGGCGAGGGTGCTGGTCGTGCTCGGTGCGTTCGCGTACGACGCCACCTGGGCGACGCTGCGCGAGATCGGATGCGAGCTGCCGAGTCGGCGAGCGCGCTTCGGTCACCTCGTCGAACAAGCGGCGGGGTCCTACACGATCGTGGGATCGTTTCACCCGAGCCAACAGAACACCTTCACCGGACGGCTCACCGAGCCCATGCTCGACGCCGTGTTCACCAGAGCCGTCGAAATTGCCGCGCAATGAGGGCGCAAAGTCCGCTGACCTGGGATTCTTAGTCCAGTCCTTGGCTACCGACCGGTCGGTAGGTAGGGTTTTGGCATGACGACGGTGACGATTCCGCCGACCGACGAAGTCCCTGCGGCTGGTCTCGCGTCGGTCGATTCGCTGCGACCCGTGCTCGCAGTGATTCCCCCTGCATGCTTCGAACGCTCCACTGCCCGCGGCTTCGCGAACATCGCACGCGCCGTCGCGATCTACGGGGCCGCGCTCGTTGCGTTGGTGTTCGCCCGGTCGTGGTGGTGGGTTGTGAGCGCGTGGGCCCTCACCGGGCTTTCGATCGCGGGACTGTTCGTGCTGGGCCACGACGCTGCGCACGGCGCCCTCTTCGACTCGGCGTCGCGCAATCGCCGGGCCGGGCGTTGGCTCATGTTGCCTTCCTTGCACGTCTACGAGTCGTGGGTGATCGGCCACAATCGCATTCACCACGGCCACACGCTCCGACAGGGCATGGACTTCGTCTGGCACCCGCTGACCGTCGATGAGTACCAGGCGCTGTCACGAGTCGGGCGGTTGCGGCATCGCGCCGAGTGGTCGATGTTCGGCGCGGGGCTCTACTACGCGCGTGCGGTGTGGTGGGACAAGATGGTGCGCTTCACGCCGTCGGAGCGATCGCGTGACGCGGTTCGTCGCGACGAGCGATTCGTGTTCGGCGCGGCCGCGGCCGCGACCGTGCTCGTGTTCGTGGCGGGCTGGTTCGGGCTCGGCACCGGCGGCGGAGCGCTCGGCGCCACCTGGTTGGTCGCCAAGCTCATCGTCGTGCCGACGTTCTTGTTCATGTGGACGATTGGCTTCGCCGTCTACGTGCACCACATTGCGCCCGACGTCAAGTGGTGGCCCCGCCGAACCTGGACCCGCTATCACGGACAGATGGAAGGCACGACGGTGCTGCGTTTGCCGCGCCCGCTCAACGTGTTCTTCTACAACATCTTCGTGCACACCCCGCACCACGTCGACGTCCGAATTCCGTGGTATCACCTTCCGAAGGCAGCTGCGGCGATCGAGACCGCGTTTCCCGTCGTCGACCGGAAGCTGCGACTTCGCGACTACGTCGCCCACACTCGAGTCTGCAAGCTCTACGACTTCGATGAGCAGCGTTGGGTCGGCTATCCGACCAAGGCCACGGTCTCGGCGACGAAGTAGGCAACGCCGAGGACGCCAAGTCCGACGCCGATGAACATGCGCAGTTGACGGTCGGTCGCGCCGACGGTCCATCGAGAGCCGAGGTGCGCACCCGGGATCACACCGATGCACAGCGGCAGCGCGAACGCCCAGTCGACGGTCCCCTCGACGATGTGGGTCGCGGTGCTCGGGATCGCGAGCAATCCGACGCAGGCGAGCGAGGTTGCGATCGTTGCTTTGAGGCCGAGACGCAGCCAGCCGCGGAATGCCGGGACCATCAAGATGCCGCCACCGACGCCGAGGAACCCGGACAGACCCCCGGCTCCGAGTCCGATCAATGCGCATCGCCACCACTCGAAATGCGTGTCCGCGGAGGCGTCGTCCTCCGTCGAGTGGGCGGGGCGCGACGTGCGCCACGCCGTGAACAACACGAGGAGCGCGCTCAGGATCATCTGCACGTGGCCCTTGCCCGGGAAGCGCACCGACGCCAGCGCTCCGGCGACGGCCGCGAGCGCACCCCACGGCACCACCTTCGCCACGACCGGACCGAAGACGAGGCCCTCTCGCCAGTACCGGCGCGTCCCAGTGATCGCAGAAGGCAGAATCGACGGCAACGTCGAGCCGACACCTTCGAGCGGCGACGCGCCGAGCGCGCGGATTCCCGGCGTCGAGATCACGGCGCCGCCGACGCCGACCGTGCTCGAGAGCCCGCCGGTCACGAGTCCGATGAAGAGCGTGAGCGTCACGTCGAGCAGGGGCACGACGTGCGAAGCTATCGGCGTGCCGGCAGCGGTGCAGCCGACGCGCATCGATCCGAAATGTCTTCGGAATGGAACTGCACACAGGAGTACGATCGTTCCATGACGCATGACCTCGATCTCCACGGTGTCTGGGTGCCGTTGATCACGCCCTTCGCTGCCGACGGATCAGTCGACGTCAAGGCCGTCGAGCGTCTCTGTCATGAGTACCTCGATGCTGGTGCAGCGGGCATCGTGGCGCTCGGGACGACCGGCGAGTCAGCCGCGCTCGACGATGCCGAGAAGCGCCTGGTGATCGAAGCGTGCTCGAAGGCGTGTGCGTCGCGCGATGCCCAGCTCATGGTCGGTACGGGTACGAACAGCACACGCACGACGATCGCCGCGACGGTCGCGCTAGCTGGTATCCCGGCCGTCAACAGCGCGCTCGTCGTCGTGCCCTACTACGTGCGACCGAGCGAAGCCGGCATCGTCGAGCACTATCGGTCGGTCGCGTCGACGAGCCCGATCCCGATCGTTGCCTACAACATCCCGTATCGCACGGGTCGCGGGCTCGGCAGTGCGTCGCTCCTCGAACTGGCCGCGACGGCAAACATCGTTGGCGTGAAGCAGGCCGTCGGCGGAATCGATACCGACACGCTCGAGGTCCTGCGCGACAAACCCGACACCTTCCATGTGCTCGGGGGTGAGGACCCGTTCTTGCTTGCGACCGTCTTGTTCGGTGGCAGCGGTGCGATCGCCGCCAGCGCCCACGTGTGCACCGAACGGTTCGTGAAGATGATCGACTGCGCGCTCACCGGCAAGGTCGAAGACGCGCGAGCCCACCACGAAAAGCTGCTGAAGGTGATCACCACCGGATTCGCCGAGCCCAACCCGGCGATCTGGAAAGGTGTGCTCCACAAACAGGACCGCATTGCTACCGCTGATGTCCGCGCCCCGATGACGAACGCCTCCGAAGCTGCGATCGAACGCTGCCTTGCTGCGATCGCGCTCGCGCTCTGAACGATCGCGTCGCGACGAACGCGTTCGCGTCACCCGACGACGGGTCAGTCGAGGTCGGCGAAGGCGGCGTTGAGGAGGCGATCTTGCTCGATGTCGTGCACCTTCGATGAACCGCTGGCGGGGCTAGGGCTCGCGGCGCGCGCGATGCACGACACCTCGGCGCGGTTGCGCACCAGCGCGTACATGTACGGCATCGCAAAGATTCGAGGCCCCATGTTTTCTGGCTCTTCTTGCACCCACATCACCGACTTGAGCGCGGGGTAGCGCACGAGCGTGGCCGCGAGTTCGGCCTCGGGTACGGGGTAGAGCTGCTCGACCCGTACGACCGCCGCCGGCGCGCCGAGTTCGTCTCGGCGCGCGATGAGCTCGTGACCGATCTTGCCGCTGCACACCACCAAGCGCTGGACGGTGGCCGGGTCGGGCGCGCCCGGATCGGCGAGGAGCTTGTGGAAGCCGTCGTCGGTGAACGCCGAGACGGGTGACGCGACGGTCGGCATCCGCAGGTACTTCTTGGGCGTGAACACGATGAGGGGCTTGCGTTCGGGGTCGCGAACCTGACGCCGCAACAGATGGAAGTAGTTGGCGGCCGTCGTCGGGTAGGTGACGCGCATGTTGTTCGATGCGCACAGCGTGAGGAATCGCTCGATGCGCGCCGAGCTGTGTTCGGGTCCTTGTCCCTCGAAGCCGTGGGGGAGCAACATGACCAGGCCGCAGCGCTGACCCCATTTGTCTTCGGCCGCGACGATGAACTGGTCGATGATGGATTGCGCGACGTTGGCGAAGTCGCCGAATTGCGCCTCCCACACGACGAGCGCGTCGCGGTCGGCGACCGAATAGCCGTACTCGAACCCGAGTGCCGCGTACTCCGACAAGACGGAGTCGAAGATCATGAAGGGCGCCTGATCTTCGCCGAGGTGCTGGAGCGGGAGGTGGTCAGCTTCGGTTCGGAAGTCGATGATTGCCGCGTGGCGCTGCGAGAACGTGCCGCGGCGAATGTCTTGGCCGGACATGCGGACCGGGGTGCCTTCGAGCAGGAGCGAACCGAGCGCGAGCTGCTCGGCCGTCGCCCAGTCGACCTGGTCGGCATCGAAGTTGGTTCGGCGCGCCTGGAGGATTCGCGCGAGCTTCGGGTGGACGGTGAAATCGTCGGGGAACGTCGTCAGCGACGTGACGATCCGATCGAGCGTTTCGCGGGGTACGGCCGTGTCGGCGGACGCGTGCACGAACCGCGACTCGGGTTCGTCGTCTGCCCAAGCCGGAGCCTGCGCGGCGCGCTGTTCCTTGGTGTCCTCGAACGCTTCTTCGAGCTTGTGCTTGTAATCCTCGAGCGCGGCTTCGCATTCTTCGAGCGTCAGGTCGCCCCGATTGACCAGCACTTCGGTATAGAGCTTTCGGACCGACCGTCGAGCGTTGATG
>SXGT01384928.1_pt1 | contig 16194 bp, 12 predicted proteins | sample 3176221 | NCBI WGS metagenome assembly SXGT01 (sample SAMN11356862, study PRJNA531348) | freshwater metagenome | isolation source: freshwater sample F1-120 | place: China: Fuxian Lake, Yuxi | collected 2017-12-25 | reverse complement strand
TTCCACACCAACTCGGCCGGCGCGTGCGTGCCGATGCCGGAGTCGGCCTCGAGGTCGCCGATGCGCAAGCGGTCGCCGAGCACGCTGCGATCCTGCTGCGATTGCCGCCAACCGCACGATTGGCGCATGCAATCGCGCAGTTGCAGGGGCTCTTGGGCGGGAGCACCAGCAGCCGCTACCCCGCAAACGAAAGCACCCCACGCGAGAAGTCGTCGCAGCATCGCCCGCGATTGAAGCGTTCGCGCGTCGCAAAGACGAGATGGCGGCGGCACGCCGCCTGGAGGCCATTGCCGATCCACGCTCGCGAGGTACGGTCCTCTCCTTCCGGAGGTCCTATGCACTCTGCCTCGTTCCACGCCGTCATTGCCGGTTTTGGTCTCGCTGCGTCGCTGCCCGCCCAATGGGCTACCTTCACCGACCAGACGCCGACGCGCCTCAATTGCGCTGCCGCACTCGGCGCCGCCGACACGCAGGAAAGGGACTACGCCTGGGCCGACTTCGACCAGGACGGCGACACTGACCTCGTCGTCGTACGCAAGTCACCGCATGCAACGACCGGGCACTTCCCGAATGTTCTCTTGATGAACGAGAACGGCGTGCTGACCGACCGCACGGCCACACTCGCGAGTGCGGCGTTGGTGATCGGCAGCCTTGGCATGCTCGACGCGACGAACGACCATGACGTCGTCGCGGTCGACGTCAACGCCGATGGCTGGATTGATCTCGTCACTGCGACGACGCTGACTTCAACGCAGCCGCAGTACATCCGCGTGCCGCGGGTCTACGTCAATCGCGGCAACCTTCTCGGCGTGTGGCAGGGCTTCCTCTACGACAACCCCCTGCGCATCGACGACACGCAGCCGGGCGCGTCGTGGAACGGCGAACACCGGTTCGCCACGGTGGCGGCCGGCGACGTCGATGGCGATGGCGACGTGGATCTCTACTTCGGCGACTACGAGCTCGGCGGTGTTCGGACTGTCGACGTCAACGATCGACTGCTGCTCAACAACGGAGCCGGCTTCTTTACCGATTCGACCGCCGCGCGGATGACCGCGCCGATGGTCGAGTCGAAGTGGACGATGCAAGCCGCGATGGCCGACATGAACCTCGACGGCCGCATCGACATCGTGAAGGCCGACGGACCAATCCCCACCGAACTATCGATCGCCTACAACACGCCCGCGAATCCCGGCTTTTTCGCCGGCTACCAGATCGCCAGCACATCGCCCATCTACGGCTTCTCCGTCGGCGACCTCAACAACGACAACCTGCCGGACCTGGTCTGCTCCGACGACGGGCAGGATCGCTACCTGCTGCACACCGGCGTTGTCGGAGGCCAGGCGACGTTCACCTCGAATGCGTTCACCTACTCGAGCGGTGCCTTCGACGACGGTTTTGCGGGCAACAACCGAATCGCCGATCTGAACAACGACGGCTGGAACGACGTCGTGATCGCCGACGTCGATCCCGACGTCTCCGGCTGCTCGCGGCGCACGCACATCTACCGCAATCTCGGCAACGCCCCGAACGTGACGCTGCAGGAAGAGCTGATCGGCAGCTCCGTGTGTGGCATCCCGACCACCATGCTCGCGGGCACCTTCGACGTCGCGGTGTTCGACATCAATGGCGACGGCTGGAAGGACATGGTGATCGGTCGCTGCACCGGCACGTGGGTGTGGATCAATCAACCGCCACTCGGCATCCAATTCGCCGTCGTCGGCGGCATGCCTGCTACGCATCCACCCGGTGCGCCCCTCACGCTCGACGTGGTCGCCACCGGAACCGGCGGTGTGGTGCCCCAGGCTGGCACGGGGCGGATCTGGCATTCGACCAATGGGACCCCATTCCAGCCGATCGTGATGACCGATCTGGGCCCTGGGCTGTACCGCGGCACGGTTCCGGCCATGAATTGCGGCGAACTGATGCAACTCTGGTTCGCAGCGGATGGCCAGAGCGCGGTGACATACACGCATCCGGCGACCGCTCCCGCAATCACCCTGGAAGTTGCCGCCACGTTCGGGACGACGCCGGTCCTTGCCGACAACTGCGAGGGCGTTGTCAGTGGCTGGACGGTCGTCAACGACCCGACGTTGGCAGCCGGAGCGTGGCAAGTCGCTGTGCCCAACGGCACCTTTGTCAGCGGGGTTGCTGCCGCTCCCAATGAAGACGGCGAACCGGGCCCGACCACGACCAAGTGCCAGGTGACGCAGAACGGCCTCCCCGGCGGCACCGCCAGCAGCGCCGATGTGGACGGAGGGCCGACGGACCTGGTCAGTCCGCTGCTGAACTTCGCCGGCGGCGATGGCTACGTGAGCTACCGACGCTGGTTCTTCAGCACCAGCACGGGCGACGTGCTGCTCGTGCAGATTGCGAACGACGGCATCAACTGGGTCACGGTCGAATCAGTGCCAGCGAGCGGCAACAACCAGTGGATCTCGCATCGCTTCCGCGTTGGCCAGTTCGTGACGCCCACCGCAACCGTGCAAGTGCGCTTCCGCGCCAACGACGTGGCTCCCGCATCGACCGTCGAAGCCGGCGTCGATGCATTCCTGGCCGAAGCGTTCACGTGCGCGCCGTGCCACCTGATGGTGCCGCTGCCCACGAACGGCAACGCGTTCCTGTCGGTGTGCGGCGCCGACATGACGACTCCCGGAGCGCTGTCGACGCTGCGCATCGTCAGCATGCCGCCGAACGCGTCGGGCCTGCTGCTGTTCGATCTGCCGTTGCTGCCAACGCCGTGGCTCGGCGGCACCCTGCTGTCGTCGGCGCCGGTGGTCGTGGGCCCGTTGTTCGCGGATGCGACCGGCGCGTTCAGTACACCGGTGCCGCTCGGTGGGCTGTTGCCGCCCGGATGGGCCCTGCACACGCAGGCGGTCTACCTGTCGCCACCGCTGCCGTCGGGGGTCGGCCAGACGAACGCCGTGCACGTGCAGTGGTGAACGGCGGCGCGGTCACTTGCGCGTTGGGTTGAGTCGCTCGCGCACGAGATGCAGCAGTTTCTCGTGTTCGGGATCGTTGCCGAGTTCGCGCTGCATGGTCTCGAGTTCGCTGCGCTCGCGCAGCGTGTCGCCGGCATTGCCGGCGACGACGGCGATGGACCAACGCGTCGATCGTGGCGAGTCGCTGCTCGATCGCGGCGTGGCACGCAACCAGCGCCGCTTCCTCGCTACGCCAACCCGCTGCGGCCTCGGGCGACGACGCCACCACTGCCGGAACGTCGCGATCTAGAACCGCATCCGCCGCCGGCATCGGCACCACGTCCGAACGCTCGGCGAACTGCCAGGCCGCAACCACGGCGACAAATCCGCCGCCGAGCACTGCTGCCAGGAACGACGTGAGGGCACTGCGCATGCCGGAACCGTAGCCAGAAGGCGCAGCGCTCGCCCAACGCGACGATCAGTTGCCCATCGTCATCTTCAGTCCGGCCGAAGCGGCCCAGTGGTCGCCCGCCGCCGCCGGATCGTTCGGCATCCAGAACTGCCAGAACGTCGAGGCGCCGTTCAGGCTCGGACTGTTCGGAATCGTGACCGGGAAGGTCCACGGACCGAGCCCGGCACCGGTCAGCACGATTTCGAGCACGTCGGGCGACGCCAGCACCGTGCCGCCGTCGAACGGCAGCGCCGTCTGCGTCTGGCCGAACACGACGATGCCGAACTGGTTCGCCATCGTGAGCGTGCCGTTCAGGTTCCAGGTCGAGGGGATGAACGGCAGGTTGCCCGTGATGATCGGCACGCCGAGCGAGCCCGGCTTGCCGGCGCCGTAGTTGGCGATGCTCGCCATCGCAAAGCCGGCGCTGATGTCGGCCGTAGCGCACAGCCCGAAGCCGCACGGTCCCTGCGGCACCGAGGTGCCGGTGACACGGAACGTCCACGTGCCAGCCGCCGGTGCGGCGATGTGCACGCGCTCGACGTTGTTGATGAGATCCGCCACGCCGCCCGTGGTCGACACGCCACCAGTCCACACGTTGCCGAGGTACTGCGTGCCGCCGGGCGCGATCACCACGAGGTCGAGGTTGTCGACGACTGGATTCGCGGCGTTGACGGTGCCCGCGAAGTCGGTGAACGCCATCGTCACTTCGAGCGGTCGCGTGCTGCTCGCCACCGTCACCGAGAACTGACGCACGCCTGCCGTCACGAGGCCGTTGGCGCGGCGCACGTCGGCGACCCACAACCGACCCGCATCGCCGGTGAAGTGCATCGACTCGTCGAGCACGACGCGGCCCCAGCCTTCGGTGTTGTTCGGCACCGTGCCGGCGACGCCCGTCATGTCCTGGCAGGTGTTGACCAGCACGGCCTTCACCAACGCCCCGGTCGGCGTGAAGCCATCGGGCGCGTTGGCGGCGCCAGACGGGTAGAAGCCGTTCAGGAAATACTGACGGATCAGCGCCCCGGCGGCCGTCGCCGACGGGCACGCCATGCTGGTGCCGGTCAGCGACGAGGTGCCGCACGCGGCCGTGCTCGCCGACACGATCGACGTGCCAGGCGTGAACAGGTCGGGCTTGCGGCGCCCGTCGGCAGTCGGCCCGGTGCCGCCGCCGCCCTTGTTGGCGTAGGCAGCGCCGTTCTGCGCGTTGCCGACCGCGACCAGGTTCTTGGCGTTCTCCGGGTTCTTCAGCGTCGACAGGTTGGTCTCGGCGAAGAACACGAGGTCGTCCTCGTTGGTCCACTGGAACGCATCGATCGCGTTGCAGTGCGTGTTGTAGGCGGTGGTGCCGTCGTTGCCCCACGAGTTGGTGTAGACGCGTGCGCCGACGCCGCGGTGCGTGGTGGCTCGGGCGGCCCAGACCGAAGCCGAGTAGTCGGCGCTGTGGGCGATCTTCGCCGCGTAGGCGAGGCCGCGGTTGAGCGTGCTGCCGTTGATCGGGAAGGCATCGCCGGCGCTGGTGCCGGCGGTGTGCGTGCCGTGCGAGTTCGCCGTCGTGCTGCCGGAGCGATAGACGATCTTGCGATGCAGCGGACCGATCGGGTTGACCGGGTCGCTGAAGTAGCACGACGCCGTGGCAATGGCGCCATCCTGGTGGCCGATGACCTGGCCTTCGCCGTGCAAGCCCATCGTCCAGATCTTGCGGTTGCCGTTCACGGCGGTCTGCACCGCCCAGGTCATGTTCTCGTTGCGTTGCGTGACGATGCTCTCAGGCTCGATCCACTGCACGTCGCGGCAGTGCGCGATCGCGGTGACCAGCGCCGGATCGGCGGCGACCAGCAGCAGCCAACGCCCGATCTGTTCGTGCTCTTCGAGCACCACGCCACCGGCGGCAGTGACCTGCTCGCGCAACGTGTCGGGCTGCACGCCCGCGAACCCGAGCACGGCGAGGCGACGTTCGCCGGTTTGTCCGGCAAGCTCCGGCGCGACCCGGAACGCAGGATGCAGTTGCGACGACCACACCGTGACGCCCTCGGCCGCGCACTGCGCAACCTGTGCCGCGGTGCCGCGCACGATCCAGGCGTTGTTCGGGACGTAGTCCATCAGTTCGAGGCCACGCTGGCGCAACGCCTGCTTGTTGGCTTCGTCGATGACGCCCGGCAACTGCACCAGGAAGTAGTCGATGCCGTCGTGCGGCCGCGCCAGCAGCGAGGCCGGAATGGGCGGCAACCCACGCGACGTGTCGAACTCGGCGAAACGCAGCGAGAGCAGGCGCGGTTCTTGCGCCCGCTGGTTGGCCTGCTCGAACGGAAGCGGAGACGACTGCTGCGCGGCAGCAGTTGCTGCGAACAGAAGCAGGGACGTGACGAACAGATTTCGTGCGTGCATGGCGAGCGATCCGAGCGGGGCCGGGGAAGTCTACCTTGCGATGGCCCATTCACGCCCGATTGGGGCGCCTGGAAACGAACGCAGCCACGCGGTCCGTCTGGACCGCGTGGCTGCGGGTGGCCGCGCGCGCTACCGCGACGCGGCGGGACCGATGGCAGCGATCAGATGCTGCCGATCAAGCCCGCGATGCCGTTCGACGTAATCACACCGAACGCGTTGTAGGACGCGTCCAGCATCGCCGACTGCATGTAGAACGTCACACCGAGCAGACCCGACGAGTTCGGGATCGGCAACGAGTACGGGTGCGAGGTGCCGCCGAGGCTGACCCACGGGTTCAGCACGTCGAGGTTCGCGCGCAGACCACAACCCGGGGCGCCGATGAAGAACAAGTCGTTGATGCCCGGATCCGAGAAGCCGTAGATCTCGACGCCCAACTGGACGAGCGGCGGGATGTTGGCGACGTTGAGGTTCCAGGTCGTGTTGATGACCGGACGGTTCACCGACTGCAGCGCGAGCGCGGAGGTGTCCACGATCTCAAGCAGGACACCGGTCAGAGCCGAAATGTCGGTGTTGGTCGCGTTCAGGTTCGGACCGGCCGGCGAGTAGCCGACGAGGATGCCGCCGTTGTCCTGGTTGGTCGACATGTTCGGACCGAACGCGATCGTCACGTCACCGCTCGGGTAGAGCTGGAACTGGATGTCGCACGGCTGCGTGACCGGCGGAATGCTGGCCGGGTCCGTCCAGTTAGGCACGCCGATGAACGACACGGTCGTCACGGTCGCGCTCTCCTCGACCTGCACCACACCGCCACCAGTGGCCGTGCTCGGGTCCAAGTCGCGCTGGCAATAGAACGCCTGCTGCGGGGCGTTCATCGTGGTGGTGACGCTAGGCGCTGCGACCAGCGTATTGCCGGCCGCGGCCGCGACGTAGCCGTTCGAGCACACCTGGATGCCCGTCCAGCCCGGGAAGGAACCCGTCGTGAACGGGTAGTTCACGTCCGAGTCGTCGGCCAGCGCCAACACCGTGGGCGTCGGCTGCACGCTACCGGCAGGCAGCCATGCACCCGTACGGGTCACCAGGTAGGTGCCGCCCGTGCTGAGGAAGGTCAGCGCCGAGTTCTGCAGATCGAAGTTCGCGGTCACGGCGAACAGTTCGGCGATCGAGGCGTACTTCTCGTAGCAACCAGCGCCGAGCGGCGTGGCAACGCCTGCGCCCACGGCGGGAATGTAGGTGAACTGCACGATCGGCACGAAGCCGGAGACGGAACCCGTGAGCGAAGTCGGGTTGTTGAGGCTGCGGATGACGGCGCACGCGTTGCCGGGCGGCGTCGCGGTGTACGTCGTGTACTGGAAGTTGCCCGTGTTCGGCGTCGGCGCCGTCATGATCTCGACTTCGACCACGAGATCGACACCCGCCGTCGGGTCGTACGAGAACGGCGTCGTCAACGCCAACGTGGTGAGGAACGTGCCCGCCTGGGTGTTCACCGTGCCGGTGAAGTTCGGCGGCGCGGCCGGGTTGGTGCGGTTATTCGCGTAGGTGGCGTTCTGCGCCGTCCAGTCGTTCAACGACAGGTCCACGTAGGCATTGACCGTCGGGTAGTTGACGGCGGTGAAGACCGAACCAGGCGTCGTCACGAAGTCGATCTGCGTGATGCTGATCGGCGCGAGGATGCCTTGGCTGGTGAAGTGCGACGTGTCGTAGATCATCTGCCACTTCACGGTTCCAGCACGCCAGTAGGCGCCGCTGTTGCCGTACGCCGCGATGTTCGCGGCAGGAGGAATCTGGGCCACCTGGCAAAAGGCCGAGGCGGCGGTAAGCGCGACGGCGCTGGCGAGCAAGGAGATGTTGCGCATGGGACAGTGCGGGACAGGGACGGGGAAATCGCGCCCGAGAAGTCGGGCGCAACGAGGTCCCGAAACCCTATTCTTCCGCGGCAATCTGTCCACTACCAAGGCGTATGCGTGCATTCATCGGCACAATGCCCTGCGCAAAGCTGTATTCGTTGCGGCGCAAGAATGTGCCGGCTCCGATCTTCGCGCGCCGCAACCAGTCATGAGGGCGATCGCAGGAGCCAGCAACATCGGGCCCGAGCGGAAGGCCGTTCTGTGTGGCAAGCCATTGGATACGCGGCGCCGGCATTGGCGCCGCCGCCGCGAGGCCGCCCGCAATCAGCCGCGCTTCTGCCCCGGCATCGGCACTGCATCCACCGGCAGCGGCCCGAACTCGTAGCTGTCCGGCCCCCACTTCTCGTCGCTCTTCATCGCCTCGTCCCAGGTGACGACCTTGCCCGAGTAGCTCGCCATGCGACCCATGATCGCCGTCAGCGTGCTCTCGGCGACCATGCGCGCTTCGTTGAACGGCTTGCCGGCGCGAATCGCCGCGAACAGATCGTCGTGCTCGGTCTGGTACGGATCGTTGTTCGGCCCTTCGTGCTTCCAGGCCTTCTCGCCAGTGATCGACCAGCGGCCCGAGTCCATGTGGGCTTCGCCCGTGGCGCCGTACACGTGCTCGCTGACATCGTTGGCGCAGCCGTCGATCTGGCGGCACTCCGAGAAGCACCACGCGCCCGACTCGTACTGGTACTGGATCGCGTGGTGGTCGAAGATGTGGCCGTACTTCGCATCGGTGCGCACCTGCCGTCCACCCATGCCGCGGCAGCGCGTCGGATGCGCCTGCATCGCCCAGTTGATCACGTCGAGGTTGTGCACGTGCTGCTCGACGATGTGGTCGCCCGACAGCCACGTGAAGTAGAGCCAGTTGCGCAACTGCCACTCCATGTCGCTCCAGTCCGGTTGGCGCTCGCGCACCCACAGCCCACCCTGGTTCCACGAACACCGCGCGAACAGGATGCGGCCGAGATCGCCGCCATGGATGCGCTTCATCGTCTCCAGGTAGCCGTTCTGGTGGTGCCGTTGCAGGCCGCTGCACACGGTGAGGCCGAGCTTGTCGGCCTGCAGCGCCGCCGCCAGCACACGCCGCACACCCGGGCTGTCGACGGCGACGGGCTTCTCGAAGAACACGTTCTTCTTCGCGGCGATCGCCTCTTCGAAGTGCGCCGGGCGGAAGTGCGGCGGCGTGGCCACGACGACGACATCGCAGTTCGACGCGAGCACGCCGCGGAACGCGTCGGGGCCGACGAAGCGCCGGTCCTTCGGCACGTCGAGCTTCTTCTTGAACTCGTCGTTCTCACCGATGCTGTCGAGGCAGCCATCGAGGCGGTCGCCGAACATGTCGCCAACCGCGACGAGGCGCGTCATGCCCTTGGTGCTGAGCGCCTGCGCAATGGCGCCACTGCCGCGCCCGCCGCAGCCGACCAGCCCGACCTTGATCTCGTCGGTGCCCTGGCCTTGCGGCAACCGGCCGGCGAGCAAGGAACGTTGCAGACTCTGCGCTGTCGCGGCAGCGGCAGCGGCATAGAGGAACGAACGGCGAGAGGTGGTCATGGGAGAGGTTCGAGGCGGGAGACGAATCAGGGACCTTCGAAACGAGCGCGCTCTTCGGCCGTGGGCTCACGCTGCGGACGCACGACGCGGAAGCCGATGTGCTGTCCTTCCGTCAGATACCACCAGCTCTTCGGCACCTGCGGGTCGCGCTGATTCCACGCAGTCTCCGATGGCTGGCGCGCGGCGCAACGCAGCATCGGCAACGGATCGCGCCAACTGCCGCCGCGCAGCGTGTGGGGAAAACGGGCCGGCCGACCGCGATCGTCCTTGGTGGTCGGGAAGAACGGATCCTGCCTCGGCGACGCGCCGTTCGCTGGCGCGAGCATCTCGGGCACGTACTTGTCGGCAGCCCACTCGGCGACGTTGCCGTGCATGTCGTGCAGGCCCCACGCATTCGGCTTCTTCGCACCGACCTTCTGGTAGGCGAGCGTCGGGGCGGCCCCCGGTTCGAGCACGCGGGCGCTGTTGGCGTCGAACCACGCGAATTCGGCTGCGACCTTGTCGTCGTCGCCAAACGCGAACGCGGTCTTCTGGCCGGCACGGCACGCGTATTCCCATTCAGCTTCGGTCGGCAAACGATGGAAGCGACCGGTCTTCTCGCTCAACCACTTGCAGTACTGGCGTGCCGCCACGTGCGACATGCAGATCGCGGGGTAACCGTCGCGTCCCATGTTGAACGTCATGTCCATGTACGGCGGCGTCGGGCGCGACAAGCCGTCGGGCTTCTTGCTCTGCGGCCGTGACGCATCGGTGTTCCACAGGTCGAACTCGGCCCAGGTCACCTCGCACTTGCCCATCCAGAACGGCGCCACGGTCACGTCGACCTGCGGCCCTTCGTCGTCGTCGCGACCCTTCTCACCGGCTGGGCTGCCCATGGTGAACGTGCCGCCGGGAATCGGCACGAGATCGAACGACACGCCGCTGTCGCCGATCGCCTGCTTGTAGGCGACGAACTCAGCAGCAGGTTTGGCGGTGTTCGCCGGGGTTGCTGCGTCCTGGGCGTGGGCGACGACGGCAAGCGCACCAGGGAGAACGAAGAACGACGAGATGCGGGTCCGCGGGTTCACGAGGCGCGCAGCGTAGCAAGGCGCTCCGGGAACGCACCCGCCAGGGCCACGGGAAACCGTCGGGGCCCCGACGAGTCTGACGTAGCGCGTCGATTAGCGCGGCTGCGCCGGCCGATCCGCGGGGCCGACCGCGAGGTTCTCGTAGATCCACACGAAGGACTCCCGCTTGGCACCGGGCACCATCGGGTCGAGTTCCTTGCGCACCACCTGCCGCTGCTTGCTCAACGCCGACAGCGCATCCTTCTTCTCCGCGAGCAACTCCGAGCGCCTGGCCGCGGCGGCTTCCTTGTCGAGACCCTTGGTCGCCGCAATGATCGCCTTGTGGATGGTCGACGACTTCTCGTCGAGTTCGGCAGCCTCGGCCCGCAGCACCTTGACCCGATCCTCCTGCGCCGCCGTCAACACCACGGCCGGCGGACTCCACAGCGAGTAGCCGCCGACGACCATGTCGAGATCGCCGTCGCCGTCGTAGTCGGCGAAGTCCGGGTGCAGCCCGACGTCCGGTCGCGTCGGCGCCGTAGCGCCCTTCATGCTCGTGGCGAGCAGCGTCTGCATCTCGCCGAACTCGACCTTGGACTTGCTGCCAACGTTGAGGAACAGGAACACGCCGCCGCCGGCCGCCGTGCCGTACGGATCGCCCATGCTGCCGCAGGCGAGGTCCTGCAGGCCATCGCCGTTCCAATCGACGAGGCGAACCGTCGCGACCGTGCCGGGCACGTCGATCGGCTTGCCGTCCGCGTGGAGCACTTCGTTCTTCACCGCGAACTTCGGCGCCGTCGCCGTGCCTTCGTTGCGACGCACGAACACCGCGCCGGTGTAGTGGTCGCCGAGCACGAGGTCGAAGTCGCCATCGCCGTCGAGGTCGAGGGCAACCGCCGACGTGAGCAACCCCTTCTTCGCTGGCTTGTGGCCCGGGGGATCACAACGGTCGGTCTCGTCCCACTTCTTGGCGTCGAAGTTCCAGAACGCATTGCCGACGATGCGCTGGCCATCGCGGTCGAGGATCTGTTCGGGCGCGCCCCAACCCTTCGCACTGCCGCGCACGAGGTGCGGCGAGCCGTCAAAGATGCCGGCGACGATGTCGAGCTGGCCATCTGCGTCGAAGTCCACGAACTGTGGACTCATGCCGATGCATCACCAGTTCTGCAGGTCGAGGATCTTGCCGTCGGCGCCGAGCACCTTCTCCTCCGAGGCGTAGACCGCCGGGCTCGACGCACCCTTGCGGTGCGCGACGGTCAGATGACCACGCAGGTCGCCAACGACGATGTCGGCGGCGCCGTCGCCGTTGAGGTCGTGGAAGACCGGCGACGGATAGAGGCGCGCTTCGCCGAGATGGACCTCACCAGCCATGAGGCGCACCGGTGGCGCAAAGTTCGGGGACTGCGCCACCGCCAGGGCAGCGCAGACAAGCAAGGACAGGTCGTGGAGTCGCATCAGGTTCTCCTCGCACTTCGAAGGGTGCGGCTGTCCGGGAGTCTACGGCGAAGCGATGCCCATGATGAGCTTTGGCGTGCGACCCGCGTGACGTAAGGTCGCCCGCATGAACCGCCCCACCCTTCTCCGTGGCGAACAGGACTGGTCGAAGCTGCGACCGCTGAAGTGGATCCTGCCGGCTTTCTTCGTGCTGATCGGCATCTTCACCACCTACTACACGGTCCAGTCCGACTCGGTCGGCGTCGTGCTGCGCTTCGGCAAATTCTCCTCCACGGTCGATCCCGGCCTGCATTTCAAGCTTCCGTTTGGCATCGACGAAGTCGAAGTGGTGCCGGTGAAGAGGCTGCTCAAGCTCGAGTTCGGCTTCGGCAGCAGCGACTTCACCAATGCGGATCAGGTCGGCGAAGAGCCGGACGACGAACGCGCGATGGTCACCGGCGACCTCAACGCGGCATTGGTCGAGTGGGTGGTGCAGTACCGCATCTCCGATCCGAAGCTCTATCTGTTCCAGGTGCGCAAACCGGCCCAGACGCTGCGCGACCTGTCCGAGGCCGTGATGCGCGAAGCGGTCGGCGATCGCACCGTCGACGAAGTGATCACCGTCGGTCGTCAGGAGATCGAGTCGTTCGCGGCACTGCGCCTCGCCGACCTGGCCAAGACCTACGAGCTTGGGATCCAGATCGACCAGGTGCAGTTGAAGAACGTCAACCCACCACAGCCGGTGCAGAACTCCTTCAACGCGGTCAACAAGGCACAGCAGGACCGCGAGAGCATGATCAACGTCGCCAATGGCGAGTACAACAAGGTCGTGCCGAAGGCGAAGGGACAGGCGGAGCAAAAGGTCAGCGAAGCCGAGGGATACCGCTTGAAGCGCGTGAACGAAGCCCTCGGCGACGTGACGGCGTTCCAGGCGATCTTGGCGGAGTACGTGAAGGCGCCCGACGTGACGCGCACCCGCCTCTATCTCGAGACGATGCGCGAGGTGCTGCCGACCTTGGCCGACACCTGGATCGTCGATCGGTCGGTGACGCAGTTGTTGCCGATGGTGCAGTCGGCGACCAAGGGAGGTGGCAAGTGAAGATCCTCCCCATCGTCATCGGCATCGTTGCGGTGATCGTGCTGCTCGTGTTCGGCGGCGCTTTCTACACCGTACGCGAAACCGAGATCGTGATCCTCACCCAGTTCGGCGCGCCAGTCGGTGAACCGGTCACCGTGGCCGGACTGCACTGGAAGACGCCGTTCGTGCAGGACGTCAACCGCATCGAAAAGCGCGTGCTCGAGTTCGACGGGCTTCCTGTGCGCATGCCCACCAAGGACAAGACCTACGTCGAGGTCGACACCTTCGGCCGCTGGCAGATCACCGACGCGACCAAGTTCTTCCTGGCGTTGCGTGACGAACGGACCGCGCAATCGCGGCTCGAAGACATCGTCGGCAGCGAGACGCGCAACCAGGTCGCCAAACACGACCTGATCGAAGTGATTCGCAGCGACAAGAACCGCGTGTCGCCCACCGAGGCGCCGAACCAATCCGGCTCGTCGTCGGGCCTGCGCCGCGCCGCCCGCGGCCGCATCGCCATCGAAGACGACATCAAGACCGCCAGCGCGCCGCAATCGGCGCTGCTCGGCATCACGCTGCTCGACGTGCGCATCAAACGCGTCAACTACAACAGCGACGTGCTGGCGACGATCTACCTGCGCATGACCAGCGAACGCGAGCAGATCGCGCAACGCTTCCGCAGCGAGGGCGAAGGTGAAGCGGCGCGCATCCAGGGCAAGAAGGACCGCGACCTGCGCGAGATCGAATCGATCGCCTACAAGCGGGTGCAGGAGATCCGCGGCGCCGCCGATGCCGAAGCCAGCCGCATCTACGCCGAGGCCTACGACAAGAGTCCGGAAGCGCGCGACTTCTACGGCTTCATCAAGACGCTCGAGACGTACCGCTCGGTGCTCGGTCCGAAGACCAACATGATCTTGTCGACCGACAGCGATCTGTTCCGGCTGCTCGAGAAGTCGGGCAAGTAAGGCGGCGCCGACGCCCGCCTGGCGACGGATCGAGCGCGGGCGCTGCGGGTGAGAACGTGCCCACTCGCGGTCGCCCCAGACCGCGCCGATCACATGACGCGCCCACTGCAATCAGGGCAGAGCCCGTGCGTCGGCCGCGCGTCGGTGTTCTCCGACAGGTACAGCTCGATCTGCTGCCAGTAGCCCTGGTCGTTGCGCACGCTCTTGCACCACGCGCACACCGGCAACAGTCCGCTCAACCTTCGCACCCGCTCCTGCGCCAACCGCTGCTCCGTCACATCGACGAAGGTCGTCACCACTGCGTGGTGCGGCCCGCCTGCAACGAGCCGGATCGGCTGCGAGTTGATCGAGATCCACGCCAGCGATCCACACGGCCGGTGCACACCCATCACCTGCCCCGACGAAGCCTGCCCGGTGCGCAACGCCACCATCGCCGGATGGTTTTCGCCGGGCCAAGGCGAACCGTCCTCGCGAACCGCCCGCCAACGCGGATCGATCGAAGTGCGACCGCACAATTGGTCCTCGGGCAGGCCGAGAATGCGCATCGCGGCGGCGTTGCACGACTGGATCGCGCCGTCGAGGCCTTGCACGACGACGCCTTCCTGCATCGCCCCGATCACCGACGCGTAACGCGCTTCGGCTTCGACGCCGAGCGCATCGAAACCGCCGACGATCGTCATCACTCCGAACTCGGCGCCCGTACCGGACAGCATCGGGTCGAACCGGATTTCGACCTCGAGCAGCGCACCGTCGCGCCGTCGTTTGGTGCCGAAGAAGCGGCCCGGCTGCCAGCGTGACACCGGATCGTCTTCGGTGTTCGGATGGCAACCGAGCAACTGGAACAGGTCCTTGCCGATTGCTTCGGAGGCCGACCAGCCGAACATGGCTTCGGCGGTGGCCGACCAACCGGTAAGTCGGAAGGTGCGGTCGAAACCGAGCGTCGCAATGGACGCACCAACCGCACGGGATGAAGTGCGATGCATGGAGAGAGCGACGGGGCGAGCCGTCGGGCGAGAGGGCGACATGGTCGATCGCCGCATGGAGAGCGTCAACCTTTCGCTCTCGGGAATGTCGCCGGGTACGTTGCGTGGACAAACGGCAGTCAGGCCGAGCCCTCCGGACTTCTCGCCCATGAATCGTCGCAACTTCCTCGTCGCCGGCGGCACCGCCGCGTTCCTGCCCACCATGGCCCACCTCCCGCTCGCTCCGCAGCCGGCGAAGGGCAAGCCGTTCCGCCTGAACTACGCGCCGCACTTCGGCATGTTCGGCAACCACGCCAAGTCGCAGGAGGACCAGCTGCAGTTCGCCGCCGACGAAGGCTTCCGCGCCTGGGAAGACAACGGCATGGCGGGCCGCGAGGTCGCCGTGCAGGAAGCGCTGGCGAAGAAGATGGAGCAGTGCGGCATCACCATGGGCGTGTTCGTCGCGCACGGCGACTTCGGCAAGCCGACGTTCGCGTCGGGCGATGGCGGCATGCGCAACCGCGTGCTCGCCGACATGGCGCGCGCGGTCGAAGTCGGCAAGCGGGTGCGCGCCAAATGGTGCACGGTGGTGCCCGGCGCCATCGATCCGCGACTCGACGAGGGCTACCAGTTCGCCAACGTCGTTGACCTGCTGAAGCGCTGCTGCGACGTGCTCACGCAGGCGAAGAGCGAGATGGTGATGGTGCTCGAGCCGTTGAACTTCCGCGACCATCCAGGCCTCTGGCTGACCAAGGTCGCCCAGGGCTACGCGGTGTGCCGCGCGGTCGGCAGCCCCCACTGCAAGATCCTCGACGACCTGTACCACCAGCAGATCACCGAAGGGAACCTGATCCCCAACATCGACCGCGCGTGGGACGAGATTGCCTACTTCCAGGTCGGTGACAATCCGGGGCGCAAGGAACCCGGCACCGGCGAGATCAACTACCGCAACGTGTTCCGCCACATCCACGGCAAGGGATTCACCGGCATCGTCGGCATGGAGCACGGCAATGCCGAAGGCGGCAAGGAAGGCGAGCAGAAGCTGATCGCGCGGTACCGCGACGCCGACGCGTGGTGAGCCGCCGATGAAGAACCCCCTGCGCGCCGGCGTGGCCCGCGCCAGCTTCCACCAGCAACCGGCGCCGGTGCGTTTCGCGATCGCCGACGACATCGACTTCCTGGTCGGCGCGCACTGGGACGCCGTCGCGGCGCACCGGGGCGTGTTCCTGCAGCGCGACTACCTGGCGGCGCTGAGTTCGAAGTACCGCAAGAACATCAAGGCGCGCGTGCTGGCCCCCATCGATGCCGCCGGCCTCTCGGTGGGGCCGCTCACCGACGACGCCGCGAAGACGCCTTTCGTGGCGCAGTGAACAGGTAGCCGCGACCCGTGGTGCCGCGCTACAACGCGACCATGCGTCGTGTCGGCATCGCGGCCTTGATCGCGTTCGTCGGTTGGCTCGCCGTCGTGCTGGCGCAGGCGACCGGTCTGCTCGACCGGCTCGAAGCGGTCACGCT
>SXGT01365188.1_pt1 | contig 16194 bp, 13 predicted proteins | sample 3176221 | NCBI WGS metagenome assembly SXGT01 (sample SAMN11356862, study PRJNA531348) | freshwater metagenome | isolation source: freshwater sample F1-120 | place: China: Fuxian Lake, Yuxi | collected 2017-12-25 | reverse complement strand
GCCGCCGCCGCCGCCGCCGCCCAGCGCGCCGCTGACGTCGGTCGCGGGCTCGCCGACGGACGTCATCGCCGCCCAGGTCGGAATCGTCGTGTCGGTCGCCGCCGACGGCGCGCTCGTCGCCGCCGGCGACGAGCTGATCCGCTTCAAGGGCAGCGCGGCCAACGAGCAGAAGATGGTCGGCCTCGACTACGACATCGACGTCCGCGTGCCCAAGCAGATCGCCGACGCGACCAAGGCGCGCGACGCCGCGGCTGCGGCCGGGCGCCCGACGACCGCGTTCGACGCCACCATCGCTGAGCGGCAGAAGCGCCTCGACCAGAAGACCGCTGACCGCATCGCCCTCAAGCAGCAGATGGAGTCGTTGATCGTGAAGGCGCCGGTCGCAGGGACCGTCTCGATCAAGATCGCCAAGAACCAGCGCACCAGCGCCGATCAGGTGGTGGCCACGGTGACGCCAGCGCCGATCCTGTCGGCCACGTTCACGCTGCCGCCCGGCTGGACCGGCAAGACGCCCGCGGTCGACGCCTCGGTCCGGGTCGCCGTCAAGGCGGCGCCCGATCAGAAGGCCAACTGCACGGTGAGCGCGCTGGCGCTGCCGGCGATCACGGTGGTCTGCCCGCCCGACGCCGGCATCGTCGACGGCACCGAAGTCGTCCTCGAGTAATCGCAGATCTGGGGCGGGGTGCGGTGGCGCCGGCGGGGGACCTCGGGTGGTGCCCCGTGGCTCCGCGCGATCAAGGCTTGCAGCCCGGTGCCGGTGCAGAGCGGGCTTCGGCGTGTCCTTCGCGCGCTCCTTCCCGACCTCACACCTGGACGTAGCCCTTGCCCGTCTTCTCGCGCACCAGCTTCTCGGCCTCCTTCGCCGCGGCCGCGGGGCTCGCCAGCTTCTTGTCCTTGCGCGTCCCGTCGGTGCCGAGCCGCCCGAACGTCACCGACAGCGTCGACCCGACGACGCGCACCTCCCAGAACTTCGACGACGTGCCCGCGACCATCTCGAACCGTCGGCCACCCTTCGCGGGCTTTTTCGCGGCCGCAGCGGGCTTCTTCGCGGCGGGCTTCTTCGCGGCGGGCTTCGCCGCCTTGCCGCCGGCCTTCAGCTTCGCGAGGTGCTCGGCGGGGTTCCCGGACCAGTCACCCGCCTTCGGGAACACGTCCTGGCGGTTGTCATCCCACCGCAGCTTGCCGGTCTCGAGCAGCACCACGTACTTCTCCACCGCCTCGCGGAACGACGCGCCGAGCACGACGAGATCGCACTCGGTCACGAACGTTGTCACTTGTCCCGCGGCGCCCTTTGGGCCGGGCTCGAAGTCGAGGTACGTGTTGTCGCCGTCCCACCACTGCGAGCCTGCGATCGGGATCCGCTTCGGGTACCACAGTCCCAGCTTGTGCTTGCCGTCGTCGCTGACCTCCTTGATCACGCGCTGGTCCTCGTCCATGCCGCGCTCTTCCTCGTAGCGCGTGACGATCGTGTGGAGCGGAGCGAGCGGCGAGCAGCCTGGCATCCACGGGAACGTGGGGTCGCTCTCCTGCCCATCGTGGAGCAGCAGGCTGTCGCGGAAGTCGTCGGGGAACTTCATCCCCAGCTTCTTCTCCGCCGCCGCGAGGTCCTTCTTGGTCGCGCCGGGCCGGAGCTTGAGCGATCCCGCGCGTGCGTTCTTGGTCCAGGTCTCGAGACGGTCCCAGAGGTCCTTCATATAGTGCGACGGTGGCGCAATATCCTCGGAAAGCAAAGCAGGAGGGTACGCTCGATGGGGCGCGGTTCGTCCGGCCCGGCTTCGGGTGGACTCCCGACGACGACCTCGCGTTCGCGCTCGGCCACCCGCATCGCCAGTCGTTCGAGGGAGAGGCGACACCGATGGAGGTCGAGGCGGCGCGGGCGGTGCTCGCAACGCGCGTGAAGAGCCTGATCTCGCCGGAGGACCAGCCGCTCGTCGCGAAGCTCGAGGCCCAGGTCGGCCCCGAGGTCATCGTCGACGCGCTCGTCGAGGCGCTCGAGCGGCTCAAGGACGAGGACTTCCAGCGCTGGAACCGGGCCGCGATCCAGCTCGTGCGCTGGGGCGTCGGGTTCGCGCTCCTGCGCTGCCCCGCCCCGGTCGGCGTGGCGCAGCGCAAGCGCCTCGAGGCGACGTATGTGCGCGCGAAGGCGGCGAGGAAGCAGGACCAGCCAGGTCAGGTCGAGCAGATGCTCGACGTCGTGCTGCACGGCGCCGCCGGCGCGGAACGCAGCGGCCAACGCTACGAAGGCTCCGTCCAGCCGTTCGATCTGCTGTTCGTCCACGACGATCCCGCGTACGTCCTCGCGCAGGTGCAACGCCACAGATTCGAGCCCCTGTGGCGCCCGTGGGCGCGGCTCGCGTTCCTCGGCGGCGAGCCGGTGGTGAAGCACTACGCGAGCCACTGGCGCAAGATCCGCGACGCCGCCGAGGTCCGCGCGTTCGTCCGCGACTTCGGCAAGATCCGGTCGCCGTCGGTCGGTCGCGCGATCCGCGAGATCGCCGCGACCCCGGCGTCCCCGGCCGCCGAGGACGCCGCCGCGTGGTTGCGCGATCACCCGCGCGCCGGACGCTGATGATGTTCACGGTGGGGCAGGAGGTCGATGTTGACCGGTCCCTGGCTCCGTACCGGCGACGTCACTTCTTCGCCGGCGAGACCTTCTTGACCCGCAGGATCGGTCCGGTCATGCCGAACCCGAACGCGTCCTTGTCGACCTTGCCCTCGACCTCGACGGTCTGTCCGGCCACCAGGTCACGCGCGCCGTCGAGCTGGTACTGATCGCCGTCGGCGGTGACGAGGAGCCAGTGTCCACCCTCGAGGTCGCTGCGCTGCACCGTACCCGTGTACTTGGCCATGGCCGAAACGTAGCACGTGCTCAGTAGGTGAGGTCGTCGACGAGATAGGCGCCGTCGGCCGTGAGCGGTTGCTCGTAGACCGAGCCCGTGTACAGGTACACGTAGCGGGCGTAGTTCTCGGTGACCTTCTTCATGTACTCGCGGGTCTGCTGGTAGCTGACCAGCTCGACCAGCTCGTCGATGGGACGCGCGCCATTCTTGTCGAGCCAGCGCATCACCGGACGCGGCCCGCTGTTGAACGAGCCGGCGCCGAGCGGGATCTGGCCCTTGAACTTGGCCAGCAGGCTGCCGATGTACCAGGCGCCGGTCTGCACGTTGAGCTGCGGCGCGTAGAGATCTCCGGGCGCGTAATCGATGCCCAGGCGCTTCGCGACCCGGATCGTCGTCGCCGGGATCATCTGCAGGAGGCCCTGCGCGTCGGCGTACGAGAGCACGTGCGGGTCGTAGCCGCTCTCCTTGCGCATGATCGCGTAGAGGTAGTACGGCGGGCTCTTGCCCAGGTCCTGGTGTTGCTCGACCAGCGTCTTGTAGGCCTCGGGATAGGCGTGTTGCCACCAGAAGCGGGCCGGCCCTTCGGCCGGAGTGTCGAGAGCGCCGCCGTCGTAGGCGATCGCGAGTCTCCACGGCCGGGTCCAGTTGGAGCCGCGGCCGTAGCGATCGAAGAGCACGGCCAGCGCGTCGGCGCGTTTGTGCCGCTTCACGAACGCCTTCTCGGCGCGGGTCAGCTCCTTGCCGGCGTCGACGTCGAGCCCCGCGGCCTCGAGCTCGTCGAAGCGCACGATCGCGGGATCGCGGGCGACGGCAGGATCGGGCGTGGTCGCCACGTCCGGGCCGCGCGGCGCCGGCGGGCGCTCGCCGAACGGGCCGACCGGCTGACCCAGCTCCTTCAGGCGGGCCTGGGCCAGGAGCGCGTACCAGGCGAAGGGCCAGCGCTCGACGATCCGCTTGTACGCGTCGACCGCCTCGTCAGTCCGGCTCAGTCGCTGCACCGTACGCGCCCACCAGTAGAGACCCTTGCCACCCTCGAGCGAGGCGCCGCGCCTGGACAGCTTGTCGAGGTGGGGCAGGGCGGCGGCGTCCTCGCCGAGAAGAAAGTGCGACATGCCGAGAAACCACAACGCGTCGTCCATCCACTTGGACTTCGGATAGCGCCGGAGGGTCTCCTCGAGAGGCGCGATGGCGGCGCGGTAGTTGCCGCGGTTGAACTCGAGCCAGCCGGTCAGGTACTGCGCCTCCTCGGCCCACTCGGTGCGTGGATAGGTCGCGACCACCTGGCGATACCAGCGGATGGCGTCGTCGTCGCGATCGGCGCGCGACATGGCCCGGGCGCCGTGGAACAGGGCCTCGGCCGAGCCCATCTTGGGCGCGACCGAGAGCAGGAGCGTACCGGCGTCGCCGTAGCGCCGCCGCATCTTGTAGAGCGTGGTGCCCAGCCAGTAGTCGCGCCGGGTGCGGGTGGACTCGGCCTCGTCGTCGCCGATGAGCATCAGCTCGGCCACCGCCTCGTGCCAGAGGTGCGCGACCACGAGCCGTTGCGAGCGGTGGATGCGATCGCCGGCGTCGAAGGCCACCGCCGCGGCGCCGCCCTCGGCGACCAGCGTGCGCTCGGCGTCAGCGGCGAGCGGGTGGGCTGGGTACTGGCGCACGAAGTCGCGCAACGCGCCCTTGCGGGCCTTGCCGCTGGCGGCGAGGGCGATGCGGTATCGGGCGATGCCGAGGTCGCCATGTTCCTCGGCGCCGGCGGCGCTGGCGAGGCGGTTGTACTCCTTGGCTGCGGCCGCGCGGTCGCCGCCGTCCCACAGGCAGTCGGCGAGGCGCCAGGCGGCGTCGGCGGCGAAGCGCGAGCCAGGGTGTTTGCTGACGGCGCGGAAGTCCTCCGCGGCTTCGCGCGGCCGCCCGTCGAGCAGCGCGATCTGGCCGCGCACCCACCACAGGTAGTCGGGGTTGGCAAGCTGATCGGCGCGCACACCCTTCAGGCGGGCGGCGGCGCCGGCCAGGTCGCCGGCCTCGTAGGCGGTGAAGGCCTGGCCCAGCTTCTCGGCCGGTGTGGCGGCGCGACGCTTCGCGTCTGCGGGGCCGGCGGAGGCGGCGAGCAACGCGCCGGCGACCACGGTTGCTCGCCACATCGTTCGCGAAGTATACCGCGACCATGGCGACAGGCTCGTACCGTGGCCTCGACTACTTCGGCATCGAAGGGCTCTACACGGAGGAGGAGCGGGCGGTGCGCGACACCGTCCGCGACTTCGTGTCGGCGCGGATCATGCCGGGCATCGGCAAGCACTTCACCGCCGGCACCTTTCCGCACGAGCTGGTGCCGGTGTTCGGTGAAATGGGACTGCTCGGCCCGACGTTGACCGGCTACGGCTGCCCCGGCATCTCGCCGGTCGGCTACGGCCTCATCTGCCAGGAGCTCGAGCGCGGCGACTCGGGCATCCGCTCGTTCTGCTCGGTGCAGTCGAGCCTGGTCATGTACCCGATCCACGCGTTTGGCTCCGAGACCCAGAAGGACACGTACCTGCCGGCGATGGCGAGGGGCCAGCTCATCGGCTGCTTCGGCCTGACCGAACCTGACTTCGGCTCGAACCCGAGTGGCATGCTGACCACGGCCCGCAAGACCGACGGCGGCTACCTGCTCAACGGCACCAAGCGCTGGATCACCAATGGCTCGACCGCGCAGGTGGCGCTGGTGTGGGCCAAGCTCGACGGTGTCGTGCGCGGCTTCCTGGTGCCGACGAAGACCAGAGGGTTCACGGCGCGTGACATCCACGGCAAGTGGAGCCTGCGCGCGTCGGTGACCAGCGAGCTCGTCCTCGAGGACGTCGAGGTCGGCGAGGACGCCATCCTGCCCGGCGTGAGCGGCATGCGCGGGCCGCTGTCGTGCCTGTCGCAGGCGCGCTTCGGCATCTGCTTCGGCGTCGTCGGTGCGGCCATGGCCTGCTACGACGAGGCGCTCTCGTACGCCAAGGATCGCGTCCAGTTCTCGCGGCCGATCGCCGGCTACCAGCTGGTACAGCAGAAGCTGGTCGACATGGTCGGCGAGATCACCAAGGCCCAGCTCCTGTGCCTGCAGATGGGCCGGCTCAAGGAAGCGGGCACCATGCGTCCGGCCCAGGTCTCGCTGGCCAAGCGCAACAACGTCAGCATGGCGCGCGACATCGCCCGCGACGCCCGCGACATCCTCGGCGCCAACGGCGTGACCGACGAGTACCAGTGCGGCCGCCACATGCTCAACCTCGAGAGCGTCTACACCTACGAGGGCACGCACGACATCCACACCCTCGTCGTCGGCCAGGACGTCACCGGCCTGGCGGCGTTCGATGGCTGACGCGCGCCCCAGCGTGCTGGTGATCGCCGGGCTCGATCCGTCGGGCGGGGCCGGCCTCATCGCCGACGTGCGGGTGTGCGAGCAGCACGACTGCCGGCCGATCGGCGTCGTCACCGCGCTCACCGAGCAGACCACCGCCGAGGTCCGCGCCGCTAACCCGGTGACCGCCACCATCGTCGGCGACCAGCTGCGCATGATCCTCACCGACATCGAGGTCGCGGCGGTGAAGATCGGCATGCTGGGCAGCGAGGCGATCGCCGACGAGGTCGCCCGCGCGCTCGAGCTGACCGCGGCGCCGGTGGTGTGGGATCCGGTGCTGCGCGCCAGCGCCGGCCGGGCGCCGCTCTACGCCGGCGACGCGGCGCGGGCGATCGAGCTGCTCGATGGCCACACCGCGCTGTTCACCCCCAACTCCGAGGAGGCCCACGCGCTGACCGGCATCCGCATCGACTCGGTGGGCGACGCCGTCGCCGCCGGCCTGGCGCTCTACCAGCGCGGCATGGGCGCGGTGCTGGTCAAGGGCGGGCACTGGGGCGGCGCCGCCGAGGCCATCGACGTGCTGGTCACGCCCGACGGCCACGAGGAGCTGCGGGCGCCGCGCTTCGCCACCGACGGGCCCATCCACGGCACCGGCTGCGCGCTGTCGACCGCGATCGCCTGCGAGCTCGCCGCCGGCTCGCCGCTCGGCGCCGCCTGCCGGGCAGCCAAGGCGTACGTGGCGGCGCTCATCGCCGACGCGGTCTACCCCGGCCGCGGCCGCGGTGCGGTGCTGTGATGGCGGCGGTGGCGACTGGCTCCGGGCGCACGATCGTGATCACCGGTGCCACCGGCATGGTGGGCAAGCCGCTGGTGAAGGCGCTGCTGGCGCGCGGTGACCGGGTGGTGGCGCTGGTGCGTGACGCGACCCGGGCGCGGTCGGCGCTCGGTGAGGGCGCCGAGCTCGAGGCCTGCGAGCTGGAGAGCGCGGGCCCGTGGCAGGCGCGCCTGGCCGGCGCCTCGGCGATCGTGCACCTCGCCGGCGAGCCCATCGCCGGCAAGCGCTGGGACGCCCAACACAAGCAGAAGGTCCGCGACAGCCGGGTCGAGTCGACCCGGCTCATCGTCGAGGGCATCGCGGCGCTGGCCGCCGACGCTCGTCCGCGCGCGCTGGTCTCCGCCTCGGGCGCCGACTACTACGGCTTCGCCAACCGCCAGATGGACGACGACGATCCGGTCGACGAGCGAGCGCCCGAAGGCGACGAGTTCCTGTCGCGCGTGTGCAAGGCGTGGGAGACCGAGGCCGTCGCCGCCGAGGCGCTGGGCGTGCGGGTGGTGCGCATGCGGACCGGCGTGGTGATCGGGCCCGGCGAGGCGATGGCCAAGATGACCACGCCCTTCAAGCTGTTCGCCGGCGGCCGCATCGGCTCGGGCGAGCAATGGTTCTCGTGGATCTCGCTCGCCGACGCCGTGGCCGCGTATGCCACGGCCGTCGACGACGATCGATGGCGTGGCCCCATCAACCTGGTCGCGCCCGAGACCGTGCGCAACGCGGCGTTCGCCCGCGCCATGGGCAAGGCCATGGGCCGGCCGTCGTGGCTGCCGGTGCCGGCCTTCGCGCTGCGCGCCGCCGTCGGCGAGCTCGCCGAGTACCTGCTCGAGGGCCGCCGCGTGGTCCCGGCCGCCCTCCAGCGCCTCGGCTTCACGTTCACGCACCCGAACCTGGCCTCCGCTCTCGGCGCTGCCCTCGCCCGTTCGTCCTGATTCTTCGACTCGCCCTCGCTGACGCTGGTGCGGCTCAGGACTGAAGGCGAGTCGAAGGACGCATTCGTGCAATCCTCCGGGCCGTGATCGCCGTCGTCTCGGTCGCGCTCGTCGTCGCTGCCTGTCTGGCGGCGGTGGTCGCGGAGCTGCGCGGCCGCCAGCCGGTCCCCGACGCAGCGGCGAAGACCGGCAAGCGGCCCGGGCTCGCCTTCCTCCTCGGCGCGATCGCGCTGGTGGTGCTCAGCCCGCAGATCGCGTTCGTCGTCGAACGGCCGCTGTCGGTCGACATGCCCGTCGATCCCCACGCCGGCGAGGGCTGCGGCGGCGACTCGGATGGCGGCGCGGCGTTCCTGGTGGTGGCGCTCGGCATCTATCTGGGCGGCCGCTTCATCCTCGGGCTCCTCGGCATGCTGGTCCGCGCCATCGCGGGTGCGCCGACGCGCGTGGTCACGGGCACGCACGCGCAAGCAATCGCCGCCTTCGCGGTCGCGCTGACCTTCGGCGTGACCTGGCTGCGCCTGTTCTGGCCCGGCCCCTCGGAGAACGAGATCCATACCTATGGCGCGCTCACGTCTGACGCCGGGCTGCGCGGCTGGCGGATCGAGCACACCATCGCCGCCCTCAGCGACGGACCGTTGCTCGAGATCCCGGTCGGGCCCGCCACCCACGACATCCAGCGCTCGGAGAGCCACAGCCACGGCTCGTGGGGTCGCGATCGGCTCAAGGACGGACTCCACGCCTGGGTCGCCGGCAAGCCGGTGCTGTTCTACTGGACCGGCGAGCAGATCGTCGGCGCGCCGACTCCTGACCGACATCCATCCGACGTGCCGTCGGCGCGCCGTCCGCACTTTCAGATCTGGCCGCGGGTCGCGAGCCACCGAGACGGCGGCTGGCTATTCGTCGAGCGCCGGCCCGGCGGCTCGATCTTCGCGGTCCAGACCTTCGGGTCGGGCACGGCACGAGGTGTCGACACCCGCGATCTCTGGCTGGTGCTGCGCCCGTCGGTGATCGCCCACGCCGTCGGCCTCCTGCTCGTGCTCGCCGGCGTCGCCGCCGCGGCCGCCGCCCAGCGCCGCGGCGACGCGCCTGGCCTCCGGCTCCTGTCGGCGTGGATCTGGTTCGAGGCCGCGGCGCTCGAGCTCTTCTACTACGCGCCGTTTCTCGGCCTCTGATCGCGCGCGTGTCTCAGCGATTGATGATGTGCACGGCCTCGCCGATGGCGGCGGCGGCGGCCTCGCGCACTGCTTCGGACAGGGTCGGGTGCGGGTGGACGGTCAGGTTGAGATCCTGGATCACCGCGCCCATCTCGATGGCCAGCGCGGCCTCGCTGATGAGGTCGCTGGCGCCGTTGCCGACGATGTGGACGCCGAGGATCTCCTCGGAGGTCGCGTCGCAGATGACCTTGGCGAGACCGTCGGTGTCGTTGACCGAGAGCGCGCGGCCGAGCGCGGCGAACGGGAACTTGCCGACCTTGATGGTGTGACCCTTGGCCTTGGCCTCGTCCTCGGTCAGGCCGGCCGTGGCGATCTCCGGATCGGTGAAGACCACCGCCGGGATGGTGCGGATGTCCATCGCCGCCTTGTGGCCGGCGATGATCTCGGCGACGACCTCGCCCTCCTTGGTCGCCTTGTGGGCCAGCATCATGCCGCCGATCAGATCGCCGATGGCATAGATGCCGCCGACGTTGGTGCGGAGCTGATCGTCGGCGATCACGAAGCCGCGCTTGTCGAGGGCGACGCCGGCGGCGTCGAGCCCCAGGTGCTCGCTGTTGGGACGGCGGCCGACCGAGACCAGGATGGCGTCGGTGTCGATGGTCGCGGTGGTCCCGCCCTCGAGCTCGACGGTGAGCACGGCGCGGTCGCCCTTGTCCTCCCAGCTCCTGGCCTTGGCCTTGAGCATGACCTCGACGCCCATCTTCTTGAGCTTGCGCGCCACCACGCCGACGCAGTCCTTGTCCATCGAGGCCAGGATCGACGGCAGCGCCTCGACCACCGTGACCTTGGTGCCGAACTTGGCGTAGACCATGCCGAGCTCGAGCCCGATGTAGCCCCCGCCGATGACGACCATCCGCGCCGGCACGTGATCGAGCGCGAGGGCGCCGGTCGAGTCGAGGATGCGCTTCTGGTCGGTCTTGAAGCCGGGGATCTCGAACGGGCGCGAGCCAGTGGCCAGCACCACGTTCTTGGCGACGAGGGTGGTCTCGCCCTTGGCGGTCTGCACCACGATGCGGTGGCCGTCGGGACCCGACTTGGCCAGGCGCGCGGTGCCGTCGATCACGTCGACGCCGTTGCCCTTGAGCAGGGTTCGGACGCCGCTGGTGAGCTTTTGCACCACGCCGCCCTTCCAGCCCTGCAGCTTGGCCATGTCGATGGTCGGCCTGGCCACCGTGATGCCCATGGTGTCGGCGTGACCGATCTTCTCGAAGGTCTTGGCGGCGTGAATCACCGCCTTCGATGGGATGCAGCCCACGTTGAGGCAGACTCCGCCCATGTACTCGCGCTCGATGATCGCGGTCTTGACCTTGAGCTGACCGAGGCGAATCGCCGTCGGGTAACCACCCGGTCCGGCCCCGATGACGACGGCGTCGTAGCGCGTTTCGGACATGGTTTCGTTTATCACACATGTGGGCGGGCTGCCGGTGCTTGCCGGATCGACGCGTGCCGACGGTGACACTCACGGTGTTACGCTCCTCGCCCGATGCGCGCTCCCGTGCTCGCCAGCCTCGCCAGCGTCGTCCTCGTCGCGGCGTGTGGCCGGGTGGGCTACGACACGCTGGGCGGTGACGACGGCATCGATGCAGCGGTCGATGATGCCAGGGTCGATGATGCCGAGATCGACGCTCCCGGCGCTCCCCCCGGCGTGCTCACCACCTGCGGCGACGCCGTGCTGGTCCAGGACTTCGGACCGGCCCAGTCGGCGTCGTTCTACGGGCTCGACGTGGCCGCCACCAGCACCGGCTTCGTGGTGGCCTGGAGCGCCGGCGCCGACATGATCCGCGCCACCGGCCTGGCCGTGAACAGCGGCCCGCGCCTCGAGGTCATCCAGCTCTCGGCCGACATCGTCAGCGAGCAGGACGCGGTCATGTCGATCGCCGCGATCGGCGATGACGCCATGCTCGGCGTCGACGATCCGGGAGGGCCCGGCATCTGGCTGTTCGCCCTCGACGAGCGCGGCCTCGAGCGCTCGACCACCAAGTACATCGACACCGCGCGCGCCTACGGCCACGACTTCGTGATGGCCGATCCGGTCAGCGACATCTTCGTGGTCATGGGCGCCAACGGCACGTCGACCGCGAGCGAGGCGTACACCCGCGACCACGACATCCATCCGCTGACCGGACCGCACGCGGCCTTCACGGTCGGCACCGAGAGCGCGGCCGCGGTGAAGGTCAACGGCGGGTACATGCTCATGACCGGCAACAGCAGCAACTGCGACGTGAAGAAGGTGGACGCCGCCTTCGCCGCCGTCGGCAGCCCGCAGCCGGTCAACATGACCTGCCACCACGCCAGCCTGGCGGCGCCGGTCGGATCCAACAACGTCGTCGCCGGCTGGAACTGCGACAATGACGCGGTGTGGGTGACGGCCGGCGATCTCAGCGGGGCCTTGCCGGGCGAGCGCGCGGTCTACGGCGACTCGAGCAACTCGGCGTCGAACCCGCGCCTGGCCGTGACCAACGCCGGCGTCTGGTACGGGTTCCAGGTCACCGGCGGCCGCCTCGGCGTCGCGCTCGTCGACGCCACCGGCGCCGTGGTCGCCGGCAACGACGCCGCCGTGGTCCACACCTCGGCGAACCTGCGCGCCTACGATCTGGCGGTGTGGGGCAACGTAGCCTTCCTGTTCTGGCTCGACTCGTCGACGCGCACGGAGCTGTGGGCGATGAAGTTATGCGGCGCCTGACCCTGGCCACAGCGGCGGCCCTGCTGATGCCCGGCTGCGGACGCATCGGCTACGACGCCGGCGGCGACGACGACCCCGACGCCGCCCGCAACTTCACCGCCACGCCGTGCGACACGCCCGTGGTGGTGGTCTCGCTGGGCGCGGCGGCGCCCTCGCCGCCGGGCTACGCGCTCGATGTCGCCGTCACCGCCACCGGCTTCGTGGCGGTGTATTCCCTCGGCGGCGGGTCGATCGACGCTACCGGCGTGGCCATGGACGCCTCCGGCGGCGTCGAGAACATCCAGACCCGCGGCTTCGTGACCGCCGGCGACACCGTCGACCTGTCGGTGGCGGCGATCGGCGACATGGTCGAGCTCGGCGTCAACGACCCCGTCAACGACCACATCGTGCTCCACGACCTCGACGCCTACGGCTACAACCGCGGCGGCCCCGCCCCGTACGACACCAAGCGCGGCGCTGGACACGCCTTCGTGCTCGCCGACCCGGGCCGCGACCGGTTCGTCGTCGCCGGCCTCTTCGGCAACTCGACCTACGCGTTCAGCGTCGATCACGATGGCGACCTCAACGAGCCGTCGCGGCAGGTGATCGTCGGCGGCTCGCTGGCGCCCGAGGGCATGGGCGCAGCGCTGCGCCCCGGCGGCTACGCGATCTTCGCTGGCACCACCAGCGAGTGCACGGTGGTCGCCACCGACGACACGTTCGGCGCGCAGGCTTCGCCGAGCACGATCGCGATGACCTGCCACCATCCCAGCGCGGTGGCGGCGCCGTCGTCGAACAACGTGGTCGCCGCCTGGAACTGCGACAACGACGCGGTCTGGACCACCGGCGGCGATCCCACGTCGCCGCTGCCGGGTGAGCGCGCCGTCTACGGCGACAGCTCCAACTCGTCGTCGGATCCGCGGGTCGTCGCCACCTCCGACGGGATCTGGTACGCGTACGCGGTCGCCGGCGGCCGCCTGGGCCGGGCCCTGCTCGACGCCAGCGGCAACCAGGACCCGCGGGTGCCGGCGGGTGACGTCTACGCGTCGCCGCGGGTGAAGGCCCATGATCTCGTCAGCCGCGACGACCAGGCCTACCTGCTCTGGCTCGAGTCCGGCCCCGGCGTCGACGACGAGCTCAAGATCATGCGTCTGTGCGCGCCATGACCCGCTGATCGCCCACGGCTAGGATCGTCGCTGCTCTTCGAGCAGCCACGTCGGCTGCTCGAAGACGTCCTCGAACAAGGACGCGCGCGGTGGCGGCCCAACCGCCTCTTGCCGGGCGATGCACTCGCGCACCCGGGCCTCGATCGTGGCGGCCAGCGCCTCGGCCTCACCGGCGGCGAGCCAGCCGCGACCCTCGAGCAGGACCTTCATGCGGTGCAGGGGATCGCGGCGCATGCGCCAGATCTCGGTGACGGACTCGTCGCGGTAACGGGTGGGATCGTCCGACGACGAATGGGCGCTGACCCGGTAGGTGAGGAGCTCGATGAAGGTTGGCCCGCCGCCCGATCGGGCACGTTCGGCGGCGCGGCGGCACACCTCGTAGACGGCGAGCGCGTCGTTGCCGTCGGCGCGCAGGGGCGGCACGCCGTAGCCGATGGCCTTGAGGGCGATGGTCTCGGCCGCGGTCTGGACCTTGCCCGGCGTCGAGATCGCCCACTGGTTGTTCTGGCAGATCAGCACCACCGGCGCGCGGGTCACGCCGGCGAAGTTGATGGCGACGTGGAAGTCTCCCTCGCTGGTCCCGCCGTCGCCCATGTAGCCAAAGGCGCAGCGGCCGGCGTCGCCGGCGATCTTCATGGCCATGGCCACGCCGACGGCGTGCGGGATCTGGGTCGACACGCACGACGACATCACCACGTAGTTGGTGGCGCGGTCGCACGGGTGACACGGCATCTGCCGGCCCTTGCTGGGGTCGGCGGCGTTGCCGAAGATCTGGGCCAGGTAGCTGTCGAGCGTCATGCCGCGGAACAGGCCGACGCCGGCCTCGCGCAGGGCCGGGATGATCCAGTCGTCGGGCAACGACGCCGCCGCCGAGCCGACCACCGCCGCCTCCTGGCCCATGGCCTCGCCGTAGAAGCCGATGCGGCCCTGGCGCTGGAGCGCCATCATTCGCGCGTCGGTGACGCGGATGGTGAGCATCCCGTCGAAGAGCCGGCGGGCCAGCGCGCGATCGAGCCAGGGCACCTCGCCGACCAGGGTGCCGTCCTCGCGCAGGAGCTGGTAGAGGCCGCGGGCGCGGGCCTCGTCGTCGCCGGCGAAGTACGCGTCCGCGTCGGCGCCGGCGGCGCCGGTCACCGCGCCGGTCGAAGGTTCGATCGGCGCGACCACGTTCAGATCATCTCCATGAACATGGTGGTCGGATCCTCGAGCAGCGTCTTCACGTCCTGCAGGAACATCGCGCCGTCCCAGCCGTCGGCCAGGCGGTGATCGACGCTGATCGACAGGTTCATCAGGCTGCGGATCACGATCTGGCCGGCGCGCACCGCCGGCTTCTCCTCGATCTTGTGGACGCCCATGATGGCGACCTCGGGGAAGTTGATGATGGGCGTGGCCATCACGCCGCCGAGCTTGCCCAGCGACGAGATCGTGAAGGTCGACCCGATCAGGTCGTCGCGGGTCGCGGTGCCGTTGCGCACGGTCTCGCCCAGCCGATCGATCTCGCGGGCCAGGTCAAAGATCGAGCGCCGGTCCGCATCCCGGACGACCGAGACGGCCAGGCCCTGCGGGCCCTGGGCGGCGATCCCGACGTGGTAGTACTTCTTGCGGACGATCTCCTGCGTGGACTCGTCGAGCGAGGCGTTGAGCATCGGCCACTTCTTGAGGCCCGACACCACCGCCTTGACGATGAACGGCAGGTAAGTGAGCTTGACCCCACGCTCGCTGGCGCGGCTGCGGGCCCGGTCACGGACCATGACCAGCTCGGTCATGTCGACCTCCTCGACGTACGTGAAGTGCGCCGCGGTGTGGACCGACCGGGTCATGGTCTCGGCGATGCGCTTGCGCATGCCGCGGAAGGGGATGCGCTCCTCGTCGCCGCCCTGGGTGATCGCCTGCGGCGCGTAGGCCTTGGCTGGCACCATCGCGGTGCCGGCGGCCGGTACCGCGGAACCACCGGCGGCGGTGCGCTTCACATCCTCGGAGGTGACGCGGCCGCGCTTGCCGGTGGGCGAAACCGCGGCGAGCTCGACGCCGAGCTGGCGGGCCAGGCGGCGGGTCGCCGGCGTGGCCAGGGCGCGGGTGCGGCCGGCGGTGGCGTCGATGACCGTGATGGGCAGCGTGGCCTGGGCCTCGGGCGCCTTGCCGGGCGCCGCCGGCGCCTTGACTGCGGCGTGGCCGTGACCGTTGCCGTTGCCAGCCGCGGCGTGCGTCGACGCCGTGCCGCCGTCGTCGATCACCAGCAGCACCTTGCCGACCGGGCAGATCTGTCCGGCCTGGTAGTTGATCTTGGCGATGCGTCCGGCGCGCGGCGACGGGATCTCGACCGTCGCCTTGTCGGTCATGATCTCGACGATGGGCTGATCGAGCGTGACCACGTCGCCCTCGGCGACTCGCCACGCGACGATCTCTCCCTCGACCACGCCCTCGCCGATGTCTGGAAGGTGGAACTCGAAGGCCATCTCACCACTCCAGGGTCTGGCGGATCGCCGTGAGGACGCGATCGGCGTTGGGCATGTACTCGTGCTCGAGCGTGTAGGGGAACGGGATGTCGAAGCCGCACACCCGCATGATGGGTGCCTCGAGGTGCTCCATCGCGCGTTCCTGGATCGAGGCGATCAGCTCGGCGCCGAAGCCGCAGGTGCGCGGCGCCTCGTGCACGATCACCGCGCGCCCGGTCTTCTTGTCCGAGGCCAGGATGCCGTCGATGTCGAAGGGCATGAGCGAGCGCAGGTCGAGGACCTCGACCGAGATGCCCGCGGCCTCGGCCTTGGCCGCGGCCTCCTCGGCGATCGAGACCATGCCGCTCCACGCGATCAGCGTGATCTGGGTGCCGGGGCGCGACACGTTGAGCTTGCCGATCTCGAGCGTGTACTCGCCCTCCGGCACCTCGTTCTTGCTGGCCCGGTAGATGCGCTTGGGCTCCATGAAGAGCACCGGGTCGTTCTGGCGCAGGCAGGCGAGCAGGAGGCCCTTGGCGTCGTACGGGTTCGACGGCGCCACGACCTTGAGCCCCGGGGTGTGGATGAACAGCGCCTCGGGTGACTGCGAGTGGTAGTGGCCGCCGCGGATGCCGCCGCCGACCGGCGTGCGGATGACGACCGGGCACGGGTACTGGCCGCCCGAGCGATAGCGGAACTTGGCCAGCTCGTTCACGATCTGATCGAAGGCCGGGAAGATGAAGTCGCCGAACTGGATCTCGGGCACCGGACGCAGGCCGTAGAGGGCCATGCCGATGGCGGTG
>SXGT01254771.1_pt1 | contig 16195 bp, 7 predicted proteins | sample 3176221 | NCBI WGS metagenome assembly SXGT01 (sample SAMN11356862, study PRJNA531348) | freshwater metagenome | isolation source: freshwater sample F1-120 | place: China: Fuxian Lake, Yuxi | collected 2017-12-25 | reverse complement strand
GGCGGCGTGGCGGGCGCTCGGGGTGCGGGTCGCAGTGGGCGCCGTTGCCGAGCCCGCGCACCGCGAGGCGATCGAAGCCCTCGCCGCCGCGCTCCCGGAGGGGCGCCTGTGGCTCAACGCGAAGAAGCCCGGGGTCCGGTACGGGCCCGCCGAGGTCGCGGCGTGGGCGGCGCTCGACCCCGACTTCGCCCTCGACGCGCGCCCGCTCCGGAGTCGGGGCGTGGCCTGCGGGGCGGGCGAGACGGGCCTGCTCGTCGACGGCGCCGGCACCCTGCGCCGCTGCGTGCTCGTGGCGGACTCGCTCGGCAACCTCTACACCGACGACCTGGACGCCGTCCTGCGCCCGCGGCCCTGCCCACGCGCCACGTGCACCTGTTGGCTCGGGTACTCGCAGCGGACCGACGTGGTTCGCACCACCGAGCGGGCTTGAGCCCGGTAGGGCGGCGCCCCGGGACCGTCCCGAAGCGCGGCGGGTCTGCCGGGCGCCGCGCGCCGCGGGGCGACGTTGCCCGGCGTGCGGACGGTCGCGCCGCGGCGCCCGACAGCCGGCGGGTCGGGGGTCCAGAGCGGCCTACCGCCCGCCGAGGAACACCCAGACGGCCCCGGCGTCCGTACCGGCGGTGTCGTCGCCGGGGACGCCGAACAGCAGGTCCGCCGCGCCGTCCCCGTTGAGGTCGCGGTCCATGGCCAGCGCGGTGCCGAGCGCGTCGTTGGCCGCGGTGCCGCTGAAGGTGGCGTCTGCGCTCGAGAGGGCCAGGCTCCCGACCCCGGGTGCGTAGAACAACCACGCTCGGCCACCGGCTGCGTCGGCCGAGCCCGGCGACCCGAGGAGCAGGTCGACGTTGCCATCGGCGTCCACGTCGCCCTGGCCGGCGCACCGGACGTCGGGCTGGTTCGAACCCGCGGAGGTGAGCACGAGATCGGCCTCGGCCGCCAGGGTGAAGCTCCCGGCGCGGAGCCCTTCGACGAGCCATGCCGCGGCTTCGTCGGTCGCGGTGAGGCTGGCCGACGCGCCCATCAGGAGGTCTTCGAGCCCGTCGCCATCGACGTCGCCGGCGCGCGCAACCCGGGTGGTGCCGCTGGTGCCTCCCGCTGCGCCCAGGGCGATGTCTTCGTCGCCGTGCTCGAGCTGCACCGTGCCGCTGGTGCCGCCGAACACCACGAACGCGGTTGTGCTGCTGCTCCGGACGCCCGCCGCGTCGCTGAGGCCGTCCCCATCGACATCGCCGACGAAGGCGGCGCTGGTTCCGGTGGTCCCGCCGTCCCAGTCGCTGCTGTTGCCGACGATGGTGAGCTCGGCGTCCCACAGCACGCCGGTTGCCAACGCTGCTCCGCTCACGACGTGCATCGTGCCGCCGTCGCCGGTGCACGAGCGGAGGTGCTCCTGGCAACACCACTCGAAATCCGCCGTCGCCGGGGCCGAGATCAGCAGGTCGGCGATGCCGTCACCCGTGAAGTCTTCGCCTCCGGAGACCGCCTGGCCCGCGAGGTCGTCGGCCGCCTCGGCGTAGAGCAGGGCGAGGTTGGACGCCGCAGACAGCGTGCCCGTAGACGCTCCGCTGATGGCGTAGGCGGCGCCACCGTCCGCCGAGCCCGACCCGGTGGAGGACACCGAACCCGATGGATAATGACAGACCAACGAGGTGGACCCGCCGGCCCCGTACGGGGCGCCGAGCACGAGGTCCGGCACGCCGTCGGCGTCGAGGTCCCCGCCCCCGGCCACCGCGGCGCCGAGGGTGTCGTCCGCGGCCAGCCCGACCACCTCCAGCGTGGCGCTGCCGAGCGTGCTGCTCGGGGAGAGGGCGGTCAGCAGGTAGCCCGACCCGGCGTCGACCGCGGCCTGGTCGCTGTACGGGGCGCCGACGAGCACCTCGCCGAGGCCGTCGCCGTCGATGTCCTCGACGCTCACGACGGCGCTGCCCGCGGCGTCCCCCGGGGCCTCGCCGTAGAGCACCAACCACGCGTCGGCGACCCCGAGGGCGCCGCTCGGCGCGCACCCGTCGTCAGGCACCCCGTCGCAGTCGTCGTCGACGACGTCGCCGCACACCTCGGATGCCGCCGGGTTGATCGCGGCGTCGGTGTCGTCGCAGTCGGCGTCGTCGGCCAGGCTCCCGGCGGGCGCGGTGCAGGACGGCGCGCCGGCGAGGGGGTCCCCATAGCCGTCCAGGTCGGTGTCCTCGTACCAGGTCGGCGCGTCCACCGCGTCGTCCTCGTCGGTGTCGCCGTCGCAGTCGTCGTCCGCGGTGTTGCACCGCTCGGTACCGGCCGGGCTGACGCCGCTGTCGCCGTCGTCGCAGTCGGTGAGGTCGGCGACGTGACCCGCAGGAGCGGCACACGCCGCGTACGGAGCGGCCGCGTCGCCGTAGCCGTCGCCGTCGTCGTCGGCGTACCAGGTGGGCGCGCCCACCGCGTCGTCTTCGTCGACCTGGCCGTCGCAGTCGTCGTCCTTGTCGTCGCACGTCTCGGCCACGTCCGGAGCGGCGCCCGGGTCGAGATCGTCGCAGTCGGTCGCGTCGCCCACGTAGCCTTCGGGGGCATCGCACCCGAGCGCGGTGAGCGCAGCGCGTCCGAAGCCGTCGCCGTCGGCGTCGAGGTACCACGTCGCAGGGTCGATGCCGTCTTCGTCGATCTCGCCGTCGCAGTCGTCGTCCGTGGCGTTGCAGGACTCCTCGGCCCCCGGGTGCACGGTGGCGCTCTCGTCGTCGCAGTCGGACAGGTCCGCCACCGTGCCGACGGGCGCGGCGCAGGCCAGCTGCTCCTTCGTCGGATCTCCGTAGCTGTCGCCGTCGTCGTCCCCGTACCAGGTCAGGGCATCCGCGGACGAGTCCTCGTCGACCTCGCCGTCGCAGTCGTTGTCGCGGGTGTCGCAGCGCTCCGTCCCGTCGGGCGACACGTCGGCGTCGTCGTCGTCGCAGTCCGTCGCGTTGTCCACGTACCCGGCGCCGACCACGCAGCCGGTGCTCGGGTTGGCGACGTCGCCGTATCCGTCACCATCGAGGTCGGCGTACCAGGTGGGGGCGTTGGCTCCGCCCTCGTCCACCGTGCCGTCGCAGTCGTCGTCGACGCCGTTGCACGACTCGGGCGCGGCGGGGGAGACCGAAGGGTCGCCATCGTCGCAGTCGGTGGCGTCCTCGACGTAGCCCGCGGGCTGCTCGCATGCGGTGGTCGCGGAGCGCTCGTCGCCCGACCGGTCGGCGTCCGCGTCGCGGTACCAGGTCGCGGCGCCCGTGGCGGGGTCGTCGTCGACGCAGGCGATCCGGTCGGCGGAGCGGCAGCCGGAGAGCGTCAGGACCAGGAGGAAGGACATGCGCACCGAGGACGGAAGGGGAGTCTACATCTTCTCGGGTCCGGAGCGGGGTTGTCCGGGTGCTATGCTGCGCCCATGGTGCTCCTCGATCCCGTCGCCCTCCAGCCCGACCTCGCCGCCATCGTGTCGGCCGCTGCCGCCGACTTCGTCACGCTGCGCGGCGCGCCCGGAAAAAAGCCGAACGCCTGGGCCGGCACCGTCGTCCTGTCGGGGGCCGTCTGTACGCTGGATCCCACCACCAGCGGGGGGATCAGCGACTGGAACTACGAATGCCGGTGGAAGGCGCAGACCGAGGAGGAGGCGACGGCCACGTGGGACGCGCTCGAGACCGCCGTGCAGCTGGTCATCGACCCGACGTGGAAGGTCACCGAGGGCAGCACGGTCCCTGATGCCACCGTGGTCGCGGCGCGGCTGAGCGTGCTGCGCGACGACGGCGTGCGGGTGTCGGCGGTCCACTACCACTACTCGACGGGGCGGTCGGACGTCGTGCTCTCGGTGTGGTCGCCGCGCTGACCGGGGGCGCCGCGGTTCAGCCGTCGGCCTTCCGCGCGGCCACGAAGCTGGCGCTGCCACCCAGGCCCAGGTGGGCCCCGAGGGTGTCGAGGCTCGTGAGCGCCTGGGCGACCGGAATCCCGAGGGCGGCGTAGAGCTGCTGGAAGCGGCTGGCGGTCTGGCGCGGCAGGTCGCCCCGCTGGGTGGGCGTGCCCGCGGCGTCCCGCGCGGCGTTGCGGTGGCGGAGCCGCCCGAGCGCGGGCACAAGCCGGTGGTCGTGCAACGGCTGTAGCCAGACGTTGAAGCTCACGACGTCGAGGACATCGAAGCCCGAGGCCTCCAGACGTGTGCGCATCTGGAGCCGCGTGGGCAGGCGCTCGTGGTAGTGGCCCACGCTCGCCTGGCGCGCCGCGAAGTCGGCGGCGTCCCGCCAGCGCTGGTACCCGTCGAAGCTGCCGGCGATGTCGCGCATCGGGAGGTGGCATACGAGACGGCCGCCGGGGCGGAGGACGCGGGCCGCTTCGCGCAAGGCGGCGTCGAGATCGCCCACGTGTTCGAACACGTCGAACGCCACGACCGCCGCGAACGACGCGTCGCGGAAGGGGAGCGCTTCGGCGGTGCCGAGCACCCAGCGGGTGCCGCTGCCCCGCGCGGCGGCGAGGCGGTTGTGGGCGTCGACCCACACCGGCGACACGTCGAGGCCGTGGCCCTCGGCGCGGAAGTGCCGCTCCAACCAGGGGAGCACCCCCGAGCGGTGGCCCCCGATCTCGAGCACCCGATCGCCCGGGGTGAGCGCCAACGCACACAACAGCTCGCGTTGGTGCACCAGCGTGAGGTTGTGGGGGTGGTCGAAGTCGGTGAGCTCGCCCAGCTTGTCGTCGTAGATGCCGGCCTGCTCGGCGGTGTGCGCGTCGGCCTGGCCGGGGCGGAGGTCCCACCCGCCACCGAACGCCGGCCACCGCTTTCCGGACTCGGAGACCAGATCGCCGCCGTCGAGGCGCAGGGGCGAACGATCCACCGGGTCGGCGTAGACGCTCACTGGAGGTACCCCAGTCCCCGCAGGCGCTCCTCGATCGCGCGGTCGGTGGCCGCGTCGGCCGCGCGGGCCTCGCCCACGTAGGCCTCGGCCTCGGTCCACCGGGGGCGGAGCGGGCGCCCGGGGCGCAGGATGTCGTGCAGGATGCGCCCGTCGAGATCGTCGGGGAGGGGCGCTCCGAAGAGCGCCAGGAGCGTGGGCGTGACGTCGTTGATCGAGGTGCCTTCGTGGTGGCCCGCTGCGATGTCGGGCCCCCAGGCCAGGAAGATCCCGTCGGGTTCGTGGTTGCCGCTGGCCCAGCCGCTCGGCTCGAAGACCGCGTTCGGCACGTCGCCTTCGCTGTAGTAGAACCACACGCTGTCGTCGTGTTCGGCCACGAGCACGTCGGCGGCGAGGTCGACGTGCGGGCCGCGGTACAGCTCCTCGCGGGTGCGGACGCCCCGGATCACGACGTTGCCCTCGGGGTCGCGCATCGCGAGCAGGCGCTCACGCAGCTCGGCCACCAGGGCGGGCACCGCGCCCGGGTCGACGCTGCCTTGCCGTTCGCGCCCCCGGACGTTGAGCCGGATGGCGTTGGTGCCGTGGCAGAACGCCCGCGTCTGCGACCAGTCGATCTCGGCGGCGAACCGGGACAACGAGTCGCCGGCGCCGAGCACGGCGTCGCCGCCGAGGCGGCGCGCGGTGTCGAGCAGCTTGCGGGTGTCGACGCCGGCCCGATCGAGCACGCCGCGCACGACACGCAGGCGGTCCCGCGCCTGGCGGCCGCCTTCCTTGAACTTGAGGAAGCCCTCCTGCGCGAGCCAGGTGTTGAGGAAGACCTTGTACCGGCAGGGGCCGAACCCGTGGTCGCTGATGAAGAACACGTTGGCGCCTTCGGGGCGTCGGTCCACCATCTCGCCCACGCGCACGTCGAGGAGCCGGTAGACGTCGAGGATCTGCTCGCGGTACTTCGCGGCGAGCCCGGCGTCGTGGCGGGGGTGCTGCGGGTCGACGATGTGCCACAGGCAGTGCTGCATCCGGTCCATCTCGACCCAGACGCAGCAGAACAGGTCCCAGGGCTCGGACTCCATGAGGTGCCGCACCACCTTGCCGCGCTCCTCGATGAGGTGGCGCAGGCGCGCGAGGAACGGCACCAGGTCGGCCTCCGAGTCGCACAGGTGGGTGTCGATCTTGTAGTCGGGAGCGATCCGATCGAGGGTGGCGCGAAAGTCGGTCGGGTAGAGGAACCCGGGCGTGTCCTTGGTCGGGGTGAGCATGTCCCCGATGGCGACGCCGTTGACGGGGCGGGCGGGGAACGTGAGCGGCAGGTTGACGGTGGCGACGCGGTGCCCGCGCGCCGACAAGAGCTCGAAGATCGTGCGACTGTGCACGTGGGTGGAGTCGATGGGGCGGTACAGGTAGGTGCCCGGCACCGGCTCGGTCCAGTCGTACACGCCGTGACGCCCGGGGCCCTTGCCCGTCTGGTAGCTGGTCCACGCCGTGGCGGTCATCGGGGGGACCACGCTCCACAGGGGGCCGGACGCACCTGCAGCCTTCAAGGCCGACAGTCGGGGCATGACGCCTTCGAGCGCGAGGCGATCGAGCAGCTTCCAGGTGGCGCCGTCCAGGCCGATCACCACGGCGCGCGAGGACGGGGCGGCGGGTCGGGACAGGGGCACCTCCGGACCGGCTGCCTAGCCGATGGCGCGACCCGGCGCCGCTCCTTATGCGCTACGTTGACCCACCGTCGGAGTCCGCGTGTCCTCGAGCCCGAGCCGTCCCCACCGTCCGCGCCGCTCGATGCGCGACGACTCGGCCGACGTCAGCCTCAGCGAGATCCTCCACCTCCGCGACTACTGGCGTACCGTCCGCAAGCGCCTGTGGACGTTGGTGAGCGCGTTCTTCCTGATCGTCGGCAGCGTCACCGTGGTCACGTTGTTGACCCCCCCGGTCTACAAGGCCAGCGCCTCGTTGCAGGTCAACGCCGAACCACGCACCTACGGCAGCATCGATTTCATCGGGCAGAGCGGCTCCGGGCAGTACCTCACCGACCAGGAGTACTACACCACCCAGCACAAGAAGCTCCGCAGCCGGGTGCAGGCCCGCGCGGTGTACGACCGGCTGGGCCTGGCCGAGCACGAGTCGTACCGCGACCTGGAGAACCCGGTCGAGGTGCTCTTGGAGCAGGTGTCGATCGAGCCGGTGCCGAAGTCGCGGCTGGTGTGGGTGTACTGCAAGGCCCGCACCGCCGAGCTCGCGGAGCGCATCTGCGCCTCGTGGACCGAGGTGTTCGTCGAGCGGAACCTCGAGGAGATCAACCGCGGCATGCTCGACGGCCTGGCATGGTTGCGCACCGAGACCACCAAGGCCGAGACCGAATGGCGCGGCGCCGAGGCCTCGCTCCTGGAGTTCCGCCGCCTCCACAACCAGATCGTGCTCGACACCGAAGAGAAGGGCCACGTCGCGAGCCAGCAGATCGAGCAGCTCGCCAGCGACAAGGCCAAGGCCGAGTCGGAGCTCGCTTCCCGCGAGGCCGACTACGCCGCGCTCGACGCGGCGCTGCGGGGGCTGAAGGACCCCATCGCCATCGCCGCGCTCATCGACGCGGGCTCGCTCGCGGAGTCCTACGAGGACGACGTGCGCGTGCTCGACGGGCTCAAGACCACGCTCGGCGACCGGCACCCGAAGGTGGTCGAGCAGGTGAGCCAGCTCGAGCGGGTGCAGGGTCAGATCAAGGCCAAGGCCGAAGGCGAGCTCGGCCGCCGCCGCGCGCTGCGCGACGGTGCGGGGCGCGCGGTCAAGGAGATCGAGGCCCGGATCTCGTCCATCACCGGCGCTGCCCTGGCCAGCGACGGCCCGCAGGCCGAGTACAGCGTGCTCCGGCGCACCGTCGAGGCCAAGCGCGACACCTACGAGCAGCTCCTCGCCAAGCAGCAGGAGATGGCGGTCACCGCCTCGCTCAAGGAGAACAACATCTCGGTGATCGACCCCGCCGAGGCGGAGCGGGAGCCGGTCGAGCCCAACTACACGCGCAACATCGCGATCGCGATCGCGATGGGCCTGCTCACCGGCGTGTCGTTGGCGTTGTTCTTCGACTACATGGACACGACCATCAAGACGCGCGAGGAGGTCGAGGCCCTCGGGGTCGACTTCCTGGGCATCATCCCCAGCGTCCCCGGCCTGGCCGGCGAGGGCTGGGAGATGGCGCGTGAGCGGTATCTCTACAGCTACAAGTACCCGAAGTCGGCGTTCGCCGAGTTCGTGCGCAACATCCGCACCACGGTCAACTTCAGCGCCCGCGCCGACGGAAAGCCCCCACGGCGGCTGCTCATCACCTCCGCCGGACCGCGCGAGGGCAAGACCACCTCGAGCATCAACCTCGGCATCAGCTTCGCGGCCACGGGGCGCCGGGTGTGCCTGGTCGACGCCGACCTGCGCCGGCCGTCGTTGCACCACGCGTTCGGGATCGACAACGAGCACGGCTTCTCCACGTTCATCAACGGAAAGAGCGAGCTGGAGCAGGTGATCCAGCCCACGCCGCAGGAGGGCCTCTTCCTCCTGCCGTCCGGGCCGCGGCCCTCCAACCCGGCCGAGCTGCTCGGGTCCGACGCGTGCCACCGCGCGCTCGACAAGCTCAACGAGAACTTCGACCTCGTGATCATCGACTCGCCGCCGGTGGTCGCGGTGACCGACGCGGTCGTGCTCTCGAGCCAGGTCGACGGCGTCATCATCGTGATCAAGAGCTTCAAGGTGGCGCGCGACCTGGTGCTCCAGGCCAAGCGACAGCTCACCGACGTCGAAGCGCGCCTCATCGGCGTGGTGCTCAACGACTTCGACATCCAGCGGAAGTCGTACGGGTATTACTACTATTACACCTACTACGGCGCCGAGCGGGAGGACGTCGCGAAGGTCAGGCGCAAGGAGGCGGAGTGAACCATCGCGACCTGGTCCCGGCCGCGCTCGCCCTGGCGGCGGTCGCGCTCGCGGCCGGCCTGGAGGGGGGCACGGAGCACCGCATGGGCGCGATCGCGGGGCTCGTGGTGGCGGCGGCGGGGGCGGCGGTGGTGCTCCGCGGGCCGCTGCCGCGGGTGGAGGGCGCGGCGCGCCTCGGGGGGCTCCTGGTCCTCGGGGTCGCGCTCTTCCAGGTCGTGCCGCTCCCGATGGCGGTGCACCGGGTCCTGGCGGCGGGCCAGTCGGCGCGGCTCGACCGGATGGCGGGCGAGGTCCCGCTCACCACCGCCGAATGGCTCGCGGCGCTGACCCGCTACGACGTCGAGGTCCTCTTCGGCGGCACCGCCCCCTGGTCGGGCGACGTCCTCGCCGGCGCGAGCGTCACCGGCCTCCGCGCGGCCGCGCTCTCGGGCGAAGCGTGGGCGTGGCAGGCGGGCTTGTGGCTCGCCGCCGCGGTCCTGGTGGTGGTCGGGTGGCGCATCGCGAAGTCGCCGCCCGCGCTCTTGACCGTGCTCCTGGGCCTGGTGGCGTTCGCCATCGGCGAAGCGCTCTTCGGATTTGCCAACCGCAACGGTCCGTCCACCGGGATCGGCGTGAAGGTCGACTACCTCGGGTCGGCGACCGGCACGTTCATCAACCGGGGGCACTTCGCGGCGATGCTCAACCTCGGGCTCGGGGCGGCGTGGGCGTTGTCCGCGTCGCTGTTCCCGCTCTTGCCGGAGGAGGTGCGGCGCCACGCGGCGCGCAAGCGGCGCAGCTCGCAGCCGCCGGGCGTGCTCGACGGCAGCGGCGACAAGCTGCCGCGCCTGGCGCTCATCGCGTTCGCGAGCGCCACCCTCTTCGTCGGGCTCGTCGCCAGCAACTCGCGCGGACCGCTGGTCGGCCTGGTCCTGGCCGGGCTCGCGGTCGGGGCGTGGACCCGCTTCCGGCGCGACGAGACCGTGCACCTGGGGCTCGGCGTGGCGGCGCCCGCGGTCGGGGTGCTCCTCGCGGCGCTCGCGCTCGGGCCCCGCGGTGCGCTCGGGCGGTTCGCCACCGTGCTGACCGACGACGTCAGCGTCACCTCGCGGCTGGAGCTGTGGGGGGACTCGTGGTCCGCGTGGCGCGACGCGCCCATCTTCGGGGCCGGCCTCGGGGCGTGGTCGTTGGCCTTCGGGCCCCACCAGTCCCGTCCGCACCTCTACGATCCGCGCCACGCCCACTCCGAGCCGATCGAGCTGCTCGTGGAGCTCGGCGCCGTCGGCCTGTGCGGGGTGCTGCTCCTCGGCTTCGGGTTCGTCCGGACCGCGCTGCGCCGCCTCGACGTGGTCAACCACGACCTCGGCGCGTCGGCGGCGGTCGGCGGGCTCGTGGCGCTCACCGCGCTCGCGCTCCAGTCCATCGCCGACTTCCCGCTGCGGACCCCGGGCGTCCTCTTTCCCGCCGCGCTGGTCGTGGGCGTGGTGCTCGGGGGGCTCGGCGCCGGCGCCGAAGGCGGCCGCCGCGTGGGGTGGGCGGGGGCCGTGCTCGGGGTGGTCGGCCTCCTCGGCTTCGCGGGCGCGCTCGACCTCGGCCGGGACGGCGCACGGCGGGAGCGGCTCTCCGAGCAGGCGGCGGTGTTGCAGCTCGGCGTGCCCGACACGATCGAAGCGGCGCGTGCGCAGATGGGCGCTGCGTGCGCGGCGGCGCAGCGCAGCCCCTTCGACACCTGGGGTCAGCTCGCGTGCGGCCTGGCGGCCTCGCGCGTGGCGGCGGCCGAGGGCACCGCCGACGAGGCCCTCGTGGCCGACATCGCGGTGGCGCGGGCGCTCGCGCTCCACCCCCGCGACCCCCGCGCCCGGTTGCAGGCCGCCGCGATCTGGACGGCGCTCGGCGAGCCGACGCTCCTCCCCAACGCCTTCGCCGAGCGGGCCACCCAGGCGTTGATGGCGGCGGTCGCCGACGACGGGTGGCGGGCCGAAGCCGCGTTCGCCCTCGCGCGGCAGCTCCCCGCGGCGTCGGCCGACCGCATCGGCGCCGGCGCTTCCCACGAGCCGGTGTCGCGCTCGCGGACGCTCTACCAGTACGGCCTCCTGTTGGAGGAGCGGCGGGAGCACGAGCGCGCCCGGGCCGTGCTCGAGGAGGCGGCGACGGTGGATCCGCAGTTCGGCCCGCCGGCGTTCCGGGCCGGCCTGCTCGCACGCCGCCGCGGCGACGACGAAGCCGCCCGGAGCTGGGCCCACGGCTTCCTGGCCGCCCGCAACCGGCCGGTGGCGATGGAGGGGTGGACCTACGTCTTGTTGGGCGAGCACGACGCGGCCGAGGTGCGCTTCCGCCGCGCATTGGCCACCGATCCGAAGAACCGGTGGGCGTGGGAGGGCGTGGCGGCGGTAGAGCGGGCACGTGGCGCGGTCGGCGCCGAGTGCGAAGCGTGGAGCCGCGTTCTCGCCCTCACGCCCTCGCACACGCCCGCCCGCACGCGCGCCGCCGAGCTGGGGTGCGTGGCCCCGCGCTGAGCGTACGCGCTACGCTGCGGCATGGACTTCACCTGCCTCACGCCCGACGCGCTCGACGCGGTGGCCGACCCTCTGCGTCCGGTCGTCGAGGAGCGGCTCCGCGTCGCGCCGCCGGGTCTCGGTGTCGACCCGGGGCACCCGGGCCCCCCCGAGGAGCGGGTGATCTACGGCACCCCCTACGCCAACCACGTCGAGACCGAACACTTCACGATCAACTGGGAGCGCGGCCTCGCCTACGGCGGCGGCGCCGAGCGTGCGGGCGAAGCGCTCGAAGCGGCGTGGACCTACTTCGTCGACGAAGCGGGGTGGACCCCGCCGGTGAGCAGCGACCGCTACTACCTGTGGGTGCTCCTCGTCGACGACCTCGACGGCACCGGGCTGACCACCGAGTACTACACCGAGGAGTACCCCGAGGGGTACCCGGTGATCTTCCTCAACGGATCGTGGGCGCCGGACGAGCCGTTCTGGGAGTCCCTCACGATCCACGAGTTCCACCACACGCTGCAGTACGCGGTCCGCGACTACGACGGCGAAGGCGCGGTCGAGTCCTGGTATTGGGAGGCCAGCGCCACGTGGGCCGCGTCCCTCGTGGTGCCCGACTCGGCGGCGGTCGACTACATCGCGCCCTGGTACGGCGATCAGGCCGATTTCGCCTACCTCAGCACCGAAGGCAGCCACCAGTACGGCATGTACGTGTTCAACGCGTGGTTGGACACCGACGGGGTCGGGCCCGGCACCATGCAGGCCGCCTGGGACGCCGGCGCCGTCGACCAGGACGCGGACTGGCGCACGCTGCTCGAGCGCGCCAGCGGCGTGCCTGCGGCCACGTTGTGGTCCGGGTTCGCGGGCGCCTACGGCAACGACACCTACGGGCGCAGCGCGGCCTGGCAGGACCCCGTCGTGGTCGAGATCCAGGCCGGCGGCAGCTGGTCGGGCAGCGCCGACGAGCTCGGCACGGTCTACTACCGCGCCACCGAGCCGCTCGTCGCCGAGGGGCACTGGACGCACGGGAGCGACCCCTCCGCGGCCACGGGCTCCGGTCCGTTCGGCATCGCCGACGGCCCGTGGACGCTCGCGGCCGGCGACACGCTGGCCCTGACGACGACCACCGGGACCCTCTGCGGCTGGTCGCTCACCACGACCTCGCTGGACGGCGACACCGGCGACACGGGCGAGCCCGAGGACAGCGGCGACACCGGGCGGGCGGACGATTCCGAAGCCGGCGAGGGAGAGCCCCAGGCGTGCGCGTGTGACCGCACCGGTGGCGGCGGGCTGGCGACGTCGGTGTGGGTGGCGGGGTGGGTGTGGGCGCAATCGCGCCGACGGTGGCCCGGTGGAGCGCCCCATGCGCAACGCCCGTCACCGCCCGCTGCCGGCACCTGAAGGCTGCGCACCGCGCGCCGGCCTCGGCCGCTCGGCACGCCCGGTCGCGGCGCGGGGCCCTCGGCCTGCGTCGGAACTGCACCGCGCGTCGGAGATGGGGTGGATAAGCTGCGTGTGCCCCGGAGCATGTTCATGCTGTTCCTCCCGTTCGTCCTTGCTTGCGCGACCACCCCCGAAGGCGACACGTCGCCGAGCGGGGGAACGGGCGACCCTGGGGTCGAGGACAGCGAGGCGCCGATCCTCACCTGGACCGCTCCGCTCGACGGCACCACGGTCTCGGGGGTGGTGCCGCTCGCGGTCGAGGCCACCGACGACATCGGGGTCACCACGGTCGCGGTCACGCTCGACGGGGTCGACTTCGCGACGTGGAGCGCGGCGCCGTGGGGCGCGGACTGGGACACGACCGCGCTGCCCAACGGCGAACACGACCTCGAGGCCGTCGCGACCGACGCCGCGGGCAAGTCCACCCGCGCGCGGACGCGCGTCACGGTCCACAACGGCGACCCCGACCCCGGCGTGGCCACCTTCCTGAGCCCCGTCGCGGGCGCCACCCTGTGTGGGAGTGTTCCCATCGAGGCGTTCACCCGCGTCGCGACCACCTCGGTGACCCTCTACATCGACGGCGACGAGAAGACGCCCGACGCCACCCCGCCCTACTACTGGACCTGGGACACCACCGGCCGCGCCGACGGCGACCATGTCCTCGGGGTGGTGGCCACGCTCGCCGACGGGAGCCTCGTCGCCGACCGCATCGACGTGGTGATCGACAACTCCCGCAAGAACTGCGACGGCCTCCCCACGCTGCGCATCACCGAGCCCGACCCGGGCACACTGCTCGGCGACACGCTCCAGGTCGAGGTGGAGTCCGAGAGCACCGACCTCGCCACCGTGGTGCTCGACCTCGACGGGGTCGAGCTCGCCGAGTGGGCCGCCGCGCCCTACACCGGCGACTTCGAGCTGGACGACGTGGTGGAGGGGGCGCACGTCCTCGGGGCCGTCGCGACCGACGTCAAGGGGCAGAGCACGCGCACCCAGAACCTCGTCTACGTCGACAGCGTCGCCCCGTACGCGCGCATCACCGCCCCCGCCTACGACGAGATCGTGGGCGGCGACGTCACCATCCAGGCCGAGGCCACCGACTCCACCGGCGTCGCGAGCGTGTCGATGTGGGTCGACGGGCGCCGGCTCGCGGTGCTCTCCACCCCGCCGTGGGAGTGGACGTGGGACAGCTCCGGCGCGTTCGGGGAGGTCGAGCTCGAGCTGGAGGTGGTCGATCTCGCCGGCCTCACCGCCAGCGACTCCACCCGGATCATCGTGGACAACGTGCCCGACGTGCACTCGTACGAGCCGGCGGACGGCGACACGGTCTCGGGGTGGGTCCCGCTGTACGCGACGGCATCGGACGACGAGCGGGTCGACCACCTGGCGTGGTGGGTGGGCGGGGTCGAGGTCGCCGCCGACACCACCCAGCCGTTCCGCGGCACCTGGGACACCTGCGCGGTCGCCGCGGGGGCGTGGTCGATGGAGGTGGTGGCCACCGACAGCCGCGGCCAGGCCGCGACCGAGGTGCTCGCGCTCACCGTCGAGCAGCCGCAGACCATCGTGCACGACACGCCCTCGGGCGTGCTCGATCCGACCCAGGCCCTGCGGAGCTGGGTCACCGACGACGAGACCACGACCGAGGTGGTGTGGTACCTCGACGGGGTCGAGGTCGCGCGGGCGAGCAGCGGCACGGCCGACCCGGCGTGTCCGGCCGACTGTGTGGACCTGTGCGCGGTCTTCGAGTCGGAGCTCGACGCCTCCGAGGTCGACGACGGTGCGCACGTGCTCACGATCGAGGCGACCAACGCGGTGGGGGACACGACCGCGCTCGACGTCGACGTCGAGGTGGACCGCGACCTGGACGACGACGCGGTCGCGGCCGAAGCGTGGGGCGGTCGCGACTGCGACGACACCGACGCGAGCGTGTCGCCCGACGTCGCCGAGCGCTGCGACGGGGTCGACCAGGACTGCGACGGCGAGGCCGACGAAGACTTCGACGCCGACCTCGACGGGTACTACGACGCCGACGGGTGCGTGGCGGGCGACGACTGCGACGACGCCGACGACGAGATCAGCCCCGCCGCCACCGAGGTGTGCGACGGCGTGGACAACGACTGCGACGGGGCGGTCGACCTGTCCGGGCCGGCCACCGAGGACGACGGCACGCTGGCGACGGGGACGCTCACCGGCACGATGACCGCGCAGCTCTGGGGCGACGTGGTCACCGCCGACCGTGACGTCACGCTCGAGTCGTTCGAGGTCCAGCTCGACCCCGGCGGGTCGGCCGGGTGGTTTGCGGTGTACGAGGCGGACTCCACCACCGGAACGTACACGCTGGTCGACGGCAACAGCCGGTCGTTGGCCACCGCGGTCGGCTGGTACAGCTCGGGCACGCTCGACGTGCAGCTGACCGCGGGCAAGTCCTACCTGCTCGCCGTGAGCTCCGCGGGGTCGCTCGGCGTCCTCTACGAGCGGGGGCCCACGCTGGCGTCGACGGCCGAGGTCACGCCGGTCGGGTGGCTCAAGCACACCGCCGCCGCCGAGCCGACCACGCTCGACGACGACCCGTCCACCGCCTCGTTGTTCGGCGTCCGGGTGGCGGTGTCCTGGACCGAAGACACCGACCTCGATGACGACGGGGACGGCGAGACCGACTTCTGCGGCGACTGCGACGACGCCGACGCGACACGCGCCGGCAGCCTCGCCGAGTCCTGCGACGGGGTCGACAACGACTGCGACGGAGCGGTGCCCGCCGACGAGGCCGACGCCGACGCCGACGGCGACCGCCTGTGCGACGACGATTGCGACGACGCCGACCCGGACCGGTCCGCCTCGGCGTGGGAGTCCTGCGACGGGGTGGACAACGACTGCGACGGCATCGTCGGCGCCGACGAGCTCGACGCCGATGGTGACGGCGTGGCGGCGTGTGTCGACTCCTCCGGGGTCGCCGACTGCGACGACAGCGATGCGAGCACGCTCACCGCCACGTTCTACGTCGACACCGACGGCGACGGATACGGCGACACCGCGACCGCCAGCACCACTTGCCCGCCGGCCGCGGGCGCGGTGCGGGTCGGCGGCGACTGCGACGACGGCGACGCCACGGCCTCGCCCGGCACGGCCGAGGTGTGCAACGGCGCGGACGACGACTGCGACGGCAGCGTCGACGAGGGCTTCGACGCCGACGGCGACGGGGTCGGCTCGTGCGCCGACTGCGACGACACCGACGCCAGCATCAGCCCCGCCCTCTCGGAGGTGTGCGGCGACGCCATCGACGAGGACTGCGACGGGGTGGCGTTGGGCTGCCGGTACCAAGGCGAGGGGGCGGTGACCGACGCCGCCTACTACCTGCTCGGCGAGACCACCAGCTCGATGCTCGGCAGCGCGCTGGCCGGCGGCGACAGCGACGGCGACGGGGACCTCGAGCTCGCCATCGGCGCGTACGCGTCGAGCGCGGGTCCGAGCTCCGGTGGGGCGGTCTACGTCGTGGAGACTCCGCTGACGGGCGACGTCGCGCTCGGCACCGGCACG